>Ga0308161_1000998_pt1 | contig 37410 bp, 37 predicted proteins | sample PhyFR2_FD_201034 | JGI IMG/M metagenome (GOLD analysis project Ga0308161, IMG submission 201034) | Phyllosphere microbial communities from UC Gill Tract Community Farm, Albany, California, United States - DLSLF.R2 | ecosystem: Host-associated > Plants > Phyllosphere > Unclassified | place: USA...
ATCGCCCACTTCGGCTACCTGCTGATCGCCCTGGTGGCGAGCAAAGGCCTGGCCGTGGAAGCCATCGGCGTGTACCTGGTCACCTACGTGATCACCAGCCTCGGCGCGTTCGGCGTGATCACCCTGATGTCTTCGCCGTACAAAGGTCGAGACGCGGACGCCCTGTACGAATACCGCGGCCTGTTCTGGCGCCGTCCGTACCTGACCGCCGTACTGACCGTGATGATGCTGTCCCTGGCCGGTATCCCGCTGACTGCAGGCTTTATCGGCAAGTTCTACATCGTCGCCACCGGTGTTGAAGCTCACGAGTGGTGGTTGGTTGCATCCCTGGTCCTGGGTAGCGCCATCGGCGTGTTCTACTATCTGCGCGTGATGGTTACCCTCTACCTGATCGAGCCCAACCTGCGTCGTGTGGATGCCGAGCTGCATTGGGAACAGAAGGCAGGCGGCGTGATGCTGCTGGCCATCGCCCTGCTCGCGTTCTTCCTGGGCGTGTACCCACAACCGTTGCTCACCCTGGTGCAGCACGCGGTACTGGGCGTTTGATCGCTTAGCGGTATGTGAACCAACAGAAACGGCGCCTTCGGGCGCCGTTTTTGCGTTCTGGGCTGACCTGCAATAGCCCTGAAAAAAAAGCCCCGGATGTTCGGGGCGTTTTACATGGCAACCGCGTTAGAACGCGATGCCTACCTTGACGCCGTATTCATCCCGCTTCAGCCGAGTGTTATCGGCCACTTCAGAATCCCCGTCGAGCTTGTATTCGGTGCGGGTGTAGTAAAGGCCCGCCATCACCGGCAGGTCACCCTTCTGGTTCATCAGCAAGCTGACTTCAGCGTAAGGGTTGGTGCGGTCCTTGAGGTCTACGGTGTCACTGCCCACGCCGTCCACCTTGAGCTTCGTACGACCATCAATGGTGCGACGTGCGCCGGCTTCGAAACGCAGCGTCATGTCATCGAACTGATGGTTGTAGCCCAGGGCTGCCTTGGCGAACGGCGACTTGTTGGTGAGTTCCATGTCGTAGTCGTTCGAGTCCAGCTCATAGCGGGTCCAGCTGTAACCGCCGCCAACGATCACGTCGACGAAGTTGCGCGCATCCAGCGCGGCCCGCCAGCCGAGATCCAGATCAGCCTGGCCTTCCTTGAGTTTGTTATCACTCTTTTTACCGTACTTGGCTTCCACACCTGCCTGGTAGATAAAGCCCGACTCGGCGGTGAGCTTGTTGCCGAAGTTGTAGAAAAGGCCGGCTTCGGGCATGTGGTCCTTATCACTTTCACTACCGCCTTCGAGCTTGAAGTCGTTGTAGCTGCCCAGAATCCCGAAGGTGGAAATCGGGTCAGTGGACGGTGCGGCGAACACCACGGCTGGAGCGGCGACCAGCGCCAGCAGTGAGGAATTCTTGAGGAAGTTTCCGAATAGTTTGGACATCGTTTACATCTCCTTGTCTGGTGGGCAAATTATTCAGGCACCGCTTCGAGCCCAGGCTGGCACCAAAGGTTCGAAAAAATTTGCCCCCACCTGGAGGTAAAACGGTTCAGCGATGGCTCTAGGTCAAGACTCCTGGCGTGCAGCCGTTACCAAGCCATCAAGGGTTGAATCAAGCTGAGGGTGAACCGGCACGCGAATCCCGAAGGCAGTGCCCAGCACGTCCAGCAGCTCCTCGCTGCTCCGGATCACGCGCTTGTCACTCGGTCGATCCAGGTAGTGAATCGCATAGTGGGCGTTGTTCAAGGTGTGGCGTTCGCCCGCTGCCAGCCGTGCGACTTTCAATTGGCCCAGGAACGGCGAACCTGGATGGGTCGAGACGTACCAGTTGCCGATTTCGTAATCGATGACCGCCTGCACTTGCAGGTCGAACACATACAAGCCACGCCACTCCCCCGCGACCTCGGCCCACAAGGTGTAGCTGCCCTCCTGCTCATTGAGTGTCAGGCGATACGGCTCATGTGCCGTGGCCTGCACGGCTTGCGTGTCCAACAGCAACGGACTGCTGGGCACCATGCCGCCAAAGCCCACGTCGGTGATGTAGCGCACGCCTTCCAGGATGACCAGGCTCAGGCGGTGGGTGCGCGCCGTACGTGCGTCCGGCGGGCCACCCATGACCACCCGCCCGGTAATGCCGCGTGCGTCAAAGCCCAGTTCCTGCAACAGCGCCAGGAACATCTGGTTCAGTTCATAGCAATACCCGCCGCGCCCATCGAACAGGACTTTGTGTTCGACACTCGGCAAGTCTATCGGCACCGGCAAGTGCAGCAGGGTCGACAGGCTTTCAAACGCGAAGCTGCACACATGGCGCAGTTGCAGATCCCGCAGGGTTTGCAGGGTGGGCGGCGGCGGCGAATCGTAACCCAGGCGTTGCAGGTACAGACGGCTATGGTTCAGGCGGGGCATGGCACGGTCCTTGGGCACACGAAGAGAGCGCCACTATGCCGCGCCGGTGTGCAGGTTGTCATTTTGAATGAACCTTTTTGAACGCTCCAGCCTCCATTTATAACAAGACAGGGAGGCAACATGAGTACCGCAAAAATCTACACCATCCACTACCAACTGCATGGTCAACCAAAGTCCTTTGTCGTACGCGCCGAGGTGATGAACAACGCCGAAGCCTGGCACTGGGCTGCGGTCGATGCTGATATTGCCCATGTCAGCCGCATCGGCCGCGTTGGCCACGAGCAGGTGAAAAAAACCACCCGGCCCTGGGCTGAAAAGTACGGCATCACTGATGTCAGCTGGACACCCCCCAAATAAACGAAGGCCCCGCTCGATGGCGGGGCCTGATTACCGATGACGCTGTTATTTCTTCAAGTCGCCCAACGGATCGTAGGGCGGCTTTTTTTTCGCTTCGTCCTTGTGCTTTTTATCCAGCGGGGCGATGGCCGGACCTACCGGATCAACCTGCGGATCAGCCACATCCGGCGAGTCAGGATCAAATCCCAGCTCATCCTTGCCGCTGGCGTGTTCGTTGGAAGGGGGCCCATCCGAGTGCTTGTTCATTGTGGTCTCCTGTTATAGCGGGCGAGCTTTGTCGTGGAGGTTTTCCAGGTCTTCTTCGACGCGCTGCGCATCATCATGATCGTCACGTTCTTTCGGATCATTGGGGCGCAAGGCATCGTTGTCGCGTTCTTCTTCACCGGGTGTGCGGTCAGGGTCGGGTGTACCGGGTGGTGGTTGCTTGTATTCGGGCATGGTCGTTCACCTCAAGGGGACTTCACCGATTTAGAGAAACTGCCACAGATCATGGTTCAACTTGATTGCCCCACTGCTGACCGCTGACCATGAGAAGATGCCCCACCCTACCCGCCCTGGAGACCTGACCCGGATGTTCGAGCTCAAACCCTGCGACCCCGCTGTCTACCGCCAACAGACCCGCCGCAGCACGCTGATTGTGGCCGTGGTGTTCCTGACCCTGGCCATGGTGCTGTCGAGCCTGGCAGTGATGCTGTTCGGCGAGCCCGGCGGCGATAACTTTCGCTTCAATGTCGGCGGTGTGTTCGCTGGAGTGTTGATCACCGTCGCCCTGGTGCGTGGCCCGTTCTGGTCCCATTCGTGGTTGGCTGCGGCGGTGTATGGTTGGCAGCTCAAGCGCAACCTGATGCGCGTGACCAATGTGATGCACAAGGTCACCGAACACGTGCAGGCCAATGATCCGACGGCCATGAAAGTGCTGCGTTTCTACCACCTGGGGCTGACGCAGATGCATGCCCTGGACGCCAACTCCAGCGCCCAGGCGCAACTGGTCGGCGAAATGGATGCGCATCAAGCCAGGATGCAGGCGCTGGGCATCGACACCGAACAGACCCGTTTCGACCCCACGTGGCTGGACGGTTTCAAAAACACTTGAGTCATCTGCCCCGCCAGCAGAACAGCGCACTCACCGCAATCGCCGCCCCTGCCACGCCAAACACCAGCGGCGCCGAGGCCGCCGGCAACAGCAAACCCGCCAGCAGCGGCCCCAGGCCCGCGCCGATGTCGCGCCAGACCGCATTCGACGCCAGCGCCGAGACCCGCATCGAACCGGGGTTGCGCTCGGCGACCAAGGTGGTCACCAAGGGCAGTTGCAACGCACGCAGCACCAGCACCGCTGCCGCGCCGACAATCACCCAGTAGCTGCCGAATGCGCACAAGGCCAGGGCGCTCATAAACGAGAACAGCAGCAACATCGAGGTGGCGCCGAACCGCTGCGCCGCACGACCGCCCAGGGGGCTCAAGAGCATTTCCGAGACGTAGCGCAGTGCCATCAAGCCGCCCGCAATCAGTACCGCGTCACCGCCGAGGATTTTCTGCGCCTGGATCGACAGGCCAAAGATAAACAGCCCGTCCAGCGCCACGCCCTCGATAAACGACCACAGTGCCACGCTGTCCGGCCACTTGAAGCGCCGCCCCGGTGTGCTGTGCAAATCATGCCCGGCGCTGGGCAAACCACGCGCCATCCACAGGCCTGCCAGGCAGCAACCGGCGAGTATCACAAAGATCGGACGCGGCCCGGCCCATAGCGTCAGCCACCCACCAAGCGGTAATGCCAGCATTGGCCCCCAGGCGATCAAGGCCCGCGAACGCCCGGCCCGGCGTGCGGCGCCCTCCGGCTCAGCGGTGGCCAATACCTGGGTCGACAGGTTCAACGCGGCAAAACACAAGCCCCACACCAGTCGCAATCCGAGCAACGCAGCGAAGCCGGACAGCACCGAGTTGCCCAAGGCACACAGCGTGGCGGCACCGGCGGCGATCATGCAGGTCAGGCGATCACCGTTGCGCGCATAGAAATTCAGCACATGCCGGTAGCCGAAAATCCGCACCAGACGGTTGGCCGCCAGCAACACGCCGGCTTGGGCCAGGGTGATGCCGAAGGCCTGAGACTCCATGGGCAACAACAGGTAGAGCAACACGTCGCTGGGCAGGCATAACGCCAGGGTCAACGCGGCGCGGCGGGAGGTGGTGTCGGCAGTGCGTTGCGCCTGGCTGGACATAAATCTGAAACATCCCGAAATATTCAGGTCGCCAAGGTAGCCTCTCCGAACCGCGTTTTACAACGCCCCGCTACGCCTTTTTCCCATAGGGCAGCAAACGCAAACCGCTGGCCACGCTGCCTGCCAGCGCAAAGGCACAGCCCAGCCACAACGCCGCGTGCGGACCGCCGGCCTGTGACAGGTGGAAACACAACGCCACCAGCGATGCGCCCAGCGTCTGCCCCAGCAAGCGTGAAATCGCCACGATGCCACTGGCCCCGCCGCTACGCGCCAGCGGGGCACTGGTCATCAAGGCCTTGAGATTGGGCGACTGGAAAAAGCCAAAACCGGCGCCGCACAACGCCATGCGCCAACCGATATCGAAGGCTGATGCGCCGCTGCCCAAGGTCGCCAACGCGGCCATCCCCACGCTCAACATCAACAGGCCGATGCCGCACAGCAGGCCAAGGGACACACGGTCGGCCAGTCGGCCGGCAACCAGCGCCATCACCGCCACCACAGCCGGCCACGGCGTCATCAGGAAACCGGTTTCCACCTGGCTATGGCCAAGCACTGCCTGCAACAGAAACGGCAGCGACACAAAGGCCAGGCCCTGGGCACTGAAGGCGCAGATCGCGGTAACAGAAGACAAGGCAAACAGCGGCCGCTTGAACAGATCCAGGGCCAGCATCGGCGCCGGATGACCGGCCTGGCGACGCAGCAACAACCCGCCGCACAGCAGCGCCACCGCAATCAAGCCCAAGGTCAGTGCGGCTTGAGCGCCGTGCACTGCCGTGCCCAGGCCCAACACCAACAAGGCGAACAAACCTGCACATAACACGGCTGCCAGTCGGTCGAACGCGTGCCCGGTGATGGGCAGCGTCGGTAATGAACGCACGCCGAGTGCCAGGGCCAACAACCCCAGCGGCACATTGATCAGGTACAGCCAGTGCCACGTTGCCACTGACAGGATCGCCGACGCGGCAGTCGGCCCCAAGGTAAACGCCAACCCCACCACCAACGAGTTGTAGCCGAGGCCGCGCCCAAGCATTTTCGAAGGGTAGATATGCCGCAGCAACGCCGTGTTCACGCTCATGATCGCCGCTGCCCCCAGCCCTTGCACCACCCGCGCCGCGGTGAGGGTTTCCAGCGAACCGGCCAACCCGCAAAACAGCGACGAGACGATAAACAGCAGCAAGCCGCCCAGGTACACGCGGCGATGCCCAAGCACGTCACTCAGCGACGCAAACGGCAGCACCGTGGCAATAATCGCCAGTTGGTAGGCATTGACCACCCAGATCACCGAGGCCGAATCGGTGCCGATCCCCTCGGCCAGGGTAGGCAATGCCGTGTTGACGATGGCCGTGTCCAGGGTCGCCATGCCGATCCCCAGGGAGATCGCGATTACGGCCGGCAGGCGTTTATTGAGAGGCAGGCCATCGGCGGCAGAAGACATGGGCGATCCACGCGGTTGATAAGGCTGCCAGATTAAGGGCAGCGCCGTTTTTTTTCAGCCGTGGATCAGTTGCCTGACGACAATTTCATGTTCGCCAGCGCGCTCAGGTCCAGTCGCCCCCCGATAACCGGCGGGCACCAGTAGTAACCACCGGTCAACGGCGTACTGATGCGGTACAACCCGTCGACAATCCCGTCTTCCAACCCGCTCATGCGGCGCAGTTGGGCTTCGAATGCATCGAACGAGTGGCCGAACGCGAGGAACATCAACCCGGCCTGGCCGTTCTCGGCCCACGGCATCGAGCGGCGCACCACGAAGGCTTCCGGGGTGAAGCTTTCCTGGGCGGTGCGTTTGGTGTGGGCGGATTCGGGGGCGTCTTCCAGCTCTTCGTTGTCGCCATGGCGGCGGCCGATGATGTGGTCGCGCTCCTGGGCGGGCAAGGCGGCGAAGCCGTCGAGGTCGTGCTGCCATTGCTGGATCGCGGCGAAGCTGGCGCCGCTGTCGGTCAAGGCGGCTTCAACGGCGGCGTCGTCGTGCGGGTTTTCGGTGCCGTCCTCGTAGTCGGTGAGGTCGAAGCCGGTCTTGTAGCGGAAGCCTTCGGTCGACTGCACCAGGCTGAACGCCGGGGCGAGGGCCTTTTCATAGGCGCGGCTGCGCAACAGCAGCTCACCGCGATCCACACCGTGCAGCCACACCCACAGTGCCTGCTGGGTGGATGGATTATTCGCGGCGGGGCCGCTGACCGCCGGGAACGGGCGCAGGCCATCAATTCGTGCGCCCAGTGCGTTTACCAGCGGTTCACCGAAACCAACCACTGCCGCCGAATCCACAAGCTGCACCAGCGCGTCCAACGCGGCCGGCACAGCTTCAGGGGTTTGCACGGCAAAAAACAGATGGCGTGCCTGCAAGGGCACCGGTGCGGCAAGAATGCCCGGCTGGTAGTGACTCATGTGAACTCCTTCAATAAAGGCGCGCAGTTTACCCGGCGCAAGGCGCGGTGCGTACTGCAAAGCGCACAAGCCTTGCCATAGAGCCCTCTGTTGGGTGACTCTCTAGTCATGTTTTGCAACTATTCCAGGGGTAGCGACATGACCACCAGCAACCTGCTCGCCCAAATTTTCCCCACGTCCGTGGCCGACATTCCCGAGCAATTCCGGCTTGAAGCGCCCATTGAACAGCGTGATTACCTGGTCGATGGCCAGTTGCAGGTATGGAATGGCCCGCTGGCCCAGGTGCAGAGCCCGGTGCAATTGGGCGATCGCCGTGTGGTGATCGGCAGCACACCGCTGCTGGACGCGGAGACCGCCCTCACTGCCCTCGACGCCGCCGTGCGCGCCTACGACCGGGGCCAGGGCGAATGGCCAACCATGCGCGTAGTGGACCGTATCCAGCATGTCGAAGCGTTTTTGCGCCGGATGCGTGAACAACGCGATGCCGTAGTCACGTTACTGATGTGGGAAATCGGCAAGAACCTCAAGGACTCGCAGAAAGAATTCGACCGCACCTGCGACTACATCACCGACACCATCAATGCCCTCAAGGAGCTGGACCGTCGCAGCAGCCGCTTCGAGCTGGAACAGGACACCCTCGGGCAAATCCGCCGTGTGCCGCTGGGCGTGGCGCTGTGCATGGGCCCCTACAACTACCCGCTCAACGAGACCTTCACCACGCTGATCCCGGCGCTGATCATGGGCAACACCGTGGTGTTCAAGCCGGCCAAGCTCGGCGTGCTGCTGATCCGCCCACTGCTGGAGGCGTTTCGCGACAGCTTCCCGGCCGGGGTGATCAACGTGATCTACGGCAGTGGCCGCGAGACCGTCAGCGCGCTGATGGCCAGCGGCAAGATCGATATCTTTGCGTTCATCGGCACCAACAAAGCCGCCAGCGACCTTAAAAAACTGCACCCCAAGCCGCACCGCTTGCGTGCCGCCTTGGGTCTGGACGCAAAAAATCCCGGCATCGTGCTGCCCGAGGTGGACCTGGACAATGCCGTCAGCGAAGCGGTCACCGGCTCGTTGTCTTTCAACGGCCAGCGCTGCACCGCGTTGAAAATCCTGTTTGTGCATGAGGATGTCGTCGAGCGCTTTATCGAGAAATTCAACGCCAAACTGTCGACCCTCAAACCCGGCATGCCGTGGGAAGACGGCGTGTCGCTGACGCCGCTGCCGGAAGTGGGCAAGGTGGACTACCTCAACGAACTGGTGGCCGATGCGCAACAACACGGCGCCCAGGTGGTGAATGCCAACGGCGGCACCAGCCGTGGGTCTTTCTTCTACCCCGCCGTGCTGTACCCGGTGAGCCCGCAGATGCGCGTGTACCACGAAGAACAGTTCGGCCCGGTGGTGCCGATCGTGCCCTACCGCGACCTGGAGACAGTGATCGAGTACGTGCTCGACTCGGACTTCGGCCAGCAACTGAGCATTTTCGGCACCAACGCCGTGGCCGTCGGGCGCCTGGTCGACACCTTTGCCAACCAGGTCGGCCGGATCAATATCAACGCCCAGTGCCAGCGCGGGCCGGACACCTTCCCGTTCAACGGGCGCAAGAACTCGGCCGAGGGCACGTTGTCGGTGCATGACGCCCTGCGCGTGTTCTCGATCCGCACCTTGGTGGCCACCAAGTTCCAGGAAAGCAACAAGGCGCTGGTCAGCGACATCCTGCGCAACCGTGATTCGAGTTTCCTGACCACTGACTACATTTTCTAAGTTCACCTCGGTCAAAAAAAGGTGGGAGGGGGCAAGCCCCCTCCCACACTGGACCGGGTTTTCCCTGATGGATGAGGCCCCTTTTTTACCGATGAACCTGCCTATGTTCGCCCGGCGCCTGCTGCGCCCGCTGCTCGATCCGTACCGCCGCTATCGCCACGCCAAGCTGATCCACGCCGTGCGCGTGTCCATCGGCTTGCTGGCGACGATCCTGCTGACCACCGGCATCAACCTGCCCCACGGTGAGTGGGCGTCGGTGACCATGCTGATCGTGATCGGCGGCTTGCAGCACCACGGCAATATCGGCAAGAAAGCCGTGGAGCGCGCCTACGGCACCTTGATCGGCGCCAGCGTCGGCCTGCTGCTGGTGGTGCAACAGGCCTACTTCGGCCAGCCGCTGCTGACCTACCTGTTGATGTCGGTGGTGTGCGGCTTCTTCTCCTATCACGCCATCGGCAAGGGCGGCTACATCGCGCTGCTGTCGGCGATCACGGTATTTATTGTCGCCGGCCACGGTGACAACCCGATCTCGGATGGCCTGTGGCGCACCGTCGATATCCTGATCGGTATCGTGCTGGCCCTGGCGTTTTCCTTCGCCCTGCCGCTGTACGCCGTGTACTCGTGGCGCTACAACCTGGCCAGTGCCTTGCGCGATTGTGCGGCGATTTACAGCCGGATCATCAATGGCCAGTCGGTCACTGACGATGAACACCTGAAATTGCTCAACCGCCTGAATGCAGCGATGGTGCAACTGCGTTCGCTGATGCCGTCGGTGTCCAAGGAAGTGCGAGTGTCCATGACCGAACTGGACGCCATCCAACGGCACCTGCGCATGTGCATCAGCACCCTGGAGATTCTCGGCAACACCCGGCCGGATCCGCGTGATGAACACGCGACGGCGCGGATGCAGGTGATGTTGAAAGCCGAGCACCGGCAGATACGGGTGCAATTGGTAGGAATGGCGCGGGCCTTGAAATCCGGAGTGACGGAGCGGCTGGAGCGACCCAGCCATGCCGGCCTGAACGAGCCTGCGCTGGATGCGCCGGTCTACAGCGCGCTGGATGGCTACCGGTTGTTGACGGTACAGTTGGCGGCGAATGTTGATGCCATGCGTCAGCGGCTGGCCAAGAGTGCCGGGCGTTGGAAGATCTAAGAAAGGGCTATTTGACGCATTTGTCTACGTCAACACTTTCACACTTTCTCTTACATTTTTTTCACGTTTTATTCACATCCCAGGCCGTACTGTGAAGCCTCATCCGTTACAAATGTTGCATATCAAGCCCGCCGCCCCAGCGGGCTTTTTTTTGCCTGGGATTTGATCTAGCGCGCGACTTTGCCGACAGGTGCAGAGGCTTGCTCGCGAATCGCCCGTTGGGTGTCCAGCACCCTGGCCAACGCGGTTTCTGCCTCGGGGCTTTGCTGCGGGACACGAATCGCTGCCGAGACCAGGGTAATCAACTTGGCCATCACCTCGGCATCCGTCGCTGGGCGGCCCAGGCTCATGGAGTTCATCAGCAGGCGCAGTTCGGTGCCGGCCATCACCCCGGAAATCGCCTTGAGGGCAAATTGCAGGCGCACTCCCAGTTCGTTGCGCGGCAAATCCGGCAAGGCCAGGGCGAAGGCTTCGAAAAAGCGTTGGAACACCGGCTGGTAATGCACCTTGAGGTATTCCTGGATAAACGGCGAGGTGTCGCTGTACACCCGGCCCAGGAAACGAATGAACGAACGCCCTTCCCCACTGGCACTGGCCGGGTCGCTGCGCTCCAGGCCCATGGCCGGAGCGAAGAGCACACCGAGCAAGGTGTCGCAATCGAGGGGGCCATCGGATTCAGCTTCACAACGTGCCAGCAGCTCCAGGCGCTGCTCGTTGAGCGGCTCCAGGCGTTGCATCAGCAGGGTCTTCATCAGGGAGTCCTTGTCCCCGAAGTGGTAGTTCACGGCAGCCAGGTTCACCTGGGCACGCTCGGTAATCTGCCGTAACAACACCGCGTCATAACCGTACTTAATAAAGAGCGCCTCTGTCGCATCCAGCAATCGAGTCTTGGTAATGTTTGGAGCGCTGATTTTCTTCGCGACCATAAAGGGTTCCACGGCGGAAATATTGTTTTAAAAAATAATTTGATTTTTTATACCGGTGCGGCCGTTCGAAAGCAAGTAGTGACACACCGCCATACCATCCAAAGCCTTTGCCAGCGGGCATTTTGCGGCCAGTCAGGGGTATTTTGGCAGCTCCTCACACCTACGGGTTAAATCGTTTCAAAGGGTAAAACCGCTCTACATCCATGGCTGGCGAAGCACTGGGAACACGGTTAGTATTCAAACAATATTTTAAAAACAAGAAATAAAACCAGTCCGTGACGCATACCAGGCAGCTCCCGAACTTGTTACAAGGATTTACAGGGGGCATGACGGCGGCGTCGAGACTGCAGGCGTAGTCATGATGACAGACACCCCCGCGCACCCAGGCTTGATCTCCCTGCAAGGCATCGGCAAACGCTATCAGTTGGCCGGGCAAGAGCTGTCCATTCTCAATGACGTGTGCCTGTCCATCGCCCGCGGTGACAGCTGCGGCATCCTCGGCACCTCCGGTTCCGGCAAGAGCACCCTGCTCAATATCCTTGGCCTGCTGGACCTGCCCAACGGCGGCCAGTACCACTTCGCCGGTCACGATATTTTCAGCGCCACCCCGGACGAACTGGCGGCGATCCGCAACCAGCAGATCGGTTTTGTATTCCAGAGCTTCAACCTGCTGCCGCGCCTCAGCGCCCTGGACAACGTCGCCCTGCCCCTGAGCTATCGCGGTGTGTCGCGCCATGAATCGGTGGAACAGGCCCAGCGCATGCTCGAACAGGTAGGCCTGGCCGACCGCGCCCACCATCGCCCCGCCGACCTGTCCGGCGGCCAACGCCAACGCGTGGCCATCGCCCGAGCCCTAGTGGGCAAACCTTCGGTGATCCTGGCCGACGAACCCACCGGCAACCTCGACAGCAGCACCGCCCAGGACATCATGGACCTGCTGCTGGCCCTGAATCGCGAGCAGCAGGTCACGCTGATCATCGTCACCCACGACGCGCAGATCGCCGAACGCCTGGAGCGCAAGATCCTGGTGCGCAACGGTGTGGTGCACGAGGTCGGTCGCCTATGAGCCTGCGGGTCGAACAGAGCCTCAGCCAACTGCTGCATGAAGCCTTCATCAGCCTGCGCACACTGGGCAAGCGCTCGGTTCTGGCCCTGCTGGGCATCGTCATCGGCAGTTCGTCGGTGGTGGCGCTGATCAATATCGGCCATAACGCGGCGGTGGATGCCGCGATGATTTTCAAGGACATGGGCACCGACACCCTGGTGGTGCAGTTCCCGCCCAAAGGCAGCAGCAATGTGCCGATGCGCACCCAACTCGACCTGCAGGCAGTGCGCGAGGCCGTGCCGGGCATCGCGCATATCGGCGCACTCAGTCTGTTCAGCGGGCCCATCGTGTTCCATGGCCGCAGCGTCAACGCCAACTTCGTCGGCAGCACAACGGACATTCCACAGACGATGCGCCTGGAACTGCAACAGGGGCGTTTCCTGTCGGGCTTCGACGCCAACGAAACCTATGGCGTGATCGGCAACCAGGTCGCCCAGGCCCTTGGGGCGCCGGGCGACCCGCTGCAACTGGGCGACCGCGTGCGCATCAACGACTACCTGTTCCTGATCGTCGGCATCCTGCACAACCAGCCAAGGGCGATGCTGATGCCGGTGCAGGCCAACGAGTCGTTGTTCATCCCCGCCGAAGGCATGCGCCGCATCTACGCCATGCCGCAGATCGGCAACGTGATCATCCGCGCCGCACCCGGCCAGGACATGGAGCGTATCGCCAAGGAGGCCGCCGGTGCCTTGCAAACCCAACTGACTGAGCATTCTGTCGACATCCAGGTGCCTCAGCAGATGATCGATGGCATGACCCGGCAAAGCCGCACCTTCGCCTACCTGCTGCTGGCGCTCGGTGCGATTTCCCTGGTGGGCGGTGGCGTGGGGGTAATGAACGTGATGCTGATGAACGTCTCGGAGCGGCGCCGCGAGATCGGTATTCGCATGGCCCTGGGCGCTCGCCAACGGGATATCCGCAATCTGTTCCTGCTTGAAGCCGTGACCCTCACTGCCGTCGGCGCGCTGTGCGGCGCAGTGCTGGGCATGACCGCCGCCTGGCTCTACGCCTGGCTGTCGGGCTGGGAGTTCGCACTGGCGGCTGCCGCCCTGCCCCTCGGAGTGGGCAGCACGTTGCTGGTGGGTTTGTTCTTTGGCATCTATCCGGCGCTCTCGGCCTCGCGATTGCAACCGGTGGAGGCCCTGCGTGATGAGTAAATGGCTCTGGCTGCTGGCACTGATCAGCCTGCCCGGCGTGGCGGCCGACGTGGTCATCCGCCCCTCGGCCCCCAGCAGCGCCCGCAGCGTGTCGCTGAACGCCCAGGTCACCACCCTGACCCTGGGCGACGCGGTGTACCTGGGCCTGCGCAAGAACCCGGCGATCCGCAGTGCCTACCTGCAACGCGTCGCGCAGAAGTTCGACCTGCGGGTGGCCGAAGACGTGTTCAACCCCAAGCTCACCCTCAACAGCTATTACCGCGGCACCCGTGGCTCCCAGGACAGTGCGCGCAACGCCAACCTCGCACCGTCCAGCAGCCTGCTCGGCGAATACGGCACGCGCCTGAGCATGGCCTGGACCCAACAGCTGAACAACGCCGACCGCGCCGGCCGCTACCGCAGCGACGGCCTGGACCTGGCGATCATCCAGCCGTTAATGCGCGGCGCCGGCTGGGACGCCACGACCGCGCCGCTGCGCCTGTCGCGGCTGTCGGAACAGGCCAACCGCCTCAACCTCAAGGCCACCGTGGCACAGACCATCAGCCAGATCATCGCCACCTACCGCGAATTGCTGCGCGCCCAGGAGCAACTGCTGATCGTGCAGGAAGCCCTCAAGCGCTCCGATACGTTGCTGGAAGTGAACAAGGCCTTGATCAGTGCCGGGCGCATGGCCGAGTTCGAGATTGTGCAGACCGAGGCCGACATCGCCACCCAGCAACTGGGCGTGGAAGAAGCGCAAAACCAACTGGACAGCAATCGCCTGGCGCTCCTGCGCCTGCTGGCCCTGGACCTGTCCACGCCGATTCGCGCCACCGAAGCCCTGGAAGCCAAGCCCATGCAGATCGACAAGCGCCAGGCCTTCACCCTGGCGCAAACCCAGCAACCGGAATACCTCGCCGCCCTGCTCGGCAGCCAGCAAGCCGACCTCAACCTGGTGATCGCCAAGGACTCCGGGCGCTGGCAGGTGGATCTGGTGGCCGGCGCGAATCAAATCCGCGACAACTACAATAACGACGCCGGCAGCAGCAACAACCGCACGTGGGACAGCTACGCCGGGGTGCAGGTGCAAATCCCCATCGGCGACATCAGCACGCGCCAGGCCGAAGTGCGTGCACGGGTGGATGTGGAGGATCAGGCCATCCGCATCACCGACGCCCGCCAGGAGCTGGAGCGCAGCGTCAACGACGTGGTGCGCGACCTGGGCACCCGCTGGCGTCAGTATGAAATCTCCCAGCGCGCAGTGGAGCTGTCACGGCGCAAGATCGAGATCGAGCGGGAAAAACTCAGCGCCGGGCGCTCCACCAACTTCCAGGTGCTGAGTTTCGAGACCGACCTGCGCAACGCCGAAAACGCGCAGCTCAACGCACTGATCGCTTATTTGAACGCCCAGACACAGCTCGACCTGACCCTGGGCATGACGCTGGAAAGTTGGGAAATTGCCCTCAATGACTACTAATCGAAAACGCCTGCTGGGCGCTGTGGTGATCTTGTTGCTGGTCGGTGCCGGGCTGGCCCTGCGCAGTCCTGCGTCCGATCCCGCCAGCACCGCCGAGCAATGGCTGGCCGTGAAACCCGACCCGCTGGTGCACCAGATCGGCCTGGTGGGCAAGATCGAGCCTGACACCACCCTCACCCTCACCGCGCCGTTCGACGGTAACGTGCAGGCCAACCTGGTGGAGCAAGGCCAACGGGTCGAGGCGGGTCAAGTGCTGCTGCGCATGGACCCGTCCACCCTCGAAGTGCAATTACGCGACGCGCTCTCCGCCCAGCTCAAGGCCCGGCGCACCGTGCAAGAGATGCAGGACTGGGACAGCAGCCCCGCCGTCAGCCGCGCCCGCCGCAGCCTGCGCACCACCGAGATGACCGCCGGCAACACCCAGCGCAAACTCACCGAAAGCGACAACCTGTTCAAGCGCGGCATCATCCCGCGCAACGAACTGGACGATCTCAAGCAACAGGCCCAACAGCAACAACTGGACCTCGCCTCCGCCCGCAGCGAATTGCAACAGGCCCTCGACCAAGGCAATGGCGAATACCGCCAGATCGCCGACATGGAACTGACCAACGCCACGGTGAAATACGAGGCCCTGCGCACCTTGCTCGACGGCCGGGAGGTCAAGGCGCCGTTCTCCGGCATCGTGGTGCCCGCGCCCGGCAACAACACGCCCCCAGGCGGCGGCAACAGCAGCGCGCCCATCCAGGCCGGGAGCAAGGTCAGCCAGGGCCAGGTGCTGTTCGGCCTGGCGAATATCGAACGGCTGAAGATCGTCGCCAAAGTCTCGGAATTGGACATCAACCAATTGCATCAGGGCCAGGCGGTGGAAGTCATGGGCGACGGGTTTGATGGCGAGCGGCTGACCGGCTCAGTCAGTGTGGTCAGCGGCTTGGCGATGGCCAGCGACAGCCAGGGCAGCGCGCAGTTTCCAGTGACGTTGTCGATCCCCAAGCTGACCCCGCAACAGTTGCAGCGGGTGCGTCTGGGCATGAGTGCGCGATTGACCATCGTCACCTACAACAACGAGCAGGCAATTGTGGTGCCCGCGCAGGCGGTCGTTGGCGGTGAGGTGGAGTATCGGGAGGCGATGGACAAACCGGTGGAGCGAGTCAAGGTCACGACCGGGCAAGCGACGGCGCAAGGGGTTGAAGTCTTCGGCCTGAAACCCGGCCTTGTGAAGCTCTCACAATAGTGGATGGTTCACATGTGGGAGGGGGCTTGCCCTAATGCCGGTCAGTTAAGAAGTCGCAAGGGTAAAAAGTAACCTGTGGTGAGCGGGCTTGCCCCGCGCTGGGCTGCGAAGCGGCCTCAAAACCGGCCAATGGGTTATGACTGAAAAAACGCGGTGCCTGGATTGGGGCCGCTTCGCAGCCCAGCGCGGGGCAAGCCCGCTCACCACAAAAGCCCCCCTCCCACATTTAGAGTTGTGCCAACTTCGATGCCAGTGCCTTGGCCTGAAGCGCCACATCCGTCACCGCCGTGCTCTCCCACCACATCCCGCGCAACGGCGGGCCCATGGCAAATAATCGCTGGCTGACCTGCCCTTGGGCATCCAGCACGGCGCCGGAGTTGTCCGCCGCAATCCCGAGCGCCAATGGCCCAGGCTGGATCAAGCCGCGCTTGAGCAACTGCTGCGGCAACGGCCGGGCCACGCGGCGCCAGTCGTATTCGATGCCGCTGGAGTTGATCAGCGCCGCGCCCGAGACCTGGGTCAGCGCCTGTTCGCCACGCTGACGCAAACGAATCGTCACGCCCTCGTCCGCCGGCACCAAGCCCTTGAACGACGCGGCCTGAATCCGCAACCGCCCTTGCTCATGCAACCGCGCCACCAACTGCGCACTCAACGGCGGCGAGCGGTGGTGATGGCTCTCCCACCATGGCCGTACATGCCGCACAAACTGACGCTTCTCGCGCTCGCTGGCCTGGCTCCACAACCGGCCGATATGGGCGCGCACGGTGTCCAGCGGCGCTTGCCAATCGATGCCCTGGGCCTGCGCGGTCCGACATTGGCGCCGCACTTCATGCAACAACTGCCGAGGGCTGCGCAGGCCGTGATCAGCGGCCAGGAAATCCTCCCAAACCGGCGGCTGCCGGCGCACATGGGGCAGCAGGCCATGGCGCGAAAAAATTTCGATGGGCCCGCGATGCCCGGCCTGTTCCAGGGACACCACCGCGTCAACCATGGTCAGTCCAGAGCCGATGATCAGCACCGTCGACAGCGGGTCGAGCCGGGTCATGGCCTGCACATCCCAGGGGTCCACCGCCGCCGCGTTCAAGCCGCTGGATTCGGTTTGGGGCGTGCGCGCCGCCGGGAACATACCGGTGGCCAACACGGCAAACGCGCCGCGCAGTAACTGGCCGTTATCGAGGCTCAGCAGGGTTGAATCCGCGTCCACTTGCAGGTCGACCACTTCAGCGCGCACATGCTCCACCGTGGACGCGGACAGCGCCTTGGCCTCGGCCAACCGCTGCTGCGCATACAAGCCGAAAATCCCCCGTGGCGGAAACAGCTCGCTGATGGGCACGTGCTGCTGGTCCGACTCCGGCCAGCCGCCCGCGCCGATGTAGTCGGTGAGCCATTGCGTCAGGTCATCGGCGTTGTCCGGGTCGACACTCATGCGCGCCGCATTGCCGTTGAGGGTGTGGCCCAGCTCAACAGCGCTGTAGGCCTCGCCACGCCCCAGTTCGGCGCGCGGCTCGATCACCAGGATCCGGCGCTGGCCACCTAGACGCAGCAGTTGCACCGCCAGCATCGTCCCACTCAGGCCGCCGCCGATGATCAGTACATCAGCGTTGCGGATGGATTCACTCATGCAGGTTCGCCCTTACTGTTTACCCAGATAAATATCGTGCAAGTCGCCCCGCGCCAGCAGTTCGGCGGCGCTGCCGCTCAAGGCCACGCGGCCAGTATCCAGCACGTAGCCGTGGGACGCATAGGTCAGCGCGACGTTGATGTTCTGCTCGGCGATCAGGAAGCTCACCTGCTGCTCGCGGTTGAGCTGCGCGATGATCGCGAATATCTCCTGCACGATCATAGGCGCCAAACCCATGGAGGGCTCGTCGAGCAGTACCAAAGTAGGACGGGTCATCAACGCCCGGCCGATGGCGACCATCTGCTGCTCGCCGCCCGAGGTGAGCCCGGCGCGGGTGTGGCGCTTGGTCTTGAGCCGGGGGAACCAGGCGTAGATGCGCTCCAGGTCGTGCTCCATGTCCTTGCGGCTCAGGCGCCGCACAAAGCCGCCGCTGCGCAGATTGTCCTCCACGGTCAGTTGGCCGAACACGTGGCGCCCTTCCAATACATGCACCATGCCCTGGCGCACGCGCTGGCTGGGGTCGACACCTGCCAGGTCCTGGCCGGCGTACGCGATCACGCCTCGGCTGACCTCGGCGCGCTCGGCCCGCACCAGACCCGAGATGGCCTTGAGGGTGGTGCTCTTGCCGGCACCATTGGCGCCGAGCAAGGCCACAATCGCGCCTTTCGGCACGTTCAGCGAGACCCCGGCCACCGCCAGGATCGCGCCATCGTAGATCACTTCAATGTCGTCGACCGTCAACAGCGACGGGCTGGCGGATTCAGTAGCGGGCTGGCTCATGGCTTATTCATCCCCGTTGCAGGTGCGTGGCGTCAGGCCTTTTTCCTTGGCGAACGCGGCAGATTTTTCATCGATGAGCGGACGCAGCAGCGCACGGTCGGCGGCGATCCAATCGCTGACCAGCGTCCAGTTAGCGCCATCCCATTGCTGCACCCGCGCCGAACCGCCGCCTTCGTGGTCGCTGCACGACAGCTTGAGGTTCTGCATCAGGCCCAGGTAACCCATGGCCTTGAGGCGTGCGTCGTCGATATTCAGATGCTCCAGGCCCCAACGGCCTTCTTCACCGTTGAGTGGACGCTTGCCGAACCTGGCCTGGGCGGTGCGGATCGCTTCTACCGCCACGGCGGCGTTCACCAGGCCCGAGTTGTAGTACACGCTGCCGAAGTTTTTCAGGTCCTTGAGGTCGCTGTTGCCCTTGTCGAGGATCGATTGCTTGAGGCGCTTGTGGATCTCGAAATCGGCACCCGCCGGGTAAGGCGTCAGCGCCAGGTAGCCTTTGGCGGCCGCACCGGCGGGCAAGACGTCTTCGCTGGAACTGGCCCAGATGTCGCCGATGATGTGGTCCACCGGGAAGCCGAAGCGTGCGGCGGTTTTAACCGCTACCGGCGTCGACACGCCCCAGGTGCGCAGGAACACCCAGTCCGGGTTGGCCTGGCGCACCTGGCGCCATTGCGCCGATTGTTCGTTGCCCGGATCGGCCACCGGGATCTGGATATTTTCAAAGCCGTATTTCTCGGCCAATAACTTCAGCGGGCCGAGGGTTTCGCGACCGTAGGCCGAGTCGTGGTAGACCGTGGCGATCTTCTTGCCCTTGAGTTTGTCGAAGCCGCCTTCACGCTGGGCGATGTAGTTCACCAGGGTCGACGCCTCGCTGTAGAAGGTCAGCATCACCGGGAAGTTGTAGGGGAACACCGTGCCGTCAGTGGCTTCGGTGCGACCGTAACCGAGGGTGATCAGCGGAATCTTGTCCACCTCCGCCCTTTCGCTGAGCGCATAGGCGGCCGGCGCGCCGTTGGGCTGGTACACCGCGACCGGCGCGCCGTCCAGGCCATTCTTGAAGCGCTCGTAGCACTCGATGCCCTTCTCGGCCGTCCACTCGGTCTCGCATTCCTGCCACACCAGTTTCACGCCATTGATGCCGCCTTCGACCTCGTTGATATAGCGCAGGTAATCGATCATCCCGGCCCACACTTGCACGCCGCTGGACGCGTAGGCGCCCACGCGGTAGGTCGCCAGGGGGAAGAATTGCTGGTCGGCCGAGGCCATCGCCTGGGGAGCGGCAGCGGACAACGCCGCCAACGCAAAGGCCGCACTGACCAGGGATCGTTTCAAGGATGCACGCATGGAGATTCTCTTCTATAGGTCAGAAACGTAGCGGCCACTGACGCAGCCGCTCGCGAAGGTTGTGCAACAGGCGAATCAAGCCCTCGGGTTCCTTGATCAGGAACACGATGATCAATACGCCAAAGATGATTTTCTGCAGGTTCTGCAACTGCCCCGCGTCCACCGAACCGCCGAACAGCGCCTGCCCGGCATGGCTGAGAAAGATCGGCAGCAAACTGATGAACGCCGCGCCGACGAAGTTGCCGGCGATGCTGCCCATGCCGCCGATAATGATGATGAACAGGATCTGGAATGAGCGATTGATATCGAAGCTGCTGGCGCTGGCCGTGCCCAGGTAGGCGAACGCCCACAACGCACCGGCAATGCCCAGGTAAAACGAGCTGACCGCAAACGCCAGGCGCTTGTAACGCACCACCGGGATGCCGACCACGGCGGCGGCGGTGTCCATGTCGCGGATCGCCATCCAGTTGCGCCCCACCTGGCTGCGCACCAGGTTCACCGCGGCCCAGGTCAACAGCAGCACCGTGACCAGCGTCAGCCAGTAACGCCCCAGCGGCGTGTTGAGGTCATGGCCCAACAGCGCAAGCCTGGGCGCCGAGATGGTCCCGGACGAGCCGTAGTTGTAGAACCAGGGAAACTTGACGAACAGCCACTCCAGAAAAAACTGCGCGGCCAATGTGGTGACCATCAGGTAGAAGCCTTTGATCCGTGAGCTGGGCAACCCGAACAACAGGCCGACCAGAGCACTGATAATCCCACCGCCGAGCAACGCCACCGGCAACCCCAGCTCCGGCAGGCGCAGCAGGAAGCCGTAGGTCGCAAAGGCGCCGACCGCCATGAACCCCGCCGCGCCCACCGAGGTTTGCCCGGTGTAGCCGGTCAGCAGGTTCAGGCCCAACCCGGCCAGCGACAGCACCAGAAACGGGATCAGGATCGCATTGAGCCAATAGTCATTGCCCCACAGCGGCACCCCCACAAATGCCAACGCCAGCAGGCCGAGCAGGCCCCAGGGCAGACGTCGCGGGACCAGCAATAACGGCGCGGTTTGTTGAGCAACAGGGATCGACATGGTTTCAGACTCGCTCAATGGCGCGCTCGCCGAACAGGCCGGCGGGACGGATATACAGGAAGGCCAGGGCCAGGACATAGGCGAACCACGGCGTGATGCCGCCGCCGATCAGCGGGCCGATATACACCTCGGCAAGGTTCTCCGCCGCGCCGACGATCAGCCCGCCGACAATCGCGCCGCCAATCGAGGTGAAGCCGCCGATGATCAACACCGGCAACGCCTTGAGCACCACCAGTGACAGCGAAAATTGCACCCCCTGGCGTGCGCCCCAGAGCAAGCCGGCCACCAGCCCGACAATGCCGGCCACCGCCCAGACGATCTGCCAGATGCGGTTGAGGTTGATGCCGATGGACAGCGCCGCCGTGGTGTCATCCGCCACGGCGCGCAGGGACACGCCGATGCGGGTTTTGTTGAACAGCAGCGCGAGCACCGTCACCAGCGCCACGGCAGCCGCGGCGGCGATCAGGTCGAACTGGCTGAGCATCAGCGGGCCAACAAACAGCGGCACGTCGTCGATGCCCAGGTCCAGGGCACGCACTTGCGCGCCCATCAAGCCTTGGGCCAGGCCTTCGATAATGAACGACAGGCCCAAAGTGGCCATGAACAGGGTGATCTGCGAACGGTTCACCAGTGGCCGCAATACCAGACGCTCGATAAGCAACGCGCCGACGATCATCACGAGCACCGTCAGCAGCAGCGCCAGGGCAAACGGCACGCCCTGGTCGTGCAGGCTGACGAAGGTCAACGCGGCAAACAGCAACATCGCACCCTGGGCAAAGTTGAACACGCCGCTGGCTTTGTAGATCAGCACGAAGCCGATGGCGACCAGGGAATACATGGTGCCGGCGAGCAGGCCGCCGAGCAGGGTTTCGAAGAAGAAGGTCATCAGTGCACGGCTCCCAGGTAGGCGGCGATCACCTCGGGATTGGCCTGCACCTGTGCCGGCGTGCCGTCACCGACTTTGCGCCCGTAGTCGAGCACCACCACATGGTCGGACAGGCCCATCACCACGCCCATGTCGTGTTCGATCAACACCACGGTGGTGCCGAGGTCACGGTTTACGTCAGCGACGAAGCGCGCCATGTCCTGTTTTTCTTCGGCGTTCATGCCGGCCATGGGTTCGTCGAGCAGCAACAGGCTCGGCCCGGCGATCAATGCACGGCCCAGTTCCACACGTTTTTGCAGGCCGTAGGACAGGTTGCCCACCAGCACATCGCGGTGGGCTTGCAGCTCAAGAAACTCAAGGATGGCTTGGCCACGCAGGCGAAAGGCCTCGGCTTCACGTCGCGCACGGGGCAAGCCGAGGGCCTGCTCGATAAAGCTGCTGCGCATATGCCGCGACAGGCCAGTGAGGAGGTTGTCGAGCACGCTCATTTTCTTGAACAGCGCGTTGTTCTGGAACGTCCGGCCAATGCCACGGCGGGCGGCCCCCAAGGGGTCGATGCGGTGGAAGTGTTGCGCCTCGAAAACGATCTCGCCCGCGTCAAAGCGATACACGCCATTGAGCACGTTGAGCAACGAACTTTTACCGGCGCCGTTGGGGCCGATCAACGCGCAGATCTCGCCGCGCTGAACCTCAAAAGACAAGGCGTTGATGGCCTTGACCCCTTTGAATGACAGCGAGATATCGCGCACCTGGAGAATAGCGTCACTCATGCGATATCCCGTTTGAATTCGGCCAGCCACACCGGCTCGGCCGTGGATTTGAGGGGCTGCCAGATAAAGGCCAGGCGCTGGAAGCCCAGCAGTTTGCGTACGCGGTTTTTCAGCAGGCGGCGCAGGCCGCTTTGGGGGTGGGCGATGGCCCAGTCGCACAGGCGTCGACGCCAGGTGCCGTGGGGGGCCAGGCGGCTTTCGATCTCGTCGGCCAAGTGCTGCAAACGCGCAGGCGACAGCAGCAGGCCGGTGGGCGCGACTTCGCCGCGATCACGCCGGGCCGACGCCAGGCTTTCGGGAAAGGCCAGGCCGTGGCCGCTGTTCAGCCACTGCTCCAGCACCACAGCCAGGCCCCCTTGCCAGTGGGTGCCCTCCTCGCTCCACAGCGCGGTTTCGCCTGTGGGTTGCCACCAGCGTTGCAGGTGTTGCGCCGGGTCCACGGGGCCGAGCAATTGGGCGAAATCCACCCGGTTGGCGGACTGCCAATGCCGAATCTGCTGGCGACCCTGTACGTAGGAATGGCTGGGACGAATGCGCCATAACTGTTGATGCACAGCCTCGGCGTCGAGGTCATCGGCGAGGGTGACAACCTGCCCGCCGACGGACTGCGCGGCCAATGCCAGCAGCAACAGGTTGGGCTCGAACGGACCACTGAGGGCCAACCGTGACTGCTCGTCGAACCCCTGTTGGCGCAAGCCATCGGCCAGGCGCTCGACATCGCGCAAGGCGTCGATCCAGCGCCAGGCGTACCACTGGCCCTGGCGCTTGTGGCGCAACGCGGTTTGCAAAGGATGGATCTGCGCCCAGTGGTGCAGTTGTTCCTGGGCCTTGGATAAGTTGCCGAGCAATTCGGCGGGCCATTCCAGGGTCAGCGGGCGTTTGAGTGCGTGCACGCTCATAGGGGTGGTGCTCCTATTGGGTGATTAAGCGTGCGGTGGTCCGCTGGCTGAAATGGGATGAAACCAAGAATAGGTAGAAGGCAATCTAAGGATTAGCAGGAACCGTGCCTATGTAAAAACCAACTAACTCAGCAATTAACTCCACAGCTGAAAGCTGACACCGTACAAAGTGCTTATTAACTGTTGCTGAGGCAACAGTGGCCCTCTTAGCCATTTATGCAATTAAAAACGCCTCATTTATACCTGTCATCTTTGACAGTAGACGCTCTTTGAGGCGGTTCCTAAACTCATGCCATGTCCACGCAACCACGACGGAAGGTGCACAATGAGCAATGTTAGCGAAATCAAACCAAGAGAAACTTCAGGGACCGCCAGTGCGGTCGTGGGCGACGATGTGGACTTCCATGATTTCAAAGGCAAAACGTTCATCTTACGCCTGAATGAAAAAGCCAATAGGTGGGAAATTCTGATCTACAGTCCCTACAATCAGTACAACCAATATCAAGTTATTTCGTTAAGACTACCTAACGATGGGAACGTCGAACAAAAGACCTATGAAATCGTCAAGGAATTTGACGCGCCGGGGAAAGCCTACGCAGCATGGGTCAAGGCAACGGACAGTACCTATCGACCTTACACCGCCGTCAGTGGAAGCGTGACGGTCACTTTGAACATCAGTCAGCAGACAGCCGAACTTACCTTCAACTTCAAGGGTGAAAGCGGTACAAAAAGAGTCACCATTAAAGACGGGGAAGCAACGCTCAAGGGATTTACCGAAGGGAAAAAAAACCACGTACCAGGAGCCGTTACGTGCGACCTTAGCGAGGCTGTCACTGCGCACTACGTATCCACCGTGACCGAGCTGGCTAAAAAGTCTGAACAAGTTGGTTTTCCGGCCCATCTGCAGGTCTGGTCACAACAATTCGCCTCAAAACCCGAGCCGCTCGACTACCGTTTGGTCATCAATGTTGCGAACGGCCTCCTACCCGGCACTTATTCTTTCAGCCCAGACAGCAAACAAGTACGTATCACTTTCTTCAATACTCGTCAGAACATTGCCTGGGTCAGCGAACGTGGCTCCATTACACTTAAATCCCTTCCCGACCCTGAGACACTTAAAGGCGATTTTTCTGGTGAGTTCAACTTTAAAGCCACTGCCACACTGGGGGATGGCAGCGTACTTCGGTTAGAAGCGAACCAGGGAAAGATCGATATCAAATAACAGAGTCATGAGTTTCACAGGGTTTGTGAACCCTCACAAACCCTGGTCACTTTTCACCCGATTGAGCCTGGCGCATTCGCCAACACCCGATAACCACTCCCTGGATGAGGTGCCTGTAACCGGGCCCCTTCGCCAAACAACTTCTCGCGCAACGTACCCTGGGCGTATTCGGTCTTGTACACGCCGCGCTTCTGCAACTCCGGCACCAGCCATTCGACGGCGTCGATAAAGGTTTCGTGGGTCAACGCATAGGCCAGGTTGAAGCCATCCACGTCGGTCTCTTCGACCCACTCCTGCAACAGGTCCGCCACGGTCTGCGGGCCGCCGACGAACAGTGGGCCAAAGCCGCCGATACCGACCCAATCGGCCAGTTCGTTGGGCGTCCAGACCTTGTTCGGGTCCGCCGTGGAAAACGCTTCCACCGCCGATTGAATCGCATTGGTGTGCACGTGCTTGAGCGGTTCATCCGGCTTGAACTGGCTGAAATCAATCCCGGTCCAACCGGAGATCAACGCCATCGCGCCTTCATAGCTGACGTAGGATTTGTACTCGTCAAACTTGGCCTTGGCCTTGGCGTCGGTCTCGTCGACGATCACCGTCTGCAAGTTGAAGATCAGGATTTTCTTCGGATCGCGTCCAGCCTCGGCGGCGCGGCGGCGGATGTCGGCCACGGTCTTTTTCAGCAGCACCTTGGACGGCGCCGCAACGAACACGCATTCGGCCTGCTCGGCGGCGAACTGCTTGCCACGGCTGGACGCGCCAGCCTGGTACAGCACCGGCGTGCGTTGTGGCGACGGTTCGCACAGGTGAATACCGGGCACCTGGAAGTGTTTGCCGACGTGGCGGATCTCGTGGATTTTGCTCGGGTCGCTGAAAACCCGCCGTTCGCGATCACGCAGGACCGCGCCCTCTTCCCAACTGCCTTCCCAGAGCTTGTAGCAGACCTCCAGGTATTCCTCGGCGTAGTCGTAGCGCGCGTCGTGTTCGGTCTGGGCTTTCTGGCCGAGGTTCTTGGCACCGCTTTCCAGATAGGAGGTGACGATGTTCCAGCCGATGCGGCCCTTGGTCAGGTGGTCCAGCGTCGACAGACGACGGGCGAACGGATACGGATGCTCAAAGGACAACGAAGCGGTGAGGCCAAACCCCAGGTGCTCGGTGACCAGCGCCATCGGCGCGATCAGCGACAACGGGTCGTTGACCGGCACTTGGGTGGCCTGGCGAATCGCCGCGTCGCCGTTGCCGTTGTACACGTCGTAGATGCCCAGCACGTCGGCGATAAACAGACCGTCGAACTTGCCGCGTTCGAGGATTTTCGCCAGGTCAGTCCAGTATTCCAGGTCCTTGTACTGCCACGAACGGTCACGGGGGTGTGCCCACAGGCCGGGAGATTGGTGGCCGACACAGTTCATGTCGAAGGCGTTCAAGCGAATTTCACGGGCCATCAAAGCACTCCGTTGAGGTGGTAGTTGCCGACGATTTGGTATTTCCAGCGCAGCGGGTCATCGACGGTCGACGGCAGTGCGGTGCGTTGACCGGTCAGTTCGAATTCGGCGTTGCTGGCGGCGATCAGGGCTTCGGCGGCGGCGATCTGCGCCTCGGTGGCGGCGACCGGGCTGGGGTGGGTGTCGGCGCGCTCAAGCAAGGCGGCGGCCACCTCCACGCGGATCTGCAAGTCGCCGAAGCGGCTGATCACATAGGGGTCGTCGCTTTTTTCGACATGGCGGCGGGTGCTGTCCAGCAGTTGGCGTGCGAGATTCAAGGCAGTCATGGGTCAGGTTCCTCAGTTCCAGGCGTGGCGCGCAGGCTTCACGCCGTTGAGCACGAAGTTGCCGATCAGGTGGTATTTCCAGCGGGCCGGGTCGTGCAAGGTGTGGGTGCGTGCGTTGCGCCAGAAGCGGTCGAGGTTGTGCTTGGCGGTGACCGAGCGGGTGCCGGCCAGTTCGAAGAGTTTGCTGCTGGCGAGCAACGCCGTTTCGGCGGACAGCACCTTGGCCTGGGCGACGATCAGCGAGGCGTTGGCGACGGTGTCTTCATTCGGTTCAGCGAGGGCTTGGTCCACGGCGATACCGGCCTTGGCGAGAATCGCTTCGGTGCCGTGCACGCGCCATTCCAGATCGCCAATGGCGGCGATGGTGAACGGGTCCTGCCAGCCGTGATCCTGCTGGCTGTCGATCCACGGCCGCGCCTGGCGGGCGTAGATTTTGGCCTGTTCGAGGGCGCCAAGGGCAATGCCGGTATCGACCGCCGCCTGGATGATCTGCGAAATCGGGCCATCGGCTGTTGGTTGGTCAAAGGCGAGGTGGGCGGGGATCACCGCGCTCAGGGGCACGGTCACGCCATCGAGGGTCACGCCGCCGCTGGCGGTGGTGCGTTGGCCGAAACCGTCCCAGTTGTCGATCACGGTCAGGCCTGGCGCGTCGCGTTCGACGAGGCCAATAAACGCCTGGCCTTTTTCGTTATTACCGACGGTGGGCACGATGTGGGCGAACAATGCGCCGGTGCAGTAGAACTTCTCGCCGTTGATTTGCGCAGTGTCGCCATGAAAGCGGATCTGGGTGTCGAAGGTGCCGGCGTTTTTGCTCTTGGCCTCGGAGAAGGCGTTGCCGAACCGGTAGCCCGCCAACACTTTGCCGAAGTAATGAAGCTTTTGTTCCTCGGTGGCGGTTTGCAGCAGGATGTCCACCACACCCAGGTGGTTCTGCGGGATTTGCCCCAATGAGGGGTCGGCGGCGGAGATCAACTTGATCACTTCGGCCACGGTCACATAGGACACACCAGCGCCGCCGTAGGTCTTGGGAACGGTGATGCCCCACAGGCCGCTGGCCGAGAATTCTTCGAGTTCGGCAACCGGTAAGCGGCGGTCGCGGTCACGCACGCTGGCGTCGACGGCAAAACGCTCGGCCAGGCGCGTGGCGACCTCGATGGCCTCCGCGTCCGAGCGGATGATATGGGCAGGTTGTTGAGGATGGGCTGACATGGGCCGACTCCAGGCTCCGAGGGAATATCGGAGTGATTGCAGGAGTCGTGCCTGAATTTAATCGTCAGTAAAATCAGCAGCTTGCCGCGAAAGGCAGGCGTTAAGCGCGGTTGCAGACCAGCAAAGTGTGCATCCACTGTTGCCAGGCAGACAGTTAGATCACCACGTTGCGCACAAAGCGTACGGCCACGTCCCCGTCATTGCGATAAACGTGGGGCTGGTGACTGGCGAACATGAAGAACTCGCCGGCGCCGATGGTGTTTTCCTGGTCGCCGATCACCAGCGTCAAGTTGCCCTCGAACACGAACAGTTGCTCGCTCCAGCCTTCCAGGTCGGGGTCCGGGCAATAGCGGTCGCCGGGTTCAAGGCGCCACTCCCACAGCTCAACTTCGCGGCGTGCAGTGGCCTTGGCCAGCAACACCGCTTTGCTGCCGGCGATTTCACCGGCCCAGGCCAGTTCGTTGATGCGGCTGTGATCGCGTACGTCCGGCGCCTGGATCAGGTCGCTGAACGCCACGTCCAACGCCTCGGCCACACGGTCGAGGGTCGACAGGCTGACGTTCTTCTCCCCGGCCTCGATGGCCACCAGCATGCGCCGGCTGACCCCGGACTTCTCCGAGAGCGCGGTCTGGCTCAGGTCGGCGGCGTGGCGCAGGCGACGAACGTTCTGGCTGACGTGCTGCAGGACCGAAGCCCGTTGTGGATTTTCTTTGTGCACTATATTGCTCAATGGGTGGGTGTGCGCAGTATACTGCCCAGCGTGCGGCGCATTGTGCGGTCCGTGCCTTTCCCTGTGCAAGACCGAGCTGCCATGACCACCGCCAAAACCCCTTCGCGTTTCAACCGTTTCAGCAAAGCCGAATGCATCCTGGTGTTTATCACCATGATCTGGGGCGGCACGTTTTTGCTGGTGCAGCATGCCATGACGGTGAGTGGCCCGATGTTTTTCGTGGGCCTGCGCTTTGCGGCGGCGGCCATTGTGGTGGGCTTCTTCTCGCTGCGCACCTTGCGCGACCTGACCCTGTTCGAATTGAAGGCCGGGGTGTTTATCGGTGTGGCGATCATGTTTGGCTACGGCTTGCAGACCATCGGCCTGCAAACGATCCTGAGCAGCCAGTCGGCGTTTATCACCGCGCTGTATGTGCCGTTCGTGCCGTTGTTGCAATGGTTGGTCCTGGGCCGTCGTCCCGGGTTGATGCCGAGCATTGGCATCATGCTCGCGTTTGCCGGATTGATGTTGTTGACCGGGCCAGCGGGGGCTTCGTTGAATTTCAGCCCTGGTGAAATCGCCACATTGATCGGCGCGATAGCGATTGCGGCCGAGATCATTTTGATCAGTGCGTTTGCCGGGCAGGTTGACGTACGCCGGGTGACGGTGGTGCAACTGGCCACGGCATCACTGCTGTCGTTCCTGATGGTGGTGCCGATGGGTGAGGCGCTGCCGGGGTTCTCGTGGTTGCTGCTGTTCAGTGCGGTGGGTCTGGGCTTGACCAGCGCGGTGATCCAGGTCGCGATGAACTGGGCGCAACAGAGCGTTTCGCCGACGCGGGCCACGTTGATCTACGCCGGTGAGCCGGTCTGGGCCGGCGTGGTGGGGCGGATTGCCGGCGAGCGCTTCCCGCCGATTGCGATGCTGGGGGCGGTGTTGATTGTGGTGGCGGTGATTGTGAGTGAGATGAAGAGGAGCAGCTCGAAAGCTGGCGATGTGCAGGACACTGTAGAGTCGAAAGATCTGGGTTGATGCCTTGAGCGACAAGCCACAAGCTGCAAGAAATACGCGTTCGGCTATTATCTTGTAGCTTGCCGCTTGTAGCTTGCCGCTTGTAGCTGCTTTCTACTGCCTCTGTAGGATCCTGCCACATCTTGCCGTTTGGTAATCAACAAAGCGGCACGTATGATGCATCCCAAACTCCCGCAGATTAGAAGCCTATGTCCCTGATAGTTCTACTGCTTCTGCCATTCATTGGCAGCTGTCTGGCGGCCTTGCTGCCGCACAACGCACGTAATACCGAATCCCTGCTGGCCGGCCTGGTGGCATTGGTCGGCACTATTCAAGTCGCACTGCTCTACCCCCAGATCGCCCATGGTGGCGTGATACGCGAAGAATTCATGTGGTTGCCCAGCCTTGGGCTGAACTTCGTGCTGCGCATGGACGGGTTTGCCTGGCTGTTCTCGATGCTGGTGCTCGGCATCGGCACGCTGGTGTCGCTGTATGCGCGCTATTACATGTCGCCGGACGATCCGGTGCCGCGCTTCTTTGCGTTCTTCCTCGCGTTCATGGGCGCCATGCTTGGCCTGGTGATTTCCGGCAACCTGATCCAGATCGTGTTCTTCTGGGAGCTGACCAGCCTTTTCTCGTTCCTGCTGATCGGCTATTGGCACCACCGCGCCGATGCGCGGCGTGGGGCCTATATGGCCCTGATGGTTACCGGCGCGGGCGGCTTGTGCCTGCTGGCGGGCGTGATGTTGCTGGGGCATATCGTCGGCAGCTATGACCTGGACCAGGTGCTGGCGGCGGGCGACCAGATTCGCGCGCACTCGCTGTACCCGGTCATGCTGGCGCTGGTGTTGATCGGCGCCTTGAGCAAAAGCGCGCAGTTCCCCTTCCACTTCTGGCTGCCCCACGCCATGGCGGCGCCCACTCCGGTTTCGGCTTATCTGCACTCGGCAACGATGGTGAAGGCCGGCGTGTTCCTGCTGGCCCGCCTGTGGCCGTCGCTGTCCGGCAGCGAAGAATGGTTCTGGATCGTCGGCGGTGCCGGCGCCCTCACTCTCCTCCTCGGCGCTTACTGCGCCATGTTCCAAAACGATCTCAAGGGCCTGCTGGCCTACTCCACCATCAGCCACCTCGGGCTGATCACCCTGCTGCTGGGCCTCAACAGCCCGCTGGCCGCGGTCGCAGCAGTGTTCCATATCCTCAACCACGCGACTTTCAAGGCCTCGCTGTTCATGGCGGCGGGCATCATCGACCACGAAAGCGGCACGCGGGATATCCGCAAGCTCAGTGGCCTGGTGCGTCTGATCCCGTTTACCGCGACCCTGGCCATGGTAGCCAGTGCCTCCATGGCCGGTGTGCCGTTGCTCAATGGCTTCCTGTCCAAAGAGATGTTCTTTGCCGAAACCGTATTCATCTCGTCGACCCAATGGGTGGAAATCGCCCTGCCGGTGATTGCGACCATCGCCGGTACGTTCAGCGTGGCCTACGCCCTGCGCTTTACCGTGGATGTGTTCTTCGGCCCACCGGCTACCGACTTGCCGCACACGCCTCACGAGCCACCGCGCTGGATGCGTGCGCCGGTGGAATTGCTGGTGTTCACCTGCCTGCTGGTGGGGATTTTCCCGGCCCAGGTGGTCGGCTCGATCCTTGCCGCTGCGGCGTTGCCCGTGGTCGGTGGTGTGCTGCCCGAGTACAGCCTGGCGATCTGGCACGGTTGGAACGCGCCGATGATCATGAGCCTGGTGGCAATGACCGGCGGTGTGGTGCTTTACCTGATGCTGCGCAAGCAACTCAAGCGTGGCCGCTTCGAATACCCGCCGCTGATCGGCTATTTCAACGGCAAGCGCGGCTTCGAGCGCTGCCTGGTGGTGATGATGCGCGGTGTGCGCAGGATCGAAAAACGCATCAGCACCAAGCGCCTGCAAACCCAGTTGTTCCTGCTGGTGATCGTCGCGGTGATCGGGGCCATGATCCCCATGATCAACAGTGGCCTCACATGGGGCGACCGGCCGAAGATCCCGGGCTCCATTGTGTTCGTCACCCTGTGGCTGCTGGCGATTGCCTGCGCCCTGGGCGCCGCCTGGCAAGCCAAGTATCACCGGCTGGCGGCCCTGACCATGGTCAGCGTGTGCGGACTGATGACGTGCGTGACCTTTGTGTGGTTCTCGGCGCCGGACCTGGCCCTGACCCAATTGGTGGTGGAAGTGGTGACCACTGTGCTGATCCTGCTCGGCCTGCGCTGGCTGCCACGGCGTATCGAGGAGGTTTGGCCATTGCCCAACACCTTGCGCAAGGCGCGCATTCGCCGGGTGCGCGACTTGTTGCTGTCCACCGTGGTGGGCGGCGGCATGGCGCTGTTGTCCTACGCGATGCTGACCCGCCAGACACCCAACGATATCTCCTCGTTCTACTTGAGCCGCGCCCTGCCCGAAGGCGGCGGCAGCAATGTGGTGAACGTGATGCTCGTGGACTTCCGGGGCTTCGATACCCTGGGCGAAATCACCGTACTGGGTGCCGTGGCCTTGACCGTATATGCCTTGCTGCGACGCTTCCGTCCGTCCAGGGAAAGCATGCAGTTGCCGGCGCAACAGCGCCAATTGGCACCGGACGTGGCCACCGACCTGGTCAACCCGCGCCAGGCCAGTGACACCGCCCTGGGCTTTATGATGGTGCCGGCGGTGCTGGTGCGCCTGCTGTTGCCGATCGCGCTGGTGGTGTCGTTCTACCTGTTTCTGCGCGGTCACAACCAACCAGGCGGCGGTTTTGTCGCCGGGCTGGTGATGTCGGTGGCGTTTATCCTGCAATACATGGTGGCCGGCACCCAGTGGGTCGAGGCGCAGATGAGCCTGCGGCCCATGCGCTGGATGGGCTTCGGCCTGCTGTCGGCAACCTTGACCGGCCTTGGCGCGCTGTTCGCCGGGTACCCGTTCCTGACCACCCATACCTGGCATTTCCACGTGCCACTGCTGGGCGATATCCATATCGCCAGTGCGTTGTTCTTCGACATTGGCGTGTACGCCATGGTCGTGGGCTCCACGCTGCTGATGCTGACCGCCCTCGGCCACCAATCTGTGCGAGCACATAAACCGAGCAACCAGCCCAAAGTCGTTGCTGCAACCGAAGGAGCCGCCTGATGGAAGAAGTCATCGCAATTGCCATTGGGGTCCTGGCGGCCTCCGGCGTCTGGCTGGTGTTGCGGCCACGGACATTCCAGGTGGTGATGGGCCTGTGCCTGTTGTCGTACGGGGTCAATCTGTTCATTTTCAGCATGGGCAGCCTGTTTATCGGCAAGGAGCCGATCATCAAGGACGGCGTGCCGCAAGACCTGCTCAACTACACCGACCCCCTGCCCCAGGCCCTGGTACTTACGGCCATCGTGATCAGCTTCGCCATGACCGCGTTGTTCCTGGTGGTGCTGCTGGCATCCCGGGGCCTGACCGGCACCGACCATGTGGATGGCCGGGAGCCGAAGGAATGAATTGGGTCAATCAACTGATCGTTGCGCCGATTCTGCTGCCGTTGTTCACGGCGGCGCTGATGCTGATGCTCGGCGAGAAACGCCGGCCGCTGAAGGCAAAAATCAACCTGGTCTCCAGCATGATCGGCCTGGGCGTGGCCGTCCTGTTGCTGTACTGGACACAAAAAGGCGGGCCCGGCTCGATCGGCGTGTACCTGCCGGGTAACTGGCAAGTACCCTTCGGCATCGTGTTGGTGGTGGACCAGCTCTCGGCGCTGATGCTGGTGCTCACCGGGGTTATCGGCGTAAGCGCATTGCTGTTCGCCATGGCCCGCTGGGACCGTGCGGGCACTAGCTTCCATGCGCTGTTCCAGATCCAGCTGATGGGTCTGTACGGCGCATTCCTCACCGCGGATCTGTTCAACCTGTTCGTGTTCTTCGAGGTGCTGCTGGCGGCGTCCTACGGCCTGATGCTGCATGGTTCGGGTCGTGCTCGGGTGTCGTCCGGCCTGCATTACATTGCGATTAACCTGCTGGCGTCGTCGCTGTTCCTGATTGGTGCGGCGATGATCTACGGCGTCACCGGCACGCTGAATTTCGCCGACCTGGCGTTGAAAATCCCGCTGGTGCCGGAGGCTGATCGCGGCCTGCTGCACGCTGGCGCAGCGATCCTGGCGACCGCGTTCCTGGCCAAGGCCGGCATGTGGCCGCTGAACTTCTGGCTGGCGCCCGCCTACTCCTCGGCCAGTGCGCCGGTGGCGGCGATGTTCGCGATCATGACCAAGGTTGGCGTGTACACCGTGCTGCGCCTGTGGACCCTGCTGTTTTCCGGCCAGGCCGGCGCTTCGGCGCTGTTTGGCGGCGACTGGCTGGTGTACGGCGGCATGGCGACCATCGTCTGCGCGGCGCTGGCGATGGTGGCGGCGCAACGCCTGGAGCGCATGGCGAGCCTGAGTATTCTGGTCTCGGCCGGGATCCTGCTGTCGGCGGTAGGGTTTGCCCAGCCAAGCCTGACCGCTGGGGCATTGTTCTATCTGGTCAGCTCCACCCTGGCATTGAGTGCGCTGTTCCTGCTGGCTGAATTGATCGAACGCTCGCGCTCGGCCAACGACCTGCCGCTGGATGAAGAGATTGATGCGCTGCCCAAGGCCATGGAGTCGCTGCATCCGCGTCCGGGTGTGAACCTGGACGATGAGCAGAAAGCCGTGGTCGGCCAGGTCATCCCCTGGACCATGGCCTTCCTCGGTTTGAGCTTTATCGCCTGCGCGCTGCTGATTATCGGCATGCCGCCATTGTCGGGGTTCATCGGCAAGCTCAGCCTGTTGAGTGCGCTGATCAACCCACTGGGCCTGGGCAACGCCGTGGACGAATCGATCCGCCCTGCAGCCTGGGGCCTGGTGGCGCTGCTGATTCTGTCCGGCCTGGCGTCGCTGATCGCCTTCGCCCGCCTTGGCATCCAGCGCTTCTGGACCCCGGAAGAGCGCCCCTCCCCGTTGCTGCGTCGCTACGAATGCGTGCCGATCTTCGTGCTGCTGGGTTTGAGCATCGCGTTAACGTTCAAGGCCGAACCCTTGATGCGCTACACCCTGGCCACCGCCAAGAGCCTGAACAACCCGGAAAGCTATGTGATGGCGGTGATGGCCACACGTCCGGTGCCAAGCCCTGAAGCCAAGGCCGCCTCGCTGGAGGTACAACCATGAAGCGCCTGTTTCCTGCACCCTGGTTGTCGCTGGCCCTGTGGGTGTTGTGGCTGCTGCTGAACCTGTCGATCAGCCCCGGCAACCTGCTGCTGGGCGCGCTGCTGGGCTTTCTCGCGCCTTTGCTGATGGCGCCGCTGCGCCCGCAGCCGATCAGCCTGCGTCGCCCTGGCGTGATCCTGCGCCTGTTCCTGTTGGTGGGCCGCGACGTGATCGTCTCCAACCTGCAAGTGGCGTGGGGTGTACTGACCTGCGGCGCACGCCCGCCGCGCTCGCGCTTCATCAAGATCCCCCTGGACCTGCACAGCCCCAACGGCCTTGCCGCGCTGTCGATGATCACCACAGTGATCCCCGGCACCATTTGGTCGGAACTGGCGCTGGACCGTAGCATCTTGCTGCTGCACGTGTTTGACCTCGACGATGAAGCCCTGTTTATCCAGCACTTCAAAGCCACCTACGAGCGGCCCCTGATGGAGATCTTCGAATGAGCGCCCTGCTCTCCAATGCGATCCTGGCCAGCCTGTTCCTGTTCTCGCTGGCGATGGTGCTGACCCTGATCCGCCTGTTCAAAGGCCCTTCCGCCCAGGACCGAGTCCTGGCGCTGGACTACCTGTACATCCTGGCGATGCTGATGATGCTGGTGCTCGGTATTCGCTATGCCAGTGATACCTACTTTGAAGCGGCGCTGCTGATTGCGCTGTTCGGCTTCGTCGGCTCGTTTGCCCTGGCCAAATTCCTGCTGCGTGGGGAGGTGATTGAATGATGCCGTTATGGGTTGAAGTGATAGTGGGGGTGCTGCTGGTGCTCAGCAGCGTATTTGCCTTGATTGGCGCGATAGGCTTGCTGCGGATGAAGGAATTTTTCCAGCGCATGCACCCGCCGGCACTCGCCTCGACATTGGGCGCATGGTGCGTGGCGTTGGCGTCGATTATCTATTTTTCGGTGCTCAAATCCGGGCCGGTGTTGCACGGGTGGCTGATTCCGGTTTTGCTCGCGATCACCGTGCCGGTCACCACACTGCTGTTGGCGCGAACCGCCCTATTCCGCAAACGCATGGCCGGTGACGATGTGCCGGCTGAAGTCAGCAGCCGCCGCTGACCTCTCAGGCAGGCACATAAAAATGTGGGAGCTGGCTTGCCTGCGATGAGGTCGGATCAGTCACTGAAGAGGTTGGCTGGCCCACCGCTATCGCAGGCAAGCCAGCTCCCACAGTTGGATGGGTGCTAGGCGAAGGATCGGATTCTTGCCGCCAATTCCGCCAATTCGGCATCATCCGCCCGCACAAAATCGTGGGAAGAGATATAGCCCTCATAAGCCTCAAAAAACTTATCCACCTTCGAGCTCAACGGCTTGAACGTGCTGTCCTGCCCGGTCCCATGCATGGGAAACAACTTCGCATGCAGGTGATCCACCCCATACCCTTCCAGGATCATCCCCGTACGCGCCACATCGGGAAACGCGCGATCGATCTGTTGTGCGGTTTTCTTTGCTGCGACCGCGAGCCCTGCCAACACTTCATCCGACTGCGCAAACGCATAGCTGCCGTAATGCTGCTTGGGAATCACCACGCTGAAACCCGGTGTGTTGGGGAAGATCGACAGGAACGCCATATGTTGGTCATCCTCCCACAGGATATGGGCCAGGGAAGTTTTGCGAACAATGCTGCAGAAAATACAATCCATTTGAATCACCGCCAGTTTCGTCTTGGGTTTGGTCGTGACAATCATCTAAAGCCAGGATGGAATGAGCGTCAAACCCTACGGGCATTTTGGGAAATGTCCTAAGACCTGGGTATGCCCGCCTTGCTGAGACAGGAGTTCACCATGGATAAACACATCATTGTCATCGGCGGCGAGTCCAGCGAAGACATGACGCGCATGACCCGCATCGACGAATATATCGTCGCTTCGTCGGGCAAAACCCAGCCCACGGTGCTCTATATCTCCACCGCCAATGGCGATGACCGTACGAAGATTGCCGACTTCACGCTCAAATACCAAAGCGCCGGCTGCACCGTTGTGCCATTGACGTTTTTCATTCCGCCTTTTCCAGCCCCGGGTCATGTTGCCGCTCTGTTTGAGCAGGCCGACATCATCTATGTGGCCGGCGGCAACACCCGAGCCTTGCTGGCCATCTGGCGTGAATTTGACGTGACCGCCCTTTTGAAGCAAGCCCAGGAACACGGCAAAGTGCTTTGCGGCGTCAGTGCCGGCGCCATCTGCTGGTTCGACCACGGGCATTCCGACTCAGGGGGCGCATTTGCGCTGGTCGACGGGCTGGGTTTTCTCCCTGGCGCGCTGTGCCCGCACTTCAGCTCAGAGGTGGGGAGAGAATCTTCGTTTGTTGAACTGGTTCAACTTGAAAACATACACCCCGCCTATGCACTGGATGATGGCGTTGCCCTGCATTTCAAGAACGGTGAACACCACGCGACTGTTCATAACTACACGACTGGTAGTGCATATGAACTCAGCAGCACTTCGGAGCCCATTGCAAGGAAACGCCCTACAGCTCTTTAGGGTTGCCGCTCAGAAAATGGCCGCCTAATCTTTGGCGGTCGCTGCAAATTCAGCGACCGGGTTTCGCAGCTCGGTTAAACTCTAGACGCACAGTGTCCACCTAAAGAAGCAGCCCTAAATTGAACGGTGTTCAAAGGTAGAAGTGATGAGGGATGCCGCTATGTTGGTACAAGTAGCCCCCCCCCCTTTTACCGTCAGCTATTGAACACCCGCAAGCACGAACAACGTAAAGCACCGTGACATATTTTCCAAAGAAACATCCTACGTCCGCGCCAGAAACCCTCTCTTCTTTGTAGTCAACGATTGACCCATAGTCTTCTCTT
>Ga0308161_1000999_pt1 | contig 37393 bp, 50 predicted proteins | sample PhyFR2_FD_201034 | JGI IMG/M metagenome (GOLD analysis project Ga0308161, IMG submission 201034) | Phyllosphere microbial communities from UC Gill Tract Community Farm, Albany, California, United States - DLSLF.R2 | ecosystem: Host-associated > Plants > Phyllosphere > Unclassified | place: USA...
AAAAAATTAATAATATTTGATATTTAATATATAAAGTAATTTTATACTAATTATATTTAGTTTCCATTTCTTTAACTTCCAAAAAGAAATCTATTTCTTCTAAATACTCCTTATCTTCCCAAGGTTCATCTTTAAACATATTTTCAAACTCATCTGTTAATTCTTCTGCCAGTTCATAAATGCCTCCTGTTCCCTGCTGATTATATCTTTTCCAAGCTAGCCCCTTTTCATTTTCCATTTGCTTACCCAGTGTCATACTAATGACACAATGAGTTTCGAGGTAAGAAGCAATATCATTTGGAAATTTACATTTTATATAATTTAAGCGGTTGATATTTTTTTTATGCTTCTTTTTGTCTTTATTCATAATTAGATATTTAAAAGTTAGTAAATTTTATTTTTAAGCTAAAAACATATAAAGTAACTTAAAAATTACTTTATATGTTTAATTGTTTTGATATTAATATTCAATTTGATTCATGTTATACAGCATTTCTTTGCTTATAAAAATAATTTCATCTTTTCTATCGGTTAATAAATTTATCAATTCAGTATAGGCAAAATAATTGTCAGAAATTAATTTTCCTGTTTTATCAAACATCTTTACCGATGCGTTTTCGTCACTTTCTTCTATGTCACAATAAAAATGATAGTCAGAAGTTTGTAAGTGAAGTAAAAAATTGGGTTTTGATTCTAAGTAAATTAAATCTTTCATAACTGTATATTATGTTTTTATAATCACTTTATATTAATAATAAGAAGACCAATTTAAAGGCTTTCCATTGTAAATAGTGGCGGTTTGCACTTCGTTAATGTTTATAGATGCGTATTTTGTTAATCTTCTTTCAAATGGCTCTCCTTTCTTTATTTCAGGGTTGGCAATACATGTTCCAGAATCTTGTCGCTCGTAGGTTCTTGTTTGTCCAATTTCTTGCAAAATAAGTTTTGAGTTTTTGCGCTCCAATACTAGATAAAAATTAATGTTGGTTTGCTCATATCCCCAATCTGAATATAAGATTGTTCCTTTCTGAATAGTATCGCTTATTGCTTTTTTACTTTCTATAAAACTTAAATTCTTCTCATATTTATCTAGTATTATTTTTTTAATGCTATTAATTGCAACCTCTCTAAGATCTTCGGAAATTGTACGAATAAAATTCGTTGGCTTAGTTTTTTTTCCAGTAAAAGCCAGAAAGTAATAATAGTTATTTGTTTCAAATGTGATTATTGTACTATCTAAATAAGTAAAGTTATTAATTCTAGTAGCTTCTTTAGTATAACTATCAATAGTTAGTTGTCTTTTGTCTATTGTATTCATAATAATAAATTTTAATGTTTTTGATTGCTTTGATATAGGAAATCTGGGTTCTTCTGGAAGTTGGTAACTTCGATAAGATTTGATAGAAATTTCCTTGTGTTGTGTGTTTGTTTTTTCGGTGATGTCAAAGAACTTCTGCTGTCTGCTTGCTTCGCTTATGAGGTCTCGGGTTTTCTGTGCCAATAGACCCAAGAAATCAGAGCTGTATACAAAACCGAAATGAAAATGTAGGCTTAGAAAACTTTTTGCCGAAGGCTCGGGAGGTTCTGAAAAAAAATTTCAATAGAGCATCGGAAGAAATTATTTTTTGGAGACCCAAAAAGTTTTTTTTGTGTTCAGCCTGGTTTCTAGATTTGCACCAAGAATAACCAAGAGCTTATGAGTGAAGTGAGGAAATAGCCTAGAAGTTACATCACCGGGAAAATGAATACAGAATACTTTAGGAAATATCAAATCTTAAAGAAGTGCCAACACATAATAAAAAAATAAGATTCCATCGTGTAGGCCCTAAGATAGGGGAGGGGATAGGACCTGAAAAATTTTGAAAAAATATCTGGTCCTATAAAGGGGGACTTATGCCAGGGGACTGACTGCGTTAAAGATCGCAGCAATTGTCTGAAATCCTTTTTTCGTGAGAAATAGATAAATAAAAAAGTCCAAAAAAGATTAATGAAAAAAGATTGAGTGCGAAGAGCTTGCCCGTAGGGAACGCTCTGAATATTATAACCAAAGAAAATGATAAAATATTCCCTGATATGAAAAAGCTACAATAGAAAATGCTAAAAATTACAAAAGAAGTTGCTAAACTACATTAGTTAGTGCTAAAAATACAGAAGAAGCTGCAAAAAAAGAAAGAAGAAAACTTATTTTTTCAAAAATTTAAAAAGCTCTGCCATTTGCTTACTAAAAACTTCTGCAGTTTCTTTATCGGTAATATTAATAATAATATGCCCAGTAGCACTGTCATTATTTTCCACATTAATAAACTTAATACCTTTGTTATCTTCGGTAAACAAATCTTTAATTTCCACTTCGAAAAGCTCAGCAAGCTGAGGAATATATTTTGATTTAACGTCGGCATCTTCACTTTCCCAACTCATATAAGTATTTTTACTCACGCCCATTTTATCAGCGACATCCTGTTGAGAAAGCTTAGTTTTACTTCTAAATCGTCTTAAATTAGTACCAACACCCATTTTGTAAAGTTTATGATAACAAATATACATAAAGCAAAAAAAACTGCGCTAAAATCGCTCAATTTTCTTGTCTCAATTCAAATAATAAAATCCTAATTTTAAATCATTAAATCGAGATTAAGTATATATTAGAATGTGAAAAAGAATCGCTCTCCAATTTGGAGAGCGATTTTATTTTAAAAGAGAAAAATATTACACACTTCAATTTAACATAATAAATAAAAGTCAACAAAACTTACCTAAATCATTATTTTACATAACTTTAACATTGTTTTATTGAATATATTTTATACATTAGCAATGATTCTAAAATAATTGAGAATCACACCAAAGAGCGGAATCCGAAAAGCTAACGAGTAGGAAAAAAATTTAAATTACAAAAAATGAAAAAATTAGATGGTCTAAAAAATGGTTTTTCAACATTAGACAATGAAAAATTAAAAAATGTAAAAGGAGGACTATTCTCTCCAGAAGATGGAGGAGGAAAAGTATCTATTAGATCAAACATTACAAGAGCGGATGGAGCTATTGAAACAGATGTTTATGATAGAGCACCTGATGGAACTCTTATCAATGGTAGAAGGTCTTGGGTAGTAATGGCCGAACCCTCAGTTACGGTTGAACCATAACTAAGAAAAGAGAGGTTATTAACCTCTCTTTTTTTATGTATATTTATTTAAATATAGCTAATCACAAAAATTCAAATTATGAAAAAAATTATTTCCTTCCTATTCATGTTCATTATTATTATTGGAGGGATTATTTTTTCTTCCTTTAAAAACAAGCAGGCTGATCTAAATTATATTACTTACTATAATAAAGTTAATAGTATAGATAGTATAATAAGGTATGCTCACGATACACTAACTGCTTTAAATCAGTATACTGAACTTTTTAGACAATATCCTCCTAAAAATAATGAACGCATACGAGAGTTTGAGACTTATATTAAGCTGTCAGATAAGCTAGGTAAAGATTTTGGAGGAAAAGAAAGTCTCTATAAATTAATTCCTTTATATATACCTCCTAGAAAAGATGGAATAATAAGAGATCCTAATTTTTTCAAACTTTACCAAAAATATGGAATAGACAGTACAGAAGTTCTACAAGAAGTTGCTAAGTGGAAAAGCGGATTAAATAAACAATTAATAGATTCTTTTACTGTAGCTGTAATCAGAGATCAATATGGAAGGGCTGAAAGAAATATTAAAATTGTTCGTAAAAATGAGAATAAAAATGCCAACCTCTTTAAATGGACTTTTGAAAATTTTGGTTTTCCTTCAGTATCAAAAATAGGAGTTTGGAGTAATAAAGGAAATGTATTTTTTCCTATGAGATCTTTTATTACTCATATGGCAACAACACATGATTATCCATATTTTAAAAATAAGCTTTTAGAATATGTAAAATCCGGAGACTGTACACCTATAGATTATTCTTATATGGTGGATACATATCATATTAATAGAAATGAGAAAACTTATTATGGTATGGGGCGTACTCTACAAAAATCAATTGATACTGTAGAAATAGATGCTCATAGGAGAAGTATTGGATTACCTAGCTTGAAACACACCAGTAAGATTAATAAGGACTTCGAAAACGAAATAAAAGAAATGTACAAAACATTTAAGAAGGGATGATTTTGATTATTTCTAACAATAAAGAAACTACTACCACCGAGGTTATTAAATGGCTTTCGGTTATGGAAAAGAAGTACATTCGCATACATGAGGATGAATTTTTTGAAATTAAAATTTTAGAAAATAGAATTTTCTTAGAAAGTGATTGTAATTCCTTTTTTCTTGATGAAATCAAGAGTGTTTGGTTTAGAAGGGGAGGGTTAAAATTCAAACGATTTCAGTATAATAACCCATCTATAAATCTTCATATGAACGAAGTACAACATTGGTTGGAAGATTATGTAATAAAAACTTTAGAATCTAAAAAGGGAATTAATAAGAAAAGTAGTAGTCTTGTGAATAAGCTTTTTGTACTAGAAAAAGCAAAAGAAATAGGCCTTGATGTTCCGAATTATTTTCTTACAGACAATACTCATGATATTGAGTTACACAAAACAATCACAAAAACCATTTCAGGGAATTCGATGATAGAAAATATTGATGAATCTACTGACGCAATTATGTATACCTCACTAATTGAAGATAGGGAAGAAGCTTCTTTTTTCATTTCATTTTTTCAGGAAAAAATTGACAAAGATTTTGAGATAAGAAGCTTTTATTTGAATGGTAAACTATGGTCAACTGCTATATTATCACAAAATGATGAACAAACAAAAATTGATTATAGAAAGTATAATTCAAATATTCCCAATAGAAATGTAGGCTATAAACTTCCAAATGAAATTGAAGAAAAGGCTGATAAACTAATGAAGTTACTAAATTTAAATTGTGGTTCTATTGACTTTATTAAAAGTGGAGATAGGTTTTATTTTTTAGAAATTAACCCTACCGGGCAATTTTTAGGATTATCCATTACCTGTAATTATAATTTGGACAAAGAAATAGCTTCATACCTATGAAAAAAATACAAGAACCAAACAAATTGCCATTAACGTTTAAATATATAGAGTTTATTGATCGCAAAAAAGTTTTTTCTGGAAAAGGCAAAATGCTTTTTATACAATGTGAAAAGTATCAAACTGATTTTTACATTAGAGAAAGGCCTCTTAAAGCATTGATAAGAATGTTATGAGATATTTTAATTTATTCAGTAATATATTGATTACTAAAGGAGCAAGTAGAATACTTATTTCAGACTTACAAAGGAATACATCAGAGCTATATCCATTAGAATTATGCGATTTAATTGCTGAATTGAATAAGTCCTCCATTGAGGAAGTGTTAACTTTATATGATCATGAATCTAAAATCATTATTCAGCAATATTTAGATTTATTACTTGAAGAGGAATATGGTTTTATTACTTCCGGAGATTGGGATAAAAATTTCATTCCGATGTCTCTTGAATATCATGATAATAGTACTATTTCAAATTTATTCATCGAAATAGATGGTCTATCAGTCCTACAGAAAATAAAATCATCAATAGAAAAACTCGAGATAAAATATTTGACGATTTTTTCACACAAGAACCTCTCATATGAGGAGTTTCTAAAAATAGATAGGTATTTTAAAAAAAGCCCTGTTGAGGGAATTGATATTTTATCTCCATATCATCAATCTATTGATGATATCTTTATACAAAATCTAAATTCAGAAGTATTCAGAATATACAACCTTACTTTTTATAGTTACAAAGAGAAAATTTCTACTCTTAAAGATGATTACCGTTTTACAATAAATTTTACAAATCAAAAACTAACAATAAACTCCTGTGGAAAAGTAAATATGGATTATTTTAATACTAATATTACTAAAGTATTGGAGGCCATTAATTACAATTCCTGTCTATATAAGAAAATAGGTATAGATCTGGAAGGCAATATAAAGAATTGTCCGGCCATGCCAAAAATATTTGGTAATGTAAAAACAAACTCATTAGAAGAAGCAATTAAACATTCGGAATTTCCAGAATATTGGAATTTGACTAAAGACCACATAGAAACCTGTAAAGATTGTGAATTTCGCTATATATGTACAGACTGTAGAGCATACACCGAACTTTCTCATAAAAATGATAATGGATTAGATTGTTCGAAGCCCTTAAAATGTGGCTATAATCCGTATATTGGGGAATGGGAGGATTGGAGTACAAACCAATTGAAGCAAAAAGCTATAAATCATTATAAGATAATAGCTAACAAATAAGTAGTTATAATAACTCCTTATTGTAATTTTAAAATCTCTTAATAGAATCTATTTTTCAGTTTAAATATTTAATGATTAGTACGCCTCGGAAATTCCGGGGCTTTATTTTTTACCTTACATAAACAATAGAACCTACCGGAATAACATCGGTTATGAATTGAGGGTTTGCAAATCGAAGCAATCGAATATTATAAGATTTTCCTAATTCCTGGAACGAAGTTGTATCATTTATCTTAACTATTTTCATATCATTAAAAGAGAGTTTAAAATACATCGGTTTAATATTATGAAGCTTATAAAAATTAAACATGTAATTAACTGCAATAAATGAAGGGACGTAGGCCTGTGTTTCTCTAGGTAAAAAAGGCCTAACAGTCCAATAATTTTTAGAACCTGCTTTTTTTATTGCTTTCCGTACATTTCCTGATCCGCAGTTATAAGCTGAAATTGCTAAATTCCAATCTTTAAACTCTTTATAAAGATCACGCAGATATCTTACTGCAGCATCTGTATTGGCCATAGGATCAAAAAACACATTAATATATTGATTCTGTCGAATTCCAAACTGTCCTCCTGTTGCGGGCATAAATTGCCACAAGCCTTTTGCTCCTGCCCAGCTTCCGGCTCTTGGATTTAATGCACTTTCAACAACTGCAAGGTACTTTAATTCTAAAGGCATTCCATATTGAGCTAATTTAGATTCGAACAAGGGAAAATAATAAGCTGAAAGCCCTATAATTTTACCATACCAACGATAAGAAAGATACTTTTTTACATAGGTATAGGTGATATCATTATAATCAATATTAAGAGCTGTATTTTGATTAAGTAAATTAAATCGTTCTCTAAAAGTATTGATATGCAAATCCTCATTTGTATTATCATCTTCTCCCTCTAAACTATTTATATATTTCTGATTTAACTTTATAAATGGCTGCTCATCGGAAGATTTCTTTTTCGTTTGTGCAGAAGACCAGGAAAAGAAAAAGACTATAAAAGCTACTGCAATTTTTTTCATAAGATTGTATAAAATTTTATTCGCAAAATCAACACCTGGAAGATCTGCAGTTTTTGAAGTTTGTTCGCATTTTTTTGCTGAGCTCTTCCGGAACTGAAATCGGTGCAAAAATTTTTGCGAACAAAAACACCTAGATTATAAAAATCTCATTTTCTTCAATTAAGAAAACCCGGCATTGAATATGTTTTCCATAAAGATTAAAAGAGTAATTATCTCCTACCTTTGGCATTTTTCCCGGACGATAGATTTCAGTCCTCCGGGTCACTATAAATCTCTTAAGTTCTAACTCTAAACTGGAAGTATCAATAATCTGTTTAATAATAAATTCTTTCATCTTTTTGCCTTAAAATTAAATTGAAGCTCCAAGAAAAAATTACGCATTTCCATAAAAGTAATATTTCTTTATATTTGGACTATTAATCTATCTATTTTCCAAATAGGCATTTGGTGTTAAGGTAGCAGTAAACTGCTACCTTTTTTATTCTTCATTTTCAATTATTTATAAGATTCAATTTCTTCTATTAATAGGTCACAAGCTATACAATCAGTTTTTAAATTCTGGCACATAGGACAAGGATAAAGAGCTTTAGTCTGAGTAGAGCTTCTATTATATACTTCTAACAATATATTCGCAACCGCATCTTTATCCAGATTACTATCAGGCCTTAACTCGCTAAGAATTGTTTCTATTTTAGAATTAAGGAAATCTCCGACTGTTTCAAAAAGAAACGCTGCCTTTTCATCTTTGGTTTCAGTATTCATAATTTGTCAATTAATATGTTATTTTCAAGTTCCTGAATATCCCTTTCAATAATTCTTTTACGCTCTTGAATTTCTCTTAGCTTAGTAAGCAAAATTAAGGGAGATATAAGCAGAATAGGACATATAATTATTGCCGATAAAGCATTTCCTAAATTTATTACATAAATTATACATGAAATAGAAACAATACCCATAAAACAAAATATCGCTCCAACCCTTATTTCTTTTTTCCTCAGAATTTCCTTTTTCTCTTTTAGCTTTTCTAATTCTTTTTTCATATTATTTTGTGTTCAAATTGATATTCAGTATTTTATACTTGGTGATTTAACATAAAGTAGATTATAGAAAGTCTATCTCTTTTGGACTTTGCCTAATTATCAACCAGTTAGCCTTTTTTCCGCTCCGGGGGTTAGGGAATATTTAATTTTTAGTCCAAAGAGATAATTATTCCGCATTCTTAACTAGCGTTTTAGTCTTCCTTATTTATATAAAAAATGAGAGTTATAAAATTACTTTGTTGAGTATTTATCATTGTTGATGTCCAATCCTCTGTATACCTAATATATTTTTGTGTTTTGTAATAAAACTCTCTTATAGCTATTGGTGTAATTTGTGTAAAGAAATTTAATTCTAAGTCAATAAATAATGCAGTATCACTAGTTGAAATTTCAATATTAACTTTTCCATTAATTCCAAAATAATTTTTGGCTTCAAAATATATGTTATCTATGTATTTCATTTATATAGATTTAAGGATGTTTAAAATTATCCAGATGAAAGCTTATCTCTAATACTTTATTATTCGCTTTTATACCGATCGCTGCTGCTTCCCAATTAACATACGGGTAGGGCAGTAGGTCATTTGTTTTGTTACAAAAGTCCCTCAAGAGCCATAGAGGGGTCGTAGGCGGAACGTTTTTATACTGGCTGATAAGTCTTAATAATAACCTCGTATTGTTGGACTGCAACTTTACCTCTGTTTTAGACAAAAACAGTTCATCTGCTATGGCGTGGATTTTTGCTAAATTTTCCTTCATTATTTACTTTTACTCACTTCTTCAATTGAAGCGACCTCCCATTTATAAATAGTCAAATTATCATTCCCGTATGCTATTATTCCGGAAGAAAAATCACCTTTGATAACAGCTCCCTTTTTTTCTTTTATCTCATAGTACTTTTTTGCGCCAAAATTGAGCATAAGATAATCTATAACTAGTACTACTACCAATACGGCTACTATTGTACCTAAAATCTTTTTTTTCATATTATCATTTTTGGATTATTATACTATTGTTAAGTCCGTTTGTCTAAGAGCATTCTTGTAATAACAAGAACCATCTATTTTTATAAATTTATCCTCTTCCTCATAAAAGAATCCTGACACTTGATTAGCAGAAGTACTCCATAATGAATCTGCATTGAAAAAATAAAGCGAACCCTGATAAATTACTTTTCCTTGCTTTTTTAATAAGGAAACAGCTTTATTATCATCTTCAATTTGATTTATATAGTAAGAAAGCATTTTAATTAGAAAAACAACACCTAAAATTATTATAATCACTAAGCATAGGGTTTCGTTTTCGTTAAAAAAATTGATTAGACCGGATAATTGGGTGTCAATTTGTAATACATTTGATTTCATAATTTGTGATTTTAATAAGTTATTTTATAATTGTTATAAGGCTAATTCATATAGCTAAGAAAACATTTTCATGAGAGTATCAATAATTTCTTCTTGTGTGTGCTTATCCAAACTGGCCATCTTTGCTTTCAATCTTCTCTTATCCACAGATCTCAAATGATCTAAAGCAACCTGCCCCTTTTTACCCTCAACCCTGCAGTTTACTCTCATTGGATATGGCTTTATTGTAGACGTCAAAGGGGCTATAATTAGTGTATTTAAAGCATTATTCATTTCGTCCGGAGAAATTATCACACACGGTCTGATCTTATTGATTTCACTACCTATAGTAGGATTTAGATCGATAAAGAAAACATCAAATCTTTTAATTACCATGTCCACTCTGTTTTGTCAAACTCATTCTCAAAATCTTCTAAAAACTCTGTATCTTCTAAAGATTTAGCTTTTAGCAACATTTCTTCCCAGCCTGCGCGGGGATTACTCTTAACCGCTTCAATTATTATCTTAGAATCTTCGATGGATAAAGAAACTTCTTCTTTAACTTCGGCTTGTTCTAACAGCTTCTTTCCAATAATAATTCCGAAGGAGTTACCTATTTTTCTAACTTTTGTTTTCATAATTTAAAGTTATAACATTATTATAACATACACAAAAAAATAAGCACTTTTATTAGTGCTTATTTTCTAACTATTTTTTATTCGCAAAATTAACACCAAGAAGATCTGCAGTATTCTAAATTTGTTCGCATTTTTTAATCCAGGTTTTCCAGATCCAAAAGATATCCAAAAAATTATGCGAACAAAACCCTATTTCTTTTGCTCTCTAGTATAATTCTTCCAAACAATATAATCTACGAAATCTCCAATTTGTGCATAAGCTGCTTTATTTTGGTGAGGATCACCATAGCCTACATCCTTTTCTATCACAAATATTTTAAGCTTTCGGAAAGTATTATAATACTCTAGATATCTCGGCGATTGATTACTGATCTCCTGAACATTTCCCCAACCGTAAGAGCCTTTTACCAAATAAAAGAATGAGTTTGGAAAAACTCTATCCAAATTCCGGATAAGAAGGTTTAAGCCTCTATCAAAATAATTATCATTCACTCCTATACTAATGAAAACATTTTTGGCTTCTTTATGTACAGAACTTTTTTCAAGCATTACATTTAACTCGGCCACTCCTATTCCTGACTTTGCTAATGAAGGTAATATTTTTGTTTGTACACTATTATTTGCTAAAAGAAAGCTTTGTGAATCACCTATTATGTACGATTGAGAAAAACTCATTGAACAAAAAAATATCAAACATGATAACAACAATCTATTAAAAGAAACATTTACCATCTGTAATAAAATTTTACTATCTTAGCTTAAATTAATGTTATTTCTAACATTAGTTTTATAACTGTAGGGCGACATCTCCATGTCGCCTTTTTTATATATGTCTATTAGTAAAAACCCCCTAATAAGATTAGAGGGTTCTTTTATTTTATTATTGATTTTTCAGATCCATTGTAGCATTAATAGTTTTTTCTAAAACAGCTCCTTTATCTGTTGTTACAATTATCTTAAGAGTTCCTTTTGCATTTCCTAAATTATCTTTAAATTCTATCGCAGGCCATTCTCCTATAAAGCCTGGGGCTGCTGAATCTTGATTTGAATAATTTACTTCATCTTGTGAATTAACGATTTCAGAAGCATTAAAGTTTAAATCTCTATTGGAAATAGTATGATTTAACTGGTATTCTACTTTAGTTATTTTATGGCCTGCTCCGGCTTTAATTCTAAATGTTTTTTTCCAGTTTACAAAGTCACAACCTATTTTTGTAATATTTCTTATGCTGTAATTATATGAAAAAGTAGTTGCAGCTTCTCCTATAAATGCAAGAGGAGCTTCTACAGTAATTTCGAATTGTTTAACATCCGAAAGATTCCCAAATTCATCCTGTGCTTGGAAATTAACAGTAAATTTTCCTGCGTCTTTGGCTAACATTTTTACATTAATATCTCCGTTACTAGATAAAGCATAATCAACAAATACATTATTAGTCGTTTGAATACCGTTAACATTATTATCTGTAGCAGAAGTAATCCATGTTTTGTATTTAATTGTATTGTTATCCTTTATTGGAGTTTTCTTAATAATACCAACTAATGAAATTTGTGTATTAGGAGCAACACTGCGAGGCTGAATATCTAAACTTTCAATTACAAGTTGTCTAGGTTTTACATTGACCTGTAATTCCAAATCTCTAGAAACTGTAGTATTTTTAATAGTATAAGTAAGTTTCTGCTGCCCAGTTTTAGAAGTGATTGCTGAAACAGAAAAATTATTTATATCATTTATAGGGTACTCTTTTCCTAACTCAGCCGGAACTCCATTATATTTTATTGTGCCATCAAATACATTAAATTTGATAGAATAACCTTTAGTATCTGTATTTTTTTGTGGTGTAATTTTACCAGTATATGCAATTTCTTGTCCTTGGTAATATTCTCCTTGTCCTCCTGTTAAATTAACCTGAAAATCAGAAACCGCATACTTTAGTTCAAATTCTTCTGTCTGTGATTGATCTTTAGCATTTTTAGCCGAAATTTTAAGTTTATGAGTTCCTGCCTCATTCCCTGTATATTTCAGTATATTATTTGCGTTTTTTAACTCATATTCCTTATTTTGTTCCAAAGCTATGTCGCCTAATTTCAACACTCCGTTCAAATCCCCAGAGTACTTAATTACCATAGGAACGGTTGCAAAATCATAGTTTGCTTTAATATTAAACTTAATATCTGTAGTTTCTCCAACAGCTTTCTCCTGGAAGTCTTTATCTCTTTCTACTGTAAATCCAAATTGTCCGTTGGTTTGGTTATTACCCCAATCGCCATCAGAACGGCAGGAATTAAAAAGAAATAATGATAATATAGTTACGAATAAAAAAAATGTCTTTTTCATAATTTGAATTTTTGTGATTAATTAATTTACATAAAATCTTAAGCCTCCGAATATCCCGTAGCTTCCCTTAGAGAACTTAGATTGCATGTCATAAAATTGATTGTAATTAGCAATGAAGCTTAGCTTAGTAGGGATTAAAGCAACTTCAACTTCTGCAGTTCCGGAAATACCATAAGTAAATCCTTTTACTTTATCCGGAATCCTGGCATTAAATAACGGATCATTCTCATTTCCGTTATTAATCTTTTCATACCCTGCGAAAACTCCGGCAAATGCATTAAGATAAACAGGCTTTAGTCCTTCATAAGTCCATCCTGCCTGAACGTTAACACCGTAACGTTCGTAGGCAAGTCTTTGATTATTGGAATAATCAACCTCGTACTTTCCATAGATAGCCTCTGCTTTTCCTAGCCATCCTTTTTCATTAAATACCTTAAGATAACCCACATTAGCCATAAATGCCGCTTCTTTAGTATCGCTCATAGATGGCATAAAACCATATTGAGCATGAATACCACTCTGTCCATTTCGACGTCCCTGTGCAAATCCAAGAACGCTTACTAAAAGAAATAAAAATAACGCTTGTCTTTTCATATTGTGCGATTTAAAAATTTGTTTAATTAATATATTCTGCCCCGTTTATATATTTTGAGGCAATAGGTACAATGATTATCCTTTCCCCGTCCTGCTCCTGAATGGTCATTTGTAAAACACTTCTTTCAGAAACGGTAAACTTATCAAATACAAAAATTAATTTCTGCTTAGATTTTTTCATAAGCTTTGAAAAATCTGTTTGCCAGATTGCAGGGACTTCTTTATTCAAATCCTTACTTCCTTTATCATCGTCAATGCTTCTTTTTTCAAATGAAATAACTTCGATATCATAATTAATATTCGTTGTATTCTGCATTTCAACCATGATAAAAATTTTCTCTTTTCCGCTCCAAACTCCTTTTAAATAAGCCCATACCCCACGATTCCCATAAGAATTTCTGTTACTAATCCACCCTTTTTTATTTTCCAGTTTTTTTACCAGTGGCATATAAACTTCTTCCTCTGTAGCCTGTGGTTGATTTGTTTTGGTTTCTGGTTGCACTGGTTGAGTGACAGGAGAAGTTATATTTGATATAGTAACTGTACTATCTTGTACTATGGGTACTTTATGAGCAGGCTTTTGAGCCACTGTTTTTTTCCCCTTGGTAGACTTCTTATAAGTCTTCTTTTTCATTTGGGCACTCATAGAAATGCTTAATAAAGCTAGCCCGGTTAAAATAATTTTTCTCATATATGTTTTACATTTTCATTAATAAACTAAAATTATCGCTCTTGTTCCAGGATTTAATTTTATAGGTTCTTGTCCAGAATCTCTTCTTCCCCCGGAAACAACACCGCTTAATACTCCACCTACTACAGGAATACGACTTATTGCATTATTGGCCACTTGGCCGCCGGCATCCTTTGCGCTCTCTCCTAATCGGCTTCTGCCTTTTCCACCACCAATATAAATACCTTCTATCCCATCTTCTGCCAGAACTTTTACATTCGCCTGATATATTTTCTTATTTATGTTAATGGTCTGAACATCCACTAGCATACGTCCGTTTTCTTCTTTTACAGTTCCGGATATGGCCTGACCTTTTTTAACCTGTTGTCCGGCTATTGTTGTAGGTTCTAATAATACCAAGGTAACTTTACTTCCATCTGTTGCATATCCGGAAGAAATAAGACTTGCCGGAATTTGTTTTGCTGCAGCTATACTTTTTGATGGTTGCTGATAACTTGGTGTAGAAATTTCCTCTACTGCCGGAGCTTTCGTTTTTGAGACTACAGGAGTTTCATCATACTTTTCTTGTGGAATAGGCTGTTTCCACTTCTTTTCCGAATAACCAATTTTACTATTTGCAGGTTCTCGGTTTTGCCACATATCATAATCACCATAGACATTATGAGCGTTGGATGCTGTAGAGTTATTAGAACTTCCAGAACCTGAATTACCCGAATTGCTTTTATTAGAACTGGCAGAGAGTTGACGATCTAAATTCGCCAGTTCAGCATCATAATTTCCAGTAGAAGTATTGGTCTGTGCTTGATCTGTTTGATCAGGCGTTGAAGGCTGCAAACTAAAATTTTGATCTTGTGATTGATCTGCAGTCTTATTAACAGCATCAAGCTTATTGTTATATTTTATCAATTCCGATTCCGGAGTAGTAAAATCATCAATGGCATTATCTTTCTTATCATCGGAAAATACCAAAGCCACAAAAGCTCCACCAAATACTAAAACCAAAAGCGGAATAGCAATATAATTTGTCTTCTGCTTTAATGTAAGTGAATCAAATTTCTTCTTTAACTCTGTAAAAATACCTTTTTGGGGCATTTTCTCGCTATTACTATTGTTATTACTGTCCATTTTCTTTCGGGTTTTGATTAATGGCCTCATTAGATGTGTTTACATCATTCTTAAGCTCTTCATCTATCTTATCCGTCTTCGCTATTTTTTCCAAATCTTCTGTAAAATTGGTAATTAAGAAACCATAAGGGTTATAAGGATAATTTCTATTTGTCTCTACTAAAGTCATATTAACCTTTGCATTATAGTACTCTTCCTGATCTCCATTAACTCGAGTTATCCTAACAACAAAAGACGCATTATATGGAGGTTGATTTGATAACTGCAGGGTATTTTGTAAAATATAGGCAGATTGCTTTAGCCCCTGCATAGTCATAAATAAGTCAAAATACCCCTTAGAAGCTCTATCCTTTATAACTTTTGTGGGCTGTTCTCCTACAAGCCAATAAACACGCTCTCTTTTTCTCTTCATAGAGTAACTATCCAAATCGTAATATTGACTTACAAAGTACTCTATATTAGCTTTGGCCTGAATCCGTTTGCCCTCTTCATTCTCGAGCTTCTTAAGGGGAACCATATTACCGCTCTCTGAAATTCCATAGATATTATTAGAACTCATTTGGTAAACAGAAATAACCTGATAAGCAGAGGCAAAAATCACCACTATACCTATAATTACTACCGCCCAAAGGGTTTTGTTATATTTTTTCAGAACAGCATAAAAATCCATTCCGTAGCTTATTTTCTTATTATTATCACTCATAATTATTGGAACATATTTGAAACATAACTCGTCACTACTGAAAATAATTTAACTTTTATCGTGAAGGTTACAATAATTGTAACAAGCAAACCAAAACTATAAAAGCTCATGGCAGTAAAACCGATATCGCTTTTTGTATCAAATTGATTAGCCAGACTTAAACCTACCATTGTCGTAAATTTTATGATCCCTATATAAGCAATTCCAAGAATAAAGATTCCGATGTATCTCATAATCCAGGAATAAAAGAATTTCCCGAACTGTGAAGATGTTGAAAAGGCAATAGCTAAGGGAAATAAAAACTTTAGAAGTTGTAAAATAAACACTCTTTGTAACAAATACCCCGCTGTAATAGATAAATCAGCAATCTTGCAAAGTCCTGCCAAAACAGCAGCTACAATTAACATCGCTATAGCAAAACCGTTAGAGATATAAGCCTCTATAATTGCCAAACTATCCAAAAATCCTGTCTGGCCAGTAGGAATTAATTCTGTGTACTTCGTCCAGATCTGTTCAGATAATTTACTGTACAGGTCTGTTTGAGTAGAAGCCATTGTTTTATCAACTCCGGCAAAGGCTTTTTCAATAGCTTTTATTACCCAGTCACTCGACATTATAATAAAACCAAACCCTAAGACATTTAAAGAACCTCCCATTTTAGGCTGCCCATCAAAGTTATCTTTTGAGTACTGATCTAACAAACGAAGTAATAAGAAAAATAATGCCACTATCTTAGCTCCTGTGATTCCCGCACCAAATAAAGTATTGGAATCAATTTTATTCATCAGATCATTTATAAATGCGAAGTCCATTATTGTGCGTATTTTCTAATTATCATATAAGCTCTAAAAGCTTGTGTTTTCTGATCTCTAATAATATCCATTCTTTCTTTATCACTCATTGAAAAGAAATTACTTGTCAATACTTTTTGTACAAACTGCAGAGTTCTGCTAAGTGTAGATAAAGAATTGCTAATATCATTCAGAGCCACTTTTTTAAACTCATTAGTTTTAAAATCTGATAATCTGGACTTAATTCTAACAGCCGTTGCAATTGATTCTTTCTGCATGGTGACAATATCTCTGATCTCCTGCATATCTCCTACAACCGAATTTACCTTGTCAACCTTATCTTTCATTTTCCCTAATAATTCCAGTTGTCCCGTTTGCTTATCAAGAATCGAAATTGTTTTGGTAAGCTCCGAATTCGAAATAGCAATAGATTTTTCCAGTGCCATTTGCACTCCTGGGTCAGAAACCACTACTTGAGATTTTGCAAGAGCAAAACCTACAAATCCTATTATTAATAATACTTTTTTCATTATGCTGTGATTTTAAAGGTTTTTTCAACAAATTGAGTAATTAAATAATCTCCTACCTTAGATTCATCTTCATTCTCTTGTTTTACAACATCAGCCCACTCAATAACAATTTTTTCTTTCTCCATAATGATATCAATAGCCTGTTCCATTGTCATATCAGGATCGGAATTATAGATTTTCATTAAGACGGAATTTAATAGACCCTCGGTTTGATAAGCCCAGAATACTTTTCTTGGCACTTCTAATCGGTAAACACCAAATTGCTTTCCTCTTTTTATAAAGACCTCGGAATGCGGATGCACCGGATCACTATATTTGTTTTCCAAGCTTTCCATTTGGTAGAGTGCATGAGTAGAAAGTCTGAATCGTTCCTGAATAGCCTCATAATTTGCTCCGGAAAGAACAAACATAACTTCGCAATTATCAATAATTGATAGAGAAGCTGGATTATCTTTAGGCAACTGGTTTATGGTCTGTAAAACCAAGAACAAAGCTCCTTCCTGTTTTCTAATTGCTTGGAATAGCCACTCCGCCTGACGTAGCATTCCCTCCCATTTCAATAACTCTGCAAACTCTTCCAAAAACACATACCCTCTGGTAGATTTATCTCTCCAAATAACCTTCTTAATCGTTGTATTAATTACCTTTAGCATCAAAGTAACCAATAATTGATTATCCCGGATTTTATCTAATTCAAATACAACAAGCTTTTTATTATAAAGCTCTGCTCCATAAGAAAGCCCTGTTTCGCTATTATACAAGAAACTATATACTCCATTATCTACAAACTCGGACATCATCAGTACAAATTCATCATCATCAAAAAATTCTTTTTTGATATTTAAAAGAGGAAGTAGATCCTTTCTGTATTTAATGAAATTTTTAACAAAATGAGGCAAAGAATGACCTGTACTGAAATTACTATAATAATGATCTAATATTTTCCGCAATTCCGCTTTTTCTTGTTGATTCATTCTATTATCAACCCTTTTAAAATGAACCTCTATGAAATCTAAAAGCTCTTCAATTTTATCTGCAGATATTTGTTCGCCGTCTACTAATTCAAAAGGGTTTATTCCTAAATTATCTCCTTCATTATAACTTATATAAGCCACATCATTAGGAAAAATAGCTGCCAATTTTTGATAACTTCCTCCAAGATCAATAATGACATTTCTGTAATTATTGGCCAGTGCAAAAGCCGAAATATGGTTAGTATTAAAAGATTTTCCTCCTCCGGTTTTGGTAATAATTACCCCACTTCTGGAATCCATGTATTTTTTTGCTGAATCCCATAAATCAACAATTACAGGGGTATTATCTAATCTTGAATTATAAAGCACTCCGACAGAATCACTTTTGTATCTCCCAGTATTTAGTAAAAATGAACTAAATACCTCCGTTGTGGCGACATAAACATGTTCGTCTAAAAACATTGAAGCATTTAAAGGATAGCTAAACTCATATTGTGCCAATAAATTATCACCATAAGGCCTTTCCGCTATAATATCCAACTCTTTAAATCTTTCCGAAGTAGTATTCATCCTTCTTTCCAGTTCTTCTTCATCTTTACCAAAAATGATAACACTATTGTACCCCCTTATAAGACGGGTATGAGATTGATTCTCGGTAAGGTCGAGAATCATTTCAGAAGTTTTGTCAAACCAATGTTGATTCCCTGGATCGAATCTTCTATAATCTCTAAACTGATTATTCGTTTTTTTCAACTTATTAAGATGAACATCTTTTTTATCAATGAATGCAATCTGGTTATAGATATGGGTAAATGGTAAATCAAAAGAAAAATTATCTCCGTAGTTCTTAAAGAAAGTATAGCTATCTTTTGTTTTCTCTCCATCCTTAATACAGGTTTTAAACTTTTCAGGAAAATTTTGCTCATGTGGAAATCTAAGTAGAGATCCATACTGATTCCCTATTCTGATATGTGACCATTCTTTTTTAATCTCCGTTTTATAGTTTGTATTCAGTCCGCTGAATATTAACTCATAATATTTATTTAAATAGTCTTTATCTAAAGGCTCTATTACAATTCTATTATTATTCTTTAGCCTAACATTTCTAAGGTAAGATATACATTCATTAACTGCAGGAATAAATGAATTAATTCTTTCGTCAAACTCCTGAAATTCTTTTTTTACAGCAGGCCGAAACGGATTTTTTAGTTTAGAAAAATTAATATCCTCATTCTTTTTAATAAAGAAAATATTAGTAATATGATTTAAGAAATCCATACCATTATAATAATCTTTAGTAGACTTCTGGATAAAGTTTTTTTCAGGAAATTTAGAAGTATCAAAGCTATCTTCGGTGAAAATATCCTGTTTAAAAAATATTGAACCATCAGGTAAATCTCTAAGAGCTTTCGCCCATAAAGCATTTAACTCGTCATAATCATCCTCTCCCAACGAATAACGTTCCGGAAGAGTTAACCGATATCCGAGCATAAAATTTCCGCTATGTCCAAAACTATAATTTTCCATCTTTATTTTTTGTAAGATCAGTTATTTCATTAGGAAATTTCTCATTCAACATGTTCTTTAAAAAATTTTCATTGCTTAGAATAACTTTATTGATAATAAATGAGATACCATTAACAATGAGGCAAATTACAAATGTATTCCATGATAGATCAGCCATAAATCCGAGAGCTGAAATCACAGCGACTCCGAAAAAGATCAGGAAAGGTATTGGGGCAAAGCCCCAAACCTCTACTTTTTTTCTAATACTTTTATGTGTCTGCAGTTCTTTCATTAGTTAAACTTAACTTTTGTTTTTACAAAGGCGTATCCTCCAACAATAGCAGAAATAACAACAATGGCAAAAATAATAATCCACAAAACCCGGCCAATATCCTTATTCTCCGAATAGTCTTTGACCGCAATAATACCAGTTATTAAAAAACCAATCAAAAGCGCTCCAGCAGCAAAGTTTTTAACGTCTGCCGTTACTTCATTCATTCCACTACTCAAACCTATTCCCTGAGCTAATAATAAATTACATGAAAATAACAGGCATACCACAAATACATTAAAAATAATTTTTTTCATCTTTTAAAAATTTTCTGTTGAACAAATATATAATTTTTGTTGGATATATCCAACATTATTTTTACTCTTTTAAGCCTAATTCAAATGCAAAATCATTCACTTGCTTTAGAATTTTATTATAGTTCTGCAAAACTATAAATTTCAGTGCATCATCATAATCCGGTAGCGGTTCTGTTTTTATATTAGGTAGAAGTTTAAACTGATACATATTGGACTTTCCATTATTTATCATCGCGAACTTTCCGGTAGTTAGATTCGTAAATTCATGCGCCCGGTACTTTGGAACTTCCTTTTCGCTAACCGTAGTAGAAGTTCCACCACGGCCAGAACTCCTGGATCTTGTTTTAATCTTCTTAGGTTCAAAATAACTTTCGTAATACTTAGCCGTATCAGATTCATTTGCTCGGCCAAAGAATAGCGTAGAAAAATTAGCAATAATTTCTTTAAATTTTGTATCTCCGTATAAAGATTCTCCTTGTTTTTTATCTTGTACACAATAGACAACTGCCATTTTAAAACTGGCCATTGTAGCGACTAGCCTGGATAAATTTTTAATTTTCAGTGTTACTCCTTCATCCATCATTAAAAACGAGCTTTTCCTATTTCTCTGCATCATTTCCCTTGTTAAACTGTGGATAACAGTAGCCAAAAGAGGGTTTAATGCAGCCTCATTTTTAGGCTCATTGACGATGGCTACAACTTTTCTATTTCCGTCGGCATTAATATTAAAATCAAGATCATTCCCGCTTAGCGCCCAGAATGCATCTGGATAACTAACCTCCCTTAATGCATTAGTTAATGAGGAAATAACGCCTGCTGTTTGCCTCTCTGACGCTAGCCCCATAATAAAGCTAGAAGCCTGCATTTTCACTCGATCATTAGAAGTAAGAAACTTTTTTAGCCCTGCGAATGTATCATAAGCATCTTCTTTCAGACCTTTTCCTTCTTCAACTTTCAAAGAAAAATCCACGGCCTGGATAAAAGCGCAAACATGAGGTAAATAGCATAAATTGGGGTGATCTAAGGAAAATTTAAGAATAATACCACTTAGTAAAGACGATGCTGATTTTACAAAGAAATCGCTTTGTGAATTAAGATCGAGCAAATTATCTAATAAAATGTGTACAATTGAATTGACATCTTTTTCATCCTTCAAAATATCAGGGTTGATAACATTTATTCTGGTGGTGATATCTGGCCGATGAATAGCAAAGGTTACATGATTATCCGGGAAAAGAGGCCTTATAACCTCATAGAGTTCTCCATTTTTATAATCATAATATACTCCTGCAAAATCATTATCTGCGAAAAACTTTGCATAGGGATAAACAAGTGAAGCCGTTTTCCCATGTCTTGAAGCTGCAAAAATTGCGGTATGTGCAAAAACATTTCTGGCCACAACTTCCCCTTTGGTTGTTTCTAATTCAATATCCTTTCCTATTTCTACAGGCTTTTCTTTACCAACCTGGCTTAATAGTACACCTAATAAAACAGAAGGAATAATAATGTAAAATAAAAGATAGGGGTAAAATACAAAGCTAAAATACTTATATAGCAAAGCAGATATAATGGCAACAACACCTAAATATATCGTTGTATATACTGCATTTTTTTTCCTTACTCCTGTAAATACCAACATCATAATGACCAAAAATGAGATTCCAAATAAGGCTAAGTATTTAATATTAATTTTTAAAAATTCTATTTTTTCCATGTGTTTTTATATTTGCATTCCCTTATCTACAACGAGTTTCTTAACATAATTTATTGCTTTTATAATCGCATCAATTTTTCCTTTCGGTATACTGGTAGGTATTGGCAGCTCCGATATCTGGCTTTTAATATTATTAAGATTAACTAAACCTACAACGTCTTTAGCAGAAGTAGGCAATTTAGTAGGTATATTAATATTAACCGCAGAATGATTTGAAAGTTCATTTAAACCGAGGTTTTTTTGAATTTCAGATTTAACTTTACCCAGTACCATACTTTCTACTTTTCCCTTCATAACATTAACTTCCGTATTCCTATACTTAAAATGCTCCTGTACAGGCCTCTCATATTGAAATTCTTTATCAAAAACCTGTTCCATTTTTTCAAAAAACTGCGTCCTGTCAAATCCTACCTTAGATCCGTCCATCATTATAGAATCCTTTTGATTTGCTTTGGGAGACATTGAAATTTTATCTTCCGGATTTAAGCTTGTTTTATCATGCCTGGAAACAACAGTATGAACATGATAATTTAGACCTCCTTTCTTTGCTCCTTCTCTGATAATCTCTCCTGAATACTTATCTCTTTCCAGTTGATCCGTTAAATTTTTAATCTTATTTTCGTTTTTCCCTGGGTTTTTGTCGGACTTTAATTTTTCTATTTCTGCCAAAATAGGGCGATTTCTTAATACTGATTTATCCGTATGCTTATAAATTCTCTCTGTTTCTATTTTAGAATAGTACATCAGATCCTTTCCGGTTAATTTCCGTTTCGAAACATCAAAGCCATTCTCTTTCCATACTTCATTTTTAATTTCATCCTTTATATTACCATACTGCTTTGATATACCATATTTTATTGCATTTTTTTCCTTATGTTCAAGCTTATATTTCTCAATAAAAAATTTTCCTTCCTTTTCTGTAAGTTCACTTTCTGAAATTTTAAACTTTATAGGATCTTCTAATCCATTTTCTGACTTGTAAAAAACATAGGTATTTTTCTTTTCCGGTTCTCCCTGCTCATTTTTAACCTCTTTCGTTTCTATTTCCTTAGAATCAAATTTAATTTCTACGATCTCTTTTCGCTCCTTATCTCGCTCTAAAGCTTTATCAAGTAAATTACCTATTTCCTTTTCATTTCTGAAAAGAAGGCCTTTTTCTTCCTTTCCGGTAATCAAATCAGTATTAACCCAAAATCTGACTTCCTCTCCTCTATTATCCGGTTTTACAGCAATCAGTGAAGAATTATTCTTAGTTTCTACAACACTGGCAGCCAGTAAGTACTTTTCATCTTTGGAATCCTCCTGTAAAACACCTTTATCTACAAGGAAATTTTTAAAACGCTTCTCAATCTCTTTATCCTTAATAAAGTCTTTAGATTCTAGCATTTCAGTATTTACTTCGTTTTTTATGACCTCAAATTCTTTTGAAAATTCCTTTTTAGCCTGGTCTAATAAATGTTTTTCATATTTATGCTTGAATATATCGTTTTCAATAGTGTATTTCCCATCTGCAGAGAGGAAAAGATCTTCATGTTTAATATTAAATTTCAGAGGCTTTTTAAGGCCAGAATTATTAAAGGTAAATACTATACTATCGGAATTCTTAACATAAGATTCTTTATAATTTTCTACTTCATCATACTGATCAAAAACCAGTTTTGTTTCATTTTCTTTTGCTTCAAATTCCCTAATTTTATTTTCGTAAAACTCTGATAAAATCGAAATTTCTCCTGTCTCACTAATATCTTTGATCGCAAAATTCCCCACCCATATTTGCTTCGGCTCACTTAATCGTTCATCTATAATTTCTAATAGCCTTGCTTTTTCACTCTCTGCCCGAATTTTTGCATCAATGACCCTTAAACTCTTCCAATCGCTAATTTTAAAACTCTCCTGTTTAGGGAGATAACCTTTTTCAACTAAAAAATTATTGAACTTTACAGAAGCTTCAATATTCAATTTTTTAAATTCTTCTTTGGTAGGTACTTTTTCGGGGTTCTTATAAATATCCTCCCCTTTTTCATTTTTAATTTTCTCAATATTGAATCCCTTATCCAATAAAGCTTTTTCTAAAAACTCTTTTCTCTCCGCTTCAAATTCTTTACCTAAAAATTGGGACTTAGCTTCGTATAGCCCTTTATTATAAATACTTTCCGGTATATGACAAGCTCCGTTTTTAATTTCCACATCTTTAATGGGAAAATAAAGCTTCAAATCTTTATCAAATGCATCATAATGAAATTTTATACAAATCTTTTCCTCCTTAATATAATCGGTGAAATTATCCTGGCTATTTAATGAAGAAGCCTCAATTACGACAATCTTGCGCTTTTCTTCTTCTTTATCTAAAATGGCATTATATTTATCTGCATAGTACTGTTCCTCTATTTTTAGTACATCATTTTCAACCTTATGTAAGCTATTCGGTATAAATAAGCTTATATTTTTTTTGATACCCTCAGAATAAAAAGTATAAAGCTTCCCATGTGGATAATCTTGTTTCAACCTATAATTGGGTATATCAACATATTGTTTTTCAGAATCCTCCAATGGCAATCCTTTTTCTTTCAGGAACATAGTATAACGCTCTTCAATAATTGGTTTTAACTTTCTTCTTTCCTGATTTGAAGGCAAGCCATCTTGATTAGCATAAATTTCCCTATCCATCATTACCGCATACTCATCCATAACCTTTCCTGTATAAAGTTTCAACTGTAATTTCATAAGCTGATCCTTTTGTTCATTATAAAATTGTAAAGCCTCTGGAACATCTCTAACTTTATCCATAAAAAGGCCTCTACTTTCAAGTTCTGCAACTGCCAAAGCTTCCAAATGCTTTAACTCCTTTTGACTGGGTGCAATGTTAAGCAGGTAGAAATTAGAATCTTTAAAACTTTTTGATCCTCTATTATTATCAATTTTATCGATAGCCTCAAAAACATTTATTTTTGAATTAGGATCACTAAGATCATAGGGGTTAAAATCTTCATTAAAAAAATATTCAATGTCTTTTCCCTCATCAATTTCTTTTCCTTCTAAAACCAGATTTTGATTTTCAATTATCCTTCCTTGGTTTTCTTTTTCCAGATAATGGAATAATCCTCCGGAAGAAGATCCTTCTTTTGCATTATGAAATTTAAAATCTGCAAACATTATATCAGAGAATTAATGTAGTTCCACTCCGAAAGTGAGAGGTTAACCATAATCTTTTTTTGCTTCCCTATCATGGTTTCTACTTCCTCAATTTCACTATTAAAAATGATCTTCTGCAAGGCTTCTTTATAGGTGAAATTTTGATTTTTTAAATCATTAATTTCATCCAAATTTTCAGGTAATTTCACCTCTGAATTTAACTCATTTGATATAGTAGGAACACTCTCTTCATAAGAAATATTTGGTTTGATTTCTTCAACATCTTTTGTTTTATTTAAGTGACTATTTAAAGGATTATCAAAATTATCCTTCTTTAAATTGTACTCACTTATTTTATTAATATCATAATCTGCAATTTTATCTAATACTCCAAGTTTTATATTCAATGGTTTCAAATAAGTCTTCTCAATTTCCCCCATCCAGTTTCTAAAACTCTTATTATAATCCAGAAGCTTTTCAGTATGACTTTTCAAATTTGCTTCCATCCGGATCTCTAAATTTTTAATTGCCTTTTCATGGCTACCGAAATATTCCTGATTCAAATTAAGATTATTCCTGGATATAAAAAGTGCCATCGTTTTAACCGTATTATCATGAGTTCCCAGGGTGTATTTTTCCTTTATTTCATTGATGAGGGCTTTTGTATCAAAGCTTACCTGAATTGTTGTTGTTTTCATAGTATATAGAATGTGTATAGTTTCAAATTTAATAAAAATTATTTATTTTCAATACTTTAAATAAATTTAATCAGAAAATATATAGAAAAAATATAGAAAATCTATATTAATTTTTCATAATTAATTTTTAAAACACTAGAAACCAAACAGATATAAACAGCGGAATTTTTTTCCGCCGTTTCCTCTTGCTTCTCCTATATTTGTCCACTTCGTTACCAAATTTCGGAGGTGCATTCTTTCAGAATGATCTTCCCAGGCGATTCCCAAAATCTCCAAAATTCAAAACTCGAAATATTTAAAAATAGTCCAAAAGAGATAATCTACGGTATAAAAAATACCCTGCCAAATTTTATTGACAGGGTATCTAAATTTATAATTTGAAGAGACTTTCTATTTATTTTTCTTCTCCATAAATCCGTCAAAATTTTCTCCGAATTTTTTCCTGATTTCTTTATGGCCTTCAAGCTTAAAAAAGAAAAAATAAATTGCTCCAATGGTAATAAGTATATAAAAACAAGTACTAAACCATGTTGGAATATTCGCAAATATACTTATAATTAAGTACAAAATAAATATTGAAAATATTGTAATTGTAAGTCCCTTTGTCATTTTTGATTCTGTTTGTTTTCTTTAATTTCTTCGTCAAAAAATTTGTTTAAATTCATCCCTTTTTTTCGTAAAAAAATCAGAAGTTTATAAAGCTTATTTTTTTTATAATTTTTCTCTGTATACCACAAATCCCACCTATTCAAAATTTCTTCCGGAAAGTCTTTTGGCTTAGGAATTATTTTTTCTCTTTCTTCTCTCAGTGACATAAAATTCTTTAATTATCTTAATAAAGTCGTCGATGATTAAACCGAAAAATGATAATATTTTCATTTCTAACAAATTTATGAATTTTAGCTAAACTCAAAAGTATAAATAATGTTGGATATATCCAACAAATATTACCATGTTATTTTATTTATTTTATATATTTGTATCGTACGATACAAATTTTAATTATGAAACCAACTCTCGAATTCTATAATTTATTCCAATTTATTTATGACTATCTGAATGAAAATTTATTTTCAAATCAACTTCCTAATTGTATGATAGTTATTACCCGAAAAAATAGAACTTTTGGTTATTATTCAAAAGAAAGGTGGGTAAACAAGGAAAAATTAATGACTGATGAATTGGCCATTAATCCAATGTTTTTTAGTAAATATCCATTAATTGAAATGCTGCAGACGATGGGACACGAAATGTGCCATTTATGGCAAGATCATTTCGGAAGACCTTCACGAAGAAGCTACCACAACAAAGAATGGGGAAACAAAATGATCTCTATTGGCCTTATGCCTTCAAACACTGGAAAGCCCGGAGGAAAAAAAACGGGTCAACAAATGATGGATTACCCTATTGAAAACGGAATTTTTATAAAGACCTGTGCGGAAATGATAAAAAATCCCCTATTTGAAAAACTATGGTACGATAGAACTACTACAATCAAAATATTAAATACAAATAGCGGAATTTCTGATCTACAGGAAGAAAAGCCAAATACGGAAGAAGAAATAATTGAATTTCTTTATTCAACTTTTACAGTAGAGCAGCCTCTACTTACATCAAGTTCTGACAGTTCTAAGAGTAAATATACCTGTCATAATTGTGATCTTAATGTTTGGGGAAAACCCCAATTATCAATTATCTGTGGTGAATGTGGAGCTGATTTTGAAGAAATCTCCATCAATTCTATAACTTTGGAATCTATTAAACAATAATTTTTAATAGATTTTATCCTTAACGTACTTTATATTCCATTTCAAGCTAACTCCTAATAAAAAAGTCCTGATATTACTTTCAGGACTTAAAAACATTTTTTATTACACGAAAAAAAATTAGTCTACCCCATATATAGGGAATTCTATTATTTTTATGAATACTCTAAGTAACAAATTATAAATGAGTTATGCAATAATATAATACAGAATAGTATAAATTTAAATTACCTACATGGGTTTATGAAAACGAGAAAAAACAAAAACAATTACTCTGTAATACCTGATTTAGATTCACTAATAAATATATTTTCCTTTTCTTTAGCTTCAAAATAATAAACTATTTTATAAATTTTTATTCCATAAGGAACTATTGAATAATACTTTAGTTCTCTATTTTTTTTTGAAACATATTTTTTAGGATATAATTCTACTTCTAGTCTTTTTCCTTTAAATTTTGAACCTAATCTAGGGAAATCATATATAAAATAATTTCTATAATAATCTTGATAACCATTGTTATAATTTTTCAATTTGTTTTCAAAATCATTTAATACTTGCAAATATTTATTTTTACCTATTGATTTTATATTCAATGTATCATATAATCCTTCTACATTACCTATTTTAATATAAAAATAGCGTTCATTTTCTTGGCTGTATACTTTATTAATACAACAAAGGAAAATAAAACTTAATATTAAAAATTTTATTTTGTGCATGTTCCTCTTTTATAATTAGTATCTCTAACTTTAGCTATTTCATCTTTTTTTTGTTGTGGTAAGGATTCATATGCTTTTGTTGATTCTAACCCTGTCCAAGCAAGATTTTCATATACTGAAGGATCTTGTTTTGATAAATCGAACTTTGCTAATGCATTTGTTAGTTTTTTGATATAATACTTACTCATAAATTCATGTTGGGGAATTTCATCGCCAAACTTATATTTTCTATACTCTTCCAATAAAGTAGGAAGGCTTGAGGGATTTATTTCTCTAATTAAATTAGGATCTCCTTTCCATCCTGAATTTATTAAATCCAAATACATTTTAGCATGCAACATTTCATGAACAAAAGTTTTTGCTATTCCTAATTCCGAAGAGGCTAAAGATTCTGAATTGATATTTATAGTAATCAATCCATTTTTAATATTACTTTGATCTGTATATCCTAAAATAAAACCTTCATTTGAATTTATACTTTTAATATTAAAATCTAATTTCACAATGTTTTTCTTATCAAATGTACCCAATAAATCATAAAATAATCCTCCCCTAATCTTTAACTTTTGATAGACTTCATTTGCACATTTGTTTTTTTTGAGGTTTTCCTCATTTACATTTTCATTTAAATATATTGCTGTATTTAAACTTTCTACTCCACTTAAATTTGGATTTGGGCTAAAAATACCCGGATTAAAAGGATCTGTGGGATTAGTTATTGGTTTTAAGGGATCAGGTTTTGGTTTACCAGGAATATCAACTCCAGGAATATCAGTAGTTTTTAAAAGTCTCTTACATTCAGGTGTATTTCGATACTTAGGCCATTGACATCTAGTGTATTTGTCATCAGGTCCAATTGGCCCCAAATCAGCACTTAAAACTAATTTTTGTGAAGAGTTTTCTTTAAGGAAATTACTATAAGATACTTTGAAATCTTTTATAGTTTCATTATATCCTTCACCTTGATAATCCTTTTTTGTTAAAACTCTGAAGAACATTTCTTTTTCAAATCTATTTATAAGTCCCTGAAATAATCCTACAACTTCTTTGTTTTTGATTATTGGAAATACAATACTTCGATTTCTATTTTCATAGGTAATTACATCTGAAGAAACTTCAAATTTAATGTAACCATCAACTATAGGGATTTTATCGTTATTTTTTTCTAATTGATCATAATAATTATATTTAAAAGCTTTGGCTAAATCTTTATCCGTAAATTTTTGAACATAGAGTTGATTGTTCGTATTATTAGGATCTGAAACATTATCTTCTGTTCTACAAGAAAAGATAAATATTAAAATAAATAGGTAGTATAAATTTTTCATATAAATGTGATTTGATATAGCAACAAAGTTGCAAAAAAATATTGAATTAAACTATATGAACCTGTTTAAATTTGTGTAGAAAATTTTGTTACTGAGGTTTCAGAAGTTGGATATTTCCTGAAACATTATCTTCATATTTTACATATTAGTAAGGAAGAACCTCTTTAAAGTGCATTTCGAGCTAACCCCAATTTGTTCGCATAATCTATTTGTGGAAGATCTGCAGCTTTCATAATTCGTTCGCAATTTTTAATCTGATACATTCAGATCCGCAGCTCAGCTAATTCTTTTTGTTCGCAAAAAAAACTCCGCCCCCCTAGTGAAATTTTTTATAATCTCTTTTGGACTAATAATAAATATTAACTATACTCTGCCTTTTATTATCCAGGAGAAAACATTTATATGCAGTATATAAAACAAATGCTTTTTAAATATCAAATGCTTTATAATACATAGCTTTTTAGCCTTCGGGAGAACCTCTATTTATAGGCATTGGGAAGAATAATAATGTAGGTCTATCCGTCATAACTATGTAGGTCTATCCGTCAAAAAGACAGCTAACTATGTAGGTCTATCCGTCAATATATTTTTATCTATGTAGGTGAATCCGCTTCAACTATGTAGGTCTATCCGCTTATTATGTAGGTGCGTCCGTCAACTATGTAGGTCTATCCGCTTATTATGTAGGTGCGTCCGTCAACTATGTAGGCCTATCCGCTTATTATGTAGGTGCGTCCGTCAACTATGTAGGTCTATCCGCTTATTATGTAGGTGCGTCCGTCATTTATTTATTTTTTTAATTCTGGAAAAACCTTCTCATATAGATAACCACCAAGATTTTTTATTGATTCATGTGTTTTATTATCAAACCATATTTTCATGCGGTAGTATTTTGATTCTACATCATCGATGTATCTATTAAAAGTTACTGCATCATTGAATCTTTTAAACATTAGATCTGAACCAATCCTTTGTAATAAAAACATAATTTGACTTTTATTTAAGCCATAATCCTGGAAATAGGTAAGAGCATTTTTATCCTCACGAGAAAGATTCTCTTCATCAAGTCGTTTCTGGAAAGTAAAAACTAGTCCTGTTATCTTTCTCCCAGTTTTAATGGGTTCATAACGAATATTTGATATGTCAAGCTTATTATTACTATTAAAAGCTTCTATTGCTGGATCTAAAAAGACACGTTTAAATTCTCCCCAAACTTGCAAATATTCTACCCTTTTATAGTTTTCAGGAACTGTTTCATTTTCAAACAGTAACTTTAACTGCATTTGAGGCGTTTCTTCCTGATTATCTAAATCTGATTTATACTCATATTCAATAAAACCTAATAAGGTTTTTAATTCTTCGAGCGACACTCTATATAATCCAGTTTTTTTATACTGAGACAGTAGTTCAAATAGTTTTTTCCGGTTATCTCCTTTTAGATCGATAATATTACTCTCTATTTGAGTATATTGTATTTTAGAGGTGTTTGCATATTCTAAAGCAAATTTTTCATAAAAAAAGATCTTTCCAAAATTGGCAAAAGTTACTGTAAATTCATTAGGATTAAGTTCACTAGCCTCTACATTATCAATAAGATTAAAAAATACAGTAGAAGCAGTTAACTTATTATAGAAAGCCCCGTTAATACGTGTTAAACCATCACATAAAGCCAAAACTTGTTTTGCTGAATATGTGTTCTTTTTAATTTCAATTTTTTTATATTTTAAAAAATTTTCATAATTGAATACTACTTTTCCCGTTGGATTGGGGTCATTAAACTCAATTACATTTTGAAGATAATATATAATGTCTTTTTGAAATTCAGATGCGTCCCTAAGAATGCTTTTGGTAAATAGATTCGACTGAATTAAATAATTTTTTTTATTTGAAGATTCCATAATCTTTTTGTCTTTGATTTTTTTGTATCTTTGATACGCAAAAGAGATAATATAACGTCTCGATTTAAAAATAGGGAGGTTGTCTAATGGCAGCCTCTTTAATTTATGGGAAATCCAATGTTGGATATTGTCCTGGTCTTTCTTTTTTGAATATAAATTTTTCTGCTGTAAAATCACCTAACATAATTTCGTTTTCAACAATCTGATGTCCTTTACTTAAATAATACTCAAACAAAGCCTTTCTGCCATTTAAAATTGCATCCTGGTATATTTTGTCCGGAATTGAAATATAATCCTCGTATTGCTCTAAAATGACCTTATTCGACATATTTATGCCTCTAGGAATATCAAATCCATTTCTTTTAAAGAGAAAATTTAGTATTAATCCATTTCCTTTCGAATTTGGTTTATATTTCAAATATAACCGTACTGCAGGAATTTCAATGGTTAGATGATTATAAAAAGTACCTACAATTTCTTTTGTGGTTTTTCTCTTGGCCACAAAATAATCCCATTTATCCGCATGCAAATGATTAAGATTTGTAACAACTTTTGATAATCCACAATTTGAATTGTGCCAAACATATTGGCTCGAGCTTTTAGACTTATCTCTAAAGCGCATGAAAATTTCAATTGTATATCTTTTATCCTTACTTGCCATTTCTTTTTTCAATTTTAACAGGCTCTTTTTTGGTTGCTTTATTCTTATACATTGAAATTGCATTTAGAATAACACCAAAGAGAATAATTCCAATAATTATAAAAAATATTAGGCATCCGGCATTAAGAGTTTTCATAAAACATCCCGGACTAGGCTTCTCTATTTTTTTTATAGAAAAACCGCAATTAGGACAGGTATAAGCTTGATCTGAAACCTGTTTACTACATTCTGGACATTGTATAATCATACTCAATATTTTTATTCGCAAAATAAACTTCCGGAAGAGCTGCAGTTTTTATAATTTGTTCGCGTTTTTAGATTAGGCCTTTCCGGATCTGGAACCGGTCTAAAAATTTTTGCGAACAAAAAATTAGAACTTTCCTTTATATTGTTTCTCTAGCGCAGAAATTATTTCGTGAGCTAATTCCATTCTTGTGTATTCTAAATTTTCCTCTTTATAGATTTTATGGTAAATAAAATCATTGAGAAAATTAGTATCTTCTCTGGAAAGATGTGCAGAGGAATCTTTAATTTCAATATCATCAAGTCTATTTTTTTTGCTTCTTCTTCCGTTTTTAAAATTAGTTTTCTCCATCCCTCTTTCAATATCTGGATATTTTTTTTCGAGTAGTCCTATTCCTTCCGAAATGGCTTTACTTAAATTATAATCCATGTTATGTTCTTTGAGCATCTTATAGTTTCTGAATTTTATAAGCTTTTCGTAATCATCAAAATACATTCTAAGAATATAATTTTTTGTTACTACTTCACTTTTAATATCGTTATTAGAATTAAAATCCTCTAATCTGAAATCATTATTACTCATCACTATATATTTATTTCTTTTAAAATTTCTGTTGCAAGGTCATTAAAGTCAAGGCTAGCTCTTGAATGCGGAGCTACTTGAAAAATCGTTTTTCCTTCTTTTTTTGCATTCTCCACATTGACATCTTGTCTAATGAAAGATGTTAGAAAATAGTTTCTCGCCTGGGCATTTGCCTTTTCTGTATACTCCCGGAAGTTTCTCGTATTGGTTAACACTTTATTAAAGAAAAATCCTAAAAATTTAAGCTTATTATTATGTTCTTTTATAATTCTTTGTATACTCGGGAATAGCTCGTTAATACCCTCAATAGAATACATTTCTGCCTCAATTGGGCTTATGACATAATCAGAACAAGATAATGCCATTTCTCCAAGGCCTAAACCTCCGGTTAACGGCCGAGGCGGGCAATCAATAATTACAAAATCCAAATTCATTTTACTATTAAGAAAATCAATTCGTTCTTTTAATTCATATCTGGAATATTTGTCTTTTTCAATATTCCGATCTCCTGCCAAAATAAATAAATTATCTTTTTTTTGAGTGAGCCTAAAATCTCCGGTTTTATCTAAAAAATTTTTAATTGTATAAGGATAGTCACGATCAATTCTATACCCCATTGATAAGTTCCTTTGAGCGTCAAAATCAATCTGCAAAACTTTATAACCCATTTCGGAAAATGAAGCTCCTAAATGGATTGATGTAGTCGTTTTCCCTACCCCTCCTTTCTCGGTAATTATTGATAATATTTTCATGATTTAATCCTTTTCCCGTTTTCAAAAGTAGCTATAAGAGTTTCCCATACTCGCACAAGATTATTTTCATCAATAAAATAGTCTCCATTTGAGAGTATTACATACAGCAATACATTATTGTTTTCACTAATTTTTTGGGCTTCTTTCAAAGCCTTTTCTTTATCAGTGTATTTAATTAGATCCATTATTCAGAAATTTTATTGTTTCTTTTTTCCTCAGCTTTCTTTTTATGATCTTCCACAAGATTATGCATTTCCCTGGCTTTTTCAATTTTATCTGGATAAAGCTCTCCAAAGAGATAATTATAAAGCATTGGTCTATGGGTGTTATCCATATTCAAAACAGTAGAGATTATGGCCTCCCCAGGATCAGTTCCACTCTGTATTTTTCCTTGTAATTTATTGTAGTAGTAATCCCATCCTAACCGGGAATCCTTAAAAGCAATTTCAAAATCTTGTTTTGTCCAGTTATAACAAAACAGTAATGTATAATGCATGATTTCTACACCTGTTAAATTGTCTATTGTTTTCATATTATATTTTATTAAAGTGGTTTTAGGTATTCTTTAAGGCTTTTGAAAATGCGTTCGGCCTTTTCGTGTTTTTCATATAAGCTTAAATAATCTTTGCGATCTTTCTCTATGTGTTTTTTAAGCTCTTTATTTTCGTCCAAGAGTTCAAAATATTTTACTAATAATTTTCTGAAAGCTTTTGAATTTGTTGCTTCTTTATTAGAAACTTTAAATTTTTCTAACAATTCCCATTCTTCGGAGGCTATATCTCTTACGTAAACAATATTGCTCATAATGATTAAAGTATTTTAAAACTAACTTTATTTATTTAGATCATTTATAAAAAATTTTAGAAGAGCTTTATCATAACCTATCTCTTTGAGATATTGAATAAAGTTTTCAAATTTTTGAATCCATCTTTCTTCCATAGATAAAGCAGAATTCATTATACTAAGGCCACTCATATATCTCGGAGATTCATAAGACCCTAAAAATTTAGTTTTGTATTCCTCCTCAAATTTATTAGCATCTACTTTTGTTAAATCTTTTGATTTCATTTTTTTATAGACAGCATCCAGGAATTGTATTAATTCTTCATCCTGATTTCCGAATTCAAATTCCAAATCTTCAAACGGTTCTATTTTTTTCATAGTATGTGATTTATAATGTAGTAAAAATAGTGATTGTAAGTATATAAAGCAAATATAAAATCACTTTATTTGATTTAAAAATACTATAGATTAAGGGTTTATTATAGATAAATAGTATCTGTAGTGTGATGCATAATTTTCGATATGATTTTTATTTTTTTTTTGCTGAGAGAGGGGGCTTGGAGGGAGAGAGATGCAAAATCTCTCTCCCCCGGACATTCAGCCAGGGCAAAGCTAAAATTGTTTTTTTTTACCCTATACTATTAATCATTGGGACATGATACACAAATAAAATTGCCCCTTGTGGGCTTGGGAGGTTCTTCGCCTGCAGGGCGTGGACACCCAATTTTATTTGGGAAGCAGGAAACCATGATTATACCTTTGTAATTAAAACAGTTTTAGCCCAAAGAGGGCAACATAATTTCCTTAGCTACTGGCCAGAGGTTGGAACACTAGCACACCGCAAAGGGAAGAAGGAGGGGCGGTGTGGACTTAACTTTTAAAGAAAAGAAACTTTCTATCCAAAATTACTTTTCTCTTTTCTCTAAAAGTTACATTAAATATAGTCTAGGATTTTGGCGAAATTTTTGACCCCTGGCGGAAAGCTGCAGGAGAAAATTATGCCAAAATATCTTCCGCTAGACCCGGGCGAAAGAAAGCCCCTTTCGGGGCAATCTAACCATTATTTAAACTATTATGGTTATGGGAATACAACAATTTCTCCAAAAAAATATAATTTAAGTTCATCATATTTAAAATCAAAGATGTCTATCACTTCACTAAATAAAATTTCCCCCTTTCCATTATCACAAATTAAAGAGAAATGACAAATTTTGGGTTCAAGCCTTTTTAAATTCCAAATCTGGAATCTTTCGGCTATTGGTATATTTTTCTGATTGGATCTAATAGAAAAAATCATTTTCCTAATATCATCACATTCATCAATTAATTGCTTAACTCCTATTGTAATATTAATATCTAAGAATCTATACAATTCCCATTTTGAATGGGAACGTATAAAATTTTTATTCGCTGAATTTACTTTTATTTTAGACATATTTAAATATATAAAGTATTTATAAAATCATTTAATTAAGAAAAGATTCCATGTATTTTTTAGATTTCTTTGCATCTGAAAAAGCTTTTTTCAGTTCTTCAGCTCTTTCATCTTTATTTGTAAAGGTGGCCGACCAACTTTTCAAATATCTCACGCTGTTAATAAACTCCTCATGTATTCCAAACTGTAAACAAAGAAGCATAGAACCTATTTCAGCTACGAGTTCTTCGCTACTATAAGATAAAGTTCGGTTTAATCTTGTCGGGTGCATTGTCCAGTGCGTAAGCTCATGGAATAAAGTAGAGTAATAAGCCGTTTCATTTACAAATTGTTTTTTAAGGGGCATTTTTACTTTATCTAAAACCTTGTTATAACTTGCGCTGCGGGTCATACATTCATATACTTTCAAATTACCTTTTTTAATGAGTGTAATAATAAAATTTTCTGCTTGCTTTAGTTCCTGAAAATCTTCTAAAGAATCTTCTTCTTTTATCTCCATATTCAGCTCTTCCCTATTTTCAATATCATCAAAATTGAAAACATTATAAGAACGCAGAAAATAATATTTTTTATAATTGGATCTTTCAGATTCAGGAATTTGTTTAAATTGATCAGCACTAATTTTTTTTCCTGTCTCCTTATGGGTATAAATAAAGTTTCCGTATTGGATCAAAGAAGATTTTGAACCTTTCTTTAATTTTCCTCCGGCTTTAGAAATTGCGTTAAAGGTTGCAAAAAGATTTGTTTTTCTTTTTCTGACAATCATATTCAGATAAAGAGAAATAGCATTCTCACCATTATAAAAAGCCTGTGAAAATCCATTTTGAGGCATTTTAAAATCTTTAATATACATTTCCCAATCCTGAGCGTTTACTTCGTCTAACATATCAATAATAGAAGTAAAAAATTTATCTTGAATTTGTGTTTGAGTAGCCATAATAAAGGGTTTTAAATTAGTATAGTGATTTTTTAATTACTTTATTTAATTTTAAAAAGCTCCCTTTTTTCAGGGAGCTGTAACTGGTTTACAGTGCGATATCTTTCACTGTGTAATTTCTATTTACATAGGTTTTGTCTCCTTCCACTTTAACATCAATTTCCGGCATTCTGTCTGTAAATATGGTAATAGACTTTCCTTTTTTAAGAGAATCTAAAAGGGGGGAACCTTCGTTACTACTAATCCATAATGCAGCATTACAGTAAATAGTTTTTTGTGTGTAGGTTCCATCATCTTGCCTTTTCCCTGGTTCATTAACTGCAAAGGAGAAATTAATTACTCCTTTATCTTCATAGGCTTTAAAGGTTGCATCTTTGGTTAAATTACCACTTAGTGTGATTGATACGATTGAGTTCATAACGTTAGATTTAAAAAATTAATAATATTTGATATTTAATATATAAAGTAATTTTATACTAATTATATTTAGTTTCCATTTCTTTAACTTCCAAAAAGAAATCTATTTCTTCTAAATACTCCTTATCTTCCCAAGGTTC
>Ga0308161_1001003_pt1 | contig 37270 bp, 41 predicted proteins | sample PhyFR2_FD_201034 | JGI IMG/M metagenome (GOLD analysis project Ga0308161, IMG submission 201034) | Phyllosphere microbial communities from UC Gill Tract Community Farm, Albany, California, United States - DLSLF.R2 | ecosystem: Host-associated > Plants > Phyllosphere > Unclassified | place: USA...
GCACCCGAACACGGTGCGCTACCGCCTCAAGCGCGTCAGCGAGGTCATCGGCTGGGATGCCACAGGCCCCCGCGAGGCGCTGATCCTGCAGACGTCTCTGATCCTCGGTTCGATCGGTGCTGCCGAGAACGTGCGCCGCCGACCGCCGCTGCGCCGCACGCCGCGCTGAAACCGGCCGGACTCGACCTTCCGCTGTTCGCCACACACAAGGGATCTTCGGAATCTTGTGATGGATCATCCACCACTTCGGGCGGATCGTTGGCAGACTGGGGATGTGATTGTCGTCGTATGCCCAGGACAGGGCTCGCAGACCCCCGGTTTCCTCTCCCCCTGGCTCGAGCTGGACGGCGTGGCCGAGAAGCTCGCCACCTACTCCGCCGCCGCTGAGGTCGACCTCCAGCAGCACGGCACCGTGTCGGATGCCGACACGATCCGTGACACGCGGATCGCGCAGCCGCTCATCGTCGCCGCATCCCTCATCGCCGCAGATGCTCTCGCGGCGCGTGCCGGCCGCCGAGCGGATGGCATCGCCGGCCATTCCGTGGGCGAGATCGCCGCACTGGTCGGCAGCGGGGTGATCGATGCCGAGACCGGCATGCGACTCGTCGGCATCCGCGGCCGCGCCATGGCCGAAGCGGCGGCGCAGACTCCGACCGGCATGAGCGCCGTGCTCGGCGGCGACGAGGAGACGATCCTCACCCGCCTCAGCGAGCTCGGTCTCTCCCCTGCCAACTACAACGGAGGCGGCCAGCTCGTCGTCGCCGGCGAACTGGCCGGGCTCGACGCGCTGTCGACAGAACCGGTGAAGGGCACCCGGGTGATCCCGCTGCAGGTGGCGGGCGCATTCCACACCTCATACATGGCCGCAGCCGTCGCCGCTCTGCGTGACGCCGTCTCGACGGTCACCCCGTCCGATCCCGACCTCACGCTGTGGACCAACCGCGACGGATCCATCGTCACCGATGGCGCCCAGGCGCTGGACTACCTCGTCGATCAGGTCTCCTCGCCCGTGCGCTGGGATCTGTGCATGGCCTCGTTCGCCGATCACGGCATCACCGGGCTCATCGAGCTCGCCCCCGCCGGTGCGCTCACCGGTCTCGCCAAGCGCGGCCTGCGGGGCATCCCCGCTGTCGCCGTCAAGACCCCCGATGACCTCGATGCGGCCGTCGCGCTGCTGAACGGAGACGCCGCATGAGCGCCACGCTGAACCAGATCTCAGGCCCCGCGTACACGCGCATCTACTCGTACGGCGCGGCGCGCGGTGAGAACGCGGTCCCCAACGACGACCTGATCGGACCCATCGATTCGAGCGACGAGTGGATCCGCCAGCGCACCGGCATCGTGACCCGTGTGCGCGCCGACAAGGGCACCGACGCGATCGATCTCGCCACCACTGCGGCCGCCGAGGCCATCGAGAAGTCAGGTATCTCCGCAGACCAGGTGGATCTGGTCATCGTCGCGACCATCAGCAACCCGAAGCAGTCCCCCTCGGTCTCCGCCATCGTCGCCGATCGCGTGGGCGCCAACCCCGCCGCGGCGTACGACATCAACGCGGCCTGCGCCGGGTACGCGTACGCCGTGACTCAGGCCGACGCGCTGATCAAGTCGGGTGCCGCCCGCTATGCGCTCGTGATCGGCACCGAGAAGCTCTCCGACATCGTCGATCCCGCTGACCGCAGCATCTCGTTCCTCCTGGGCGACGGCGCGGGCGCCGCGCTGATCGGCCCGAGCGACACGCCCGGCATCGCCCCCGCGGTGTGGGGTTCCGACGGCTCCAAGGCCGACGCCGTGGGGATGAACGGCACCCTGACCGAGTTCCGCGACGGCGAGGTGCCGTGGCCGACCCTCCGCCAGGAAGGCCAGACGGTGTTCCGGTGGGCGGTGTGGGAGATGGCGAAGGTCGCGCGTGAGGCGCTCGACCGCGCCGGCGTCGAGCCGGCCGACATCGCAGCGTTCATCCCGCACCAGGCGAACATGCGCATCATCGACGAGTTCGCGAAGCAGCTCAAGCTGCCCGAGTCCACGGTGATCGCACGCGACATCGAGACGACGGGAAACACCTCGGCCGCCTCGATCCCGCTCGCCAGCCACCGGCTGATGGCCGAGCACCCCGAGCTCTCGGGCGGCCTGGCCCTGCAGATCGGCTTCGGTGCGGGCCTCGTGTTCGCCGCCCAGGTCGTCGTCCTCCCCTGACAACACGCTGACTGTCCCTAGACTGTTCCACGGTTCCGAATACAACCCGTAAGAAAGAGGAAGACCACATGGCTTTCACCAACGATGAGGTCCTCGCTGGCCTCGCTGAGCTGATCACCGATGAGACCGGCATCAACGCTTCCGAGGTCGCCCTCGAGAAGTCGTTCACCGACGACCTCGACATCGACTCGATCTCGATGATGACGATCGTCGTCAACGCCGAGGAGAAGTTCGGCGTCACCATCCCCGACGACGAGGTCAAGAACCTCAAGACCGTCGGCGACGCCGTCTCCTTCATCGTCGCAGGCCAGGAGTAATCCACGCAGGATGCCACCCCCGCATCCGCGGGGTGTGGCATCCTCCGCCTTGCCCTCTCCCTGCTCGACCCGCCCGTTAAGGAACCACTCATGACCAAGCGCATCGTCGTCACCGGCATCGGCGCCACGTCCGCCATCGGCGGGACAGCACCCGAGAACTGGACGAACCTGCTCGCAGGGCAGTCCGGAACCCGCACCCTCGAGCACGACTGGGTGCAGCAGTACGAGCTTCCCGTCACCTTCGCCGCTGAGGCGATCGTCCGGCCCGAGGAGGTCCTGCCCCGCCACGAGGCGAAGCGGCTCGACCCCTCGTCGCAGTTCGCCCTCATCGCGGCCCGCGAGGCCTGGGCGGATGCCGGCGAGCCCGAGGTCGCCCCCGAGCGACTCGGCGTCGATTTCGCCACCGGCATCGGCGGTCTCTGGACGCTCCTCGACGCCTGGGACACCCTGCGCGAGAAGGGCCCGCGTCGGGTGATGCCCCTGACCGTCCCGATGCTGATGCCGAACGCGGCGGCGGGCAACCTGTCGCTGCAGTTCCAGGCGCGCGCCTATGCGCAGACCGTGGTGAGCGCCTGTGCCTCCAGCACCGAGTCGATCATCCACGCCTTCCACCACCTGCAGGACGGCCTGGCCGATGTCGTGATCGCCGGGGGCACCGAGTCGGCCATCCACCCGATCACCATGGCGTCCTTCGCTTCGGCGCAGGCGCTCTCGCGGCGCAACGACGACCCCGCGACCGCATCGCGTCCCGGCGCGATCGACCGTGACGGCTTCGTCATGGGCGAAGGTGCTGCGGCCCTGATCCTCGAGACCGAGGAGCACGCCAAGGCGCGCGGCGCGAAGATCTACGGGTATGTGCTCGGCGGCGGCGTCACGGCCGACGCGTACCACATCACCGGCAACGACCCTGAAGGCACCGGCGCGGCGCGCGCCGTCACCCAGGCGCTCGACGAGGCCGGGATCACCGCCGATCAGATCGCGCACATCAACGCGCACGCGACGTCGACCCCGGTGGGCGACCCCAACGAGTACGTCGCTCTTCGCAAGGTGTTCGGCGAGCGGATCGACGAGATCCCGGTGTCGGCGACGAAGGCCTCGACCGGCCACCTGCTCGGCGGTACCGGAGCCCTCGAGGCGATCTTCGCGCTTCTCGCACTGCGCGATCGTGTCGCACCTCCGACCATCAACATGACCGAGCCCGACCCGGCCGTGCCTTTCAGACTGTCGGGCGAGGCCCAGCCTCTCGGCGAGGGCACGCTGTACGCCATCAGCAACTCGTTCGGATTCGGCGGCCACAACGCCGTCGCCGTGTTCTCCAACGCCGACTGACGCCGAGGCGCGACCGAAGCAGACGCACGAGAGCGGCCCCCGGGGATTCCCGGGGGCCGCTCTCGTGCCTCAGCGCATCGTCACACTCGGGCGAGCTGTCGCGACCGCGCCTGGCGCAGTCGCGTCGTCCACGGCAGGAACCAGCCGACCAGTGGCCCGACGCCGAACGCGAAGAGCAGCGTACCGACGCCCACCGGACCGCCGAGCAGAAACCCGATGAGCAGCACGCTCCCCTCGATGAGCGTGCGCACGAGCCAGACCGGCCACCCCGTCCGGCGGACCAGACCGGTCATGAGCCCGTCGCGCGGCCCCGGACCGAAGTCCGCCGCGATGTACAGTCCCGTCGCGAACGCGAGGAGCACGAGACCGGCCAGGAACATGGGCGCGCCGATCCAGACCGACGGCGGCTCGGGAATCAGCACGAGCGCGAGATCGGCGCTCGGCCCCACGAGCAGGGCGTTGAGGAGGGTGCCGAGTCCGACACGCTGTCGCAGCGGGATCCACAGCGCCAGAACGAGGATCGACACGAGCACGGTGACCGTGCCGTAGCCGATTCCGGTCTGTCCGGCGACGCCCAGTGCGAGGACGTCCCACGGCGCCACTCCGATGCCCCCGTGCACCATGAGCCCGAGCGCGACGCCGTAGAGGAAGAGACCGACCAGGAGCTGCACGAGGCGCTCGAGGAGGTCGCGTCTGCTCGTCGCGGAGATCGGCAGGAAGAGGGAACGGAGCTGCATCGTTCCATCGTGGACCGGCGCGACGCTCGGGACTCCAGACCACTCGAAGGAAAGTGGCCTGCGAACACCAGTCCACTTTGCGGCATCATGGGGATATGGCCTCACGACTCGTCGAGCAGCTGGGTGGGCAGAACGCCGCCGGTGCCAGCGCGACATCCCTGGCGGAGCAGATCCGTGCGCTGATCCTCGACGGCCGGCTGACCGTCGGCGAACGGCTGCCGAGCGAGCGGGCTCTGGCCCTCGAGCTGCGCCGATCCCGATCGACGACGACTCGCGTCTACGGGCTGCTCGAGGGCGACGGCTACGTGGTGCGCCGGCACGGCGGGAGCACGCGGGTCGCGCTGCCGCACACGGCACACCGTCTCTCCGACCCCGATGACGACGAGGCGATCGACCTCTCCATCGCCTCGATGGATTCGACGCCTGGACTCTACGACGCCACAGTGAGATCGCTGCCGCGCCTCGCGGCGCTGCGCGGCACCAGCGGGTACTCACTGCGTGGTCTGCCCGAGCTGCGCGACGCCGTCGCCGCCCGGTTCACCGATCGCGGCGTCGAGACCGATCCCGACGAGATCATCATCACCTCCGGCGCGGTCAACGCCTTCAACCTGATCCTCGCCACGATCGGACGCCGTGGCGAACGCGCCCTGGTCGAGCAGCCCACCTTTCCGCACGCGCTCGAAGCACTGCACCGGTACGGCTACCGGATGCTCCCGACTCCGGTCGATGTCACCGGCTGGGACGAGCGACATGTCACCGACACCCTTCTGCGGAGCCGCCCGCACCTCGCGTACCTGATCCCCGACTTCCACAATCCGACCGGGGCGACCATGAGCGACGCCGAGCGCTCCCGCATCGCGACCACCGCGCGGAGCACGGGGACGCATGTGGTCGTCGACGAGACGACCGCCGAACTCGACATCGATCGAGGATGGGCGCCGCTGCCGATGTCCGCCCACAGCCCGCAGGTGATCACGGTGGGATCGATGTCGAAGATCGCCTGGGGCGGCCTGAGGATCGGGTGGATCCGTGCGGACCGTGCGCTCATCGCCCGGTTGATCTCCACCCGCCCTTCGTTCGAACTCGGCACCGCGCTGCTCGAGCAGTGCATCGCCGTGGAGCTGCTGCAGGACATGCCCGCTCTCACCGCGCACGTCGCGTCACGCCTGCGCGCAGGCCGGGCGGCGGTGGCAGCCGGTCTCGGCGCGCTCGGCGGGCTCACCATGCCGCCCACGAGCGGGGGCCTGTCCACCTGGCTCGATCTCGGCGCACCCGTGTCGACGGAACTGTCGCTCGCGGCCCGGCGGCACGGGCTGATCGTGCCGCCAGGTCCGCGCTTCACCACCGGCGGAGTTCTGGAGCGTCGACTGCGTGTCCCCATCACCCTCTCCCCCGAGCGGACGACGGATGCGATGGAGCGTCTGGGCCGGGCGTGGACCCACGTGATGAGCGGAGGCGCGACGGTCGACGAGCAGGCCCCCCGCGCGGCTGTCATCTGAGCACAGACGAGGACCCCGTCCCTGGATCAGGGGCGGGGTCCTCGTCATGTGGAGCGGGGATTCACCTTCTCGGCGTCCGGGACATGTCACCGGCATCCGATACTCGTGCCTTCCCGCTCCAGGTCTGTGCCGGGCTCTAGCCCACCTTGTGCAGCCAGACGACGCGCGCGTCATCGCTGGCGTGACGGAACGGCTCGAGCTCCTCGTCCCAGGCCGACCCCAAGGCGATGTCGAGCTCACGCTGCAGTTCGGTCGCACTGCCCGCGGCGATCTCCATCGCGTAGCGGATGCGGTCCTCGCCGATGACGATGTTGCCCGCCGCGTCGGTCTGCGCATAGTGGATGCCGAGATCGGGCGTGTGCAACCACCGGCCGCCGTCGCTGCGAGGCGTCGGGTCCTCGGTCACCTCGAAGCGCAGGTGCTCCCAGCCGCGGATCGCCGTCGCCAGGGCGGCTCCCGTCCCGACCGGGCCGTCCCAGTAGAACTCCGCGCGTCGAGCGCCGTCGAGCACCGGCTGATCGCTCCAGTCGAAGTTCACAGCGCGACCGATAGCGCGTCCGACCGCCCATTCCAGGTGCGGGCAGAGCGCGCGAGGGGCAGAGTGGACGAAAACCACTCCGCGTGCGTAAGCCGTCGCCATGATCTCTCCGTTTCATCAGGTGCGTCTTCCCCAACGACCTGAAACACCGAGAACTGGCGTGAATATGCGGTTATGCGCCTATTCTCGCCCAGACCAGGCGAAATCACAAGCGTGTGATTCGACGACGAAGGCCCCGGTCACAGAGACCGGGGCCTTCGGACCATGTCGGTCCACGTTCAGGCGAAGATCACGCCTCGCTCATGGCCTGCTTGACCTGCTGACCCTTGGCCGCGTAGTACGCGGCGCGAGCGGCGTCACGACGAGCCTGCTCGGCGTATCCGGCCTCGAGGACGTCCTGCGGGACCTCGACGTTCGGCACGTCGTCGGTGCCGTGGTACTTCTCGATGTAGGCGTCGAGCTCGGGGCCCGAGGTCCACGACGTGATGAGGCAGTACCGCGGCTTGGTGCCCACGTGGGTCGCCGCGTGCCACAGACGCTGCGTGTCGACGATGAGCTGCGCTCCCGCCGGCAGGGCGATGCGGTACTCGACGCTCGGGTCGGTGCGGTTCTCACGCAGGACGAAGAAGCTGTCCTTGTCGTCGCTGAGGTTGAAGAAGCCTCGCACGACCCATCCGGTGCCGTCGGGGTTCAGACGGTTGTTGTCATCCTGGTGCAGGTTGTACAGGCACTCGCCGTACGGGGTGGGCTGCAGCTCGATGACACGGCAGCGCCCGACGTTCGCACCGGGCTCCTGGGCGCGACGCGTCAGGTTGGGGGCCTTGGCGGTCTGGGAGTCGATCCAGACGCCGTCCTTGTCGGTGCGCGGCGGCTTGTGATTCCAGAAGCCGTTGCACTCGATCTCGCCCTTGGCGCTGGCGAGCGGCGCGAAGCGGGTGTCGCCCGACGACTTCCAGTCGTTGTACTCGATGTCGAGCCACTCCTTGGGGTCGAGCTCCTGGTCGTAGCTGTCGAGAACGACGAAGCCCTTGTCTTCGAGCGCCTGTGACTTGATGTATCCCATGATCTAGGTCATGTCCTCTCATCGGGGGCCAGCACGTTTTAACAGGCCCTGATAAGGCAAGCCTAACAGGGCACCTCTGGAGCGCCGCCGAAGCCCGCCGTGAATAAGCGAATAGACTGAATCGGGCGCCTGGCGACTCCTCGGCGCCGGGCGTTACGGGAGGACGAGACACCAGCATGAGCACTGCGACGAACGTCGAGGCGACAGCTGTCAATACGATCGAGTGGCTCGCAGCGGACTCCACGACCATCGTCGTCCCGGTGTATCAGCGGCAGTACCGGTGGGACATCGGCGGCTGCGAGCAGCTCCTCTCCGATGTGCGAGCCGTCGCCCGCGAGAGCTCGTCGCACCGGCACTTCATCGGCTCGATCCTCTCGGCCGCCGACGATTCCGACGCCGACACCGAGCTGGTGCTGATCGACGGCCAGCAGCGGATCACCACGATCATGCTGCTCGTGGCCGCGCTGCAGCACGCGGTGCGCGACAGCTCGCCTGAGCTCGCCGCAGAACTGGGCCGCGTCCTGGTGCGCCCCGACGATCCCCGCAGGACGAAGCTGCGTCCGCACGACGCCTGGGCCGAGCTCTACGAGTCCGTGGTGCTGGATCGCGGCGACCACGCAGACCGCGAGTCACGCTTCGACGACAACTACGCGTTCTTCCGCAGTCAGGTGCATGCCGACGAGGCGGCGGCGATCTGGCAGGGCCTGCAGCGACTCGAGCACGTGTCCATCACGCTCGGCGCAGGCGCGAACGCGCAGCAGATCTTCGAGAGCCTCAATTCGACGGGCGAGCCGCTGCGCGACCACGAGCTCATCCACAACTACATCCTGATGGGCCTCACGCACACCGAGCAGCTCGATGTGGAGGCGCGCTTCTGGCTCCCCATCGAACACCACGCGGGCGAGAACATCGCGGCGTTCTGGCGGCACTACCTCGTCATGACGACGGGCCGCGAGGTCGCCGCGAACGGCGAGCACGGGGTGTACAGCGCGTTCCGACAGTCGTTCCCGCGCGTCGACGTCTACCACCTGCAGGCGGATGCCGAGGTGTGGCGGCACTACGCCGAGATCTACGGCATCCTGCTGGATCCCTCACTCGAGAAGGACTCCGAGATCGCACGGCAGCTGCGATTCGTCAACACCTTCGGACGCGCCTCGTACCCGCTCGTGCTGAGCGTGTACAGCGACCATGCCAGGGGGCTCATCCCGCGCGACGAGCTGATCCGCACGCTGGAGCGGATCCAGGCGATGTACCTGAGACGCACACTCGTCAACCTGCCCAACGAGCGTCTCATCGCCAGACTCTGCCGGGCGCGCAGCGACGGACCCGACGCTCTCGAGCGGGCCTTCGCGCGCATCACCCCGTCGGACGAGCGGGTGAGCGCGGTGCTCAAGTACAGCGAGCTCCCCCACCCGGCGTACGTCCTCGGCCGCCTGGAAGGCGTCGACGAGACCGACGGTTTCGACGTCGAGCACATCGTTCCCACCGTCCCCAGCGACAGCTGGTCGGGCGACGGAGCGCGCGAGTGGATCGACTACTCCGACGACGAGCGCAACGCCCACCGCGCACTGGCCCCCACCCTCGGCAACCTGACACTGCTGGAGCAGGGCCTGTCGGAGCGGTACTTCGGCGAGCCGTACACCGTGAAGCGCGCAACGGCGTACGCGCGCAGCGCCGTGCCGGAGACCGCGGCGCTGCAGTCGGTCGAGACCTGGGGAACGGCGACGATCTCACAGCGCACCGTGCGGCTCACGGCCGAGCTCCTGCGCATCTGGGCGCGGCCCGCACTCACCGAGATCGACGACGACGGCCTGACGCCGATCCTCGACGCCGTGCGGCGCCGAGGCTGGCCCGCGGGCTGGGAGCGGGAGTTCGAGTACGTCGAGTACCGCGGAGAGCGCTGGGAGGTCTACGACGTCCGGCACCTGTTCAACCGCGTCTTCCGGCGCGCATGGACGGACACCCGCGATGCGGCGGTCTCGTACTGTGTCGCGCACGGCGGGCCGATCTACGAGGGGACCGCGTGGAAGGGGCAGTGGGACCAGCTCGACGACACCCATCACCTCTACATGGGATGGGATTCCACCTACATGATGAGTGCCGTCCAAGGCGTCCTCCAGGAGGCGGACATCGCCTCGGAGGTCTTCGTGAAGTACTCCTACATCGGGAACGTGATGTGACATGAAGAGCACCACCACCGTCCACCGCCTGCTCGACCTCGCCGTCGAAGAGCACACCCTCACCGTCCCACTCGTGTGGGACGACCCGACCGACACCCGCACGATCGAGATCTTCGCTCGCGTCGTGACCCGCGACGGAGGCGACTCGCTGCCCTTCCTGGTGTACCTCCAGGGCGGGCCAGGACACGAGGCACCCCGACCGTTCCACTCGTCGACAGCACCGCCCTGGCTCGACGAGGCTCTCGCCCACTACCGCGTGGTCATGCTGGACCAGCGCGGCACCGGCCTGTCATCGCCGGTCGGAGACGACGACCTGGCCGAGGGCTCGGCCGCCGTCGCCGAGCATCTGACCCACCTGCGCGCCGATGCCATCGTGCGCGACTGCGAGGCGATGCGCGAGCACCTCGGTGCGATCACCTGGAGCGTGCTGGGGCAGTCGTTCGGCGGCTTCACCTCGCTCGCATATCTGTCGACCCACGCCGCCTCGCTGGCCGATGTCTTCATCACGGGCGGCCTGAGCGCGATCGGGCGGCACCCCGACGACGTCTACGCGCTCTGCTACAGCAAGATGCGCGACGCCTCCGAGCGCTACTACCGCCGGTTCCCCGAGCACCGCGACCGCATGCGCAGACTCGTGGATCACGCGGATGCCGGCGACATCGTCCTGCCGGACGGCGAAGTGGTGTCCCGATCGCGCCTGCGTTCGGTGGGATCCGCCCTCGGCATGAACGAGGGGTGGCAGACCCTGTGGTCACTGCTCGAGCGCGACCACAGATCGAATGCCTTCCGCCACGACCTCATGCACGCGATGCCGTACAACGGCCGCAACCCTCTCTACTTCGCCTTCCACGAGTCCAGCTATGCCGACGGTCACGCGACGCGATGGTCGGCCGAGCGGGTCGAGCCCGATGACTTCCGCGAGGATGTCACGCTCTTCACCGGCGAGCACATCCGGCGCGAGTGGACCGAGACGGTCCCCGCCTTCCGGCCCTGGCGCGAGGTGACGCTCGAGCTCGCCGAGTTCGAATGGCCGCGCCTCTACGACCGTGTGGCGATCGAGGCCTCCGGAGCGACCGGTGCCGCAGCGGTCTACACCAACGATGTCTACGTCCCGTTGGAGTTCTCGCTCGAGACCGCCGGTCTGCTCCCGGGAATCGATCTGTGGGTGACCAGCGAGCACGAGCACAACGGTCTCCGCTCCGGCCCCGTGCTCAGCCGTCTGATCGATCTCGCCCACGGCCGGCGCATCCGCTGAGGATCATCCCGTGGGCGGATGCCGATGGCGGGAGAGTCTTCTAGCCTGGACGCATGGCTGAGACGGTGGGCATGCTTCTGACCGTGGCGATCGTGCTCGTGGTCGTGATCGCGGTGGTCGTCGTGATCGTGGCCGTGTATTCGCGCGTGCCCCTCGAGCGCAAGTACGAGGGATCCGGCGGCGGGCTGGGTGGATCCTTCGACGCGATCTGGATGCCGTCGGCCCATGGCGCCGGCATCGAGCGTGACCGTCAGACGAAGCGCATGGCCCCGGCCCCGGTGGCGGGCGACCCGCCCCACAGCATCCGCGGCGACCGCATCACGATCGACCTCTGAGTCCACGCGGTTGCAGCCGCCTGATACGACGAAGGCCCCGGTTCCGAGAACCGGGGCCTTCGTGGTGGCGATGTCGTTACTTGGACGATCCGCCGAAGCCCTTGAAGCGCTGGTTGAACTTCTCGACGCGGCCGGCCGAGTCCATGATGCGCTGCTTTCCCGTGTAGAACGGGTGCGAGGCCGACGAGATCTCGACGTCGATGACGGGGTACTCGACGCCGTCGAGCTCGATCGTCTTGTCGCTGGACACCGTCGAGCGGGTGCGGAACGTCTCGCCCGAACCGAGGTCGCGGAACACGACGTCCTTGTACACGGGGTGAATGTCAGTCTTCATGGGATTCCTTAGTTGCTGCCCTGGATTGTGCCAGGGACGAGGGAAGTCTGTGGTGCAGAACGCACCAAGGATCGATCCTACCAGATGCTCGTCAGGATGCTGCGCGAGCGGCGTAGCGGCCGTCTTCGCTGCTGAGCACGATCGGCATGCCGAACGCCTCGCTCAGCGCGTCGGCGGTGAGCGTCTCGGTGATCGGGCCCGCGGCCACGATGCGCCCCTCGCGCATGAGCAGCACATGGGTGAACCCGACGGGGATCTCCTCGACGTGGTGGGTGACCATCAGCATGGCCGGAGTCGTCGGCGACGACGCGTACCCGCTCAGCAGGGCCAGCAGCTCCTCCCTCGAACCGAGGTCGAGCGACGCGGTCGGCTCGTCGAGCAGCAGCAGCTCGGGATCCGTCATCACCGCGCGGGCGATCTGGACGCGCTTCTGCTCTCCGTCGCTCAGCGTTCCGAACGTGCGCTCGGCGAGGTGATCGAGGCGCCAGTCCGCGAGCACACGCAGCGCGCGGCGCTCGTCGATGTCCTCGTACCCCTCGTTCCACCGCCCGAGCACCGAGAAGGCCGCCGTGAGCACGGTGTTCAGAACCGTCTCGTCGCGCGGAACGCGCTTCGCCATCGCCGAGGAGGCGAAGCCGATGCGCGGGCGCAGCTCGAACACGTCGGTCCGACCCAGGGTCTCCCCCAGCACGGTGACGGTTCCGGAGGTCGGATGCATCAGCGTGTCGGCCAGCTGCAGCAGGGTGGTCTTGCCGGCGCCGTTGGGCCCGAGGATCACCCACCGCTGATCATCGTCGACCTGCCAGGTCACGTGATCGATGATGTCGCGCCTCTCGCGGCGCACGACGACGTCGGTGAATTCCAGGGCGCTCGACATGCCTCCAGCCTATCGGCTCAAGCGGTGAGCTCCGCGTAGAGCGCGCGCGTGGTGTCGGCGATCGCTCCCCAGCTGAACTCGTCACGAGCCCGCTCACGACCCGCCTGGCCGTAGGCGCGTGCACGTTCGGGATCCGAGGTCACCTCTGTCAGCACCCGCGCGAGATCTGCGACGTAGCGCTCGGGGTCGACCGGCGTGCCGGTGCCGTCCTGCACCTGCTCGATCGGCACCAGACGCCCGGTCACGCCGTCGGCGACGACCTCGGGAATTCCACCGGTCGCGGTTCCGACGACCGCGGCGCCGCAGGCCATCGCCTCGAGGTTGACGATCCCGAGCGGCTCGTAGACGGAGGGGCAGACGAAAGTGGTCGCGGCGGTGAGGATGGCCGAGAGCTCGTCCCGCGGCAGCATCCGCTCGATCCAGACCACTCCCTCGCGGGTCTGCTGCAGGAGCTTCACCCCCGCCTGCACCTCCGCCATGATCTCGGCGGTGTCGGGCGCGCCCGCGCACAGGACGAGCTGCACCTCCGGGGGGAGCAGTCGTGCCGCCTGCAGCAGGTACGGCAGGCCCTTCTGACGTGTGATCCTGCCGACGAAGACGACGGACGGACGCGACGGGTCGATTCCCACGGACTCCAGGAACGCGGGGTTCTGCACCGGACGCCACCGCTCCACGTCGATGCCGTTGTGGATCACCCGGACCTTCGCCGGGTCCACCGACGGGTAGCTGCGCAGGATGTCCGCGCGCATGCCCGCGCTCACCGCGATGACCGCGGCGGCGTTCTCGTACGCCAGCTTCTCGATCCCGCTGGAGACCGCGTAGCCGCCTCCGAGCTGCTCGGCCTTCCAGGGCCGCAGCGGCTCGAGGCTGTGGGCGGTGAGCACGTGCGGGATCCCGTGCAGCTGCGACGCGAGGTGACCGGCGAAGTTCGCGTACCAGGTGTGACTGTGCACGAGGTCGGCGTCGGAGATCGCGGCGACGATCTCGAGATCCGTGCCCAGCGTCTGCAGGGCGGCGTTCGCGGAGGCGAGCTCGGAGGGTGTCCGATAGGCGGACGTGCCCGCCTCATCTCGGGGCGAACCGAAGGCCCGCACCTGCACGTCGATGCTCTGTCGCAGCGCCGTGACGAGCTCCGCGACGTGCACTCCGGCACCCCCGTAGATCTCCGGCGGGTATTCCTTCGTGATCATCTCGACGCGCATGGTTAGACGGTAGTGACTCACTTGTCCAGATGCTAGTTCGGCGGGTCGATTCGCCTCTATGGTAGGTGCATGTCCGCTCCAAAGAAGATCTTCGGCATCATCCTCGCCGGCGGCGAGGGTAAGCGTCTCATGCCCCTCACGGGTGACCGTGCCAAACCTGCCGTGCCTTTCGGCGGACAGTACCGCCTGATAGATTTCGCGATCTCGAACCTCATCAACTCCGGTCTTCGGCAGATCGTCGTGCTCACCCAGTACAAGTCGCACAGCCTCGACCGCCACATCTCCCAGACCTGGCGGATGTCCGCGCTCCTCGATTCATACGTCGCGTCCGTGCCCGCGCAGCAGCGCCTGGGCAAGCGCTGGTTCTCGGGCTCGGCCGACGCGATCCTGCAGAGCATGAACCTGATCAACGACGAGAAGCCCGACATCGTCGTGGTGATCGGCGCCGACCACGTGTACCGCATGGACTTCCGCCAGATGCTCGACGCGCACATCGAGTCCGGCGCGAAGGCCACTGTCGCCGGCATCCGCCAGCCCATCTCGATGGCATCGCAGTTCGGCGTGATCGACGCGGACACGCAGTCGGGTCGCATCAAGCAGTTCCTCGAGAAGCCCACCGATGCCACGGGGCTCGAAGACTCGCCGCACGAGGTGCTCGCCTCGATGGGCAACTACATCTTCGACGCCGACGCACTGATCGCGGCGGTCGAGGCCGACGGGGAGTCGCCCACCTCGGGCCACGACATGGGTGGCGACATCGTGCCGTACTTCGTCGACCGCGGCGAGGCCGGGTACTACGACATGAAGCAGAACGACGTGCCGGGGTCGTCGCCGCGAGACCGCTCCTACTGGCGCGACGTCGGTACGATCGACTCGTTCTTCGACGCCCACATGGACCTGATCTCGACGCTGCCCATCTTCAACCTCTACAACATGGAGTGGCCGATCCACTCGCAGGCGGTCAACTCGCCGCCCGCGAAGTTCGTGCGCGACTCGGTGGGTCGCATCGGCAACGCGATCGACTCGATCGTCTCACTCGGATCCGTGCTGTCCGGCACTCATCTCGAACGCAGCGTGGTCGGACCATGGACCCTTGCGGGCGGCGGCTCCACCATCACCGACTCGGTGGTCTTCGACGGCGTGCGCGTCGGCGCGGGCTCTCGCGTGCACCGCGCGATCCTCGACAAGAACGTGGTGCTCGCCGACGGCGCGACGGTCGGTGTCGATCGCGAGCGAGACCTCGCTCGCGGCTTCACGGTCACCGAATCGGGGATCACGGTCGTGGGCAAGGGACTGTTCATCGAACGCTGAGCCCGAAAGCTCCTCCGACGCCGCGCGGCGGACGATCACGGCATTCCGTGGCCGTCCGCCGGGCGGCGTCGCTGTCGCTAGGCTCGAAGCCGTGACCTCTGCGCGCTTCCTCGTCGTCCTCGATGCCGATTCCACCCTGATCCGCAACGAGGTGATCGAACTGATCGCCGACGAAGCGGGGCGCCGTGCCGAGGTGCAGGCCGCGACCGAGGCCGCCATGCGCGGTGAGATCGACTTCGCGACGAGTCTGCGCTCTCGGGTCGCCGCCCTCGAGGGAGTGCCGGTCTCGGGCTTCGCGCGGGTGCTCGCCCGTATCGAGCCGACGCCGGGTGTGCGCGAGCTGACCTCCGCCGTGCACGCACGGGGCGGCGTCGTCGGCGTGGTCTCCGGAGGTTTCCACGAGATCCTCGACGACGTGGCTCCGGGGCTGGGCGTCGATCGATGGCGCGCGAATCGACTCGACGTCGTCGACGGCGCTCTGTCCGGTCGCGTCGACGGTGCCATCGTCGACGCCGAGGCCAAGGCGGCATCGCTGCGCGAATGGGCGGACGAGCTGGGGATCCCCCACCGCGCGACCATCGCGATCGGTGACGGTGCGAACGATCTGCGGATGATGGCCGCGGCGGGCCTGGGTCTGGCCTTCAACGCCAAGCCCGCTGTGCGCGAGGCCGCCAGCGTCGTCATCGGTCCGCAGGACCTGTCCGAGGTCATCGCGCTGCTTCCCTAGCGGATGTCGGCGGCTCGGTCTATCGTCGCCGCATGGACATCATCCTCATCCCCGGACTCTGGCTCGACGCGTCGAGCTGGAGCGACGTCTCCTCCGATCTCGAACGGGCCGGGCACAGGGTGCATCCGCTCACGATGCCCGGGGTCGGTGAACCCGCCGAGCGGTCGTCGGGAATCGGCATCTCGGACTGGGTCGAGGCCGCTGTCGCGGCGGTCGACGCGGTCGTCGACACGGCGGGCGGTCCTGTCGTGGTCGTCGGTCACAGCGGCGGGGGCAACGTGGCATGGGGCGTCGCCGATGCTCGCCCCGACGCCGTGTCGCGTGTCGTCTTCGTCGACACGGTGCCGCCGCCGTCCGGCATGGGCATCAGTGAGTTCGACGTCGTCGACGGCGTCATACCGTTCCCGGGCTGGAGACACTTCCCCGCCGAAGACGTCGACGACCTCGACGAGACGACGCGCGCCCGCACCGAGTCCCTCACCGCCAGCGTCCCCGCACGAGTGCCCACCGATCCGATCGACCTCCCCTCAGGCGGTCGACACCGTGTTCCGGTGACCATGCTGATGGGAGGCTTCGACCAGCAGACTCTCGAGTCCGAGCTCGCCGAGTGGGGGCCCTACGCCGACGAGTTCCGTGCGATCGACGACGTCGAGGTCGTGCGGATCGGATCCGGCCACTGGCCGCAGTTCTCGGTTCCGGGTCGCCTCGCCACCCTCATCGATGCGGCGGCCGCCCGGCGCTGAATGTCAGCGTCTCGTGCGAAGGATCAGTGCCCCATCCCGAGACCGCCGTCGACCGGGATGACCGCCCCCGAGATGTAGCCGGCGTCATCGCCCGCCAGCCAGGTCACGACGCCGGCCACCTCGTCGGCCGTCGCGAAGCGCCCGGCGGGGATGCTCGCCTTGTACTGCTTCTGCGTCTCCTCCGGCAGCTCAGCCGTCATGTCCGTCTCGATGAACCCCGGCGCGACGACGTTCGCGGTGATGCCGCGCCCGCCGAGCTCCCGCGTGAGCGAGCGGGCGAACCCGACGAGCGCACTCTTGGATGCCGAGTAGTTCACCTGTCCGGCGGAGCCGTAGAGGCCCACGACGCTGGAGATCAGGATGACGCGTCCGAAGCGGGCGCGCAGCATGCCCTTGGACGCGCGCTTGACCACCCGGAAGGTGCCGCCGAGGTTGGTGGCCACGACGCTGTCGAAGTCGTCCTCGCTCATGCGCAGCAGCAGCGTGTCCTTGGTGATGCCGGCGTTGGCGACGACGATCTCGATCGGTCCGAGCTGCTTCTCGACCTCGCTGAACGCCGCGTCGATGGCGGCGGAGTCGGTGACGTCGGCGCGCACGGTGAGAGTGCCCTCGGGCCCCTCGCCGCTGCGAGCCGTGACCGCGACACGAAAACCCTCGCTGACGAACCGTTCGGCGATCGCTCGGCCGATGCCGCGGTTGCCGCCGGTGACGAGGACGACGCGAGAACTCATTTTCACTCCTGATCTGGCCACTGGGGTCGGGCCTGGTCGAGAACGATTCTATCGAGGATGCTCTCCCCCGACCGGAGGCACGTTTGACAGCGGACCTCCGTGCTGGAACGCTGAGCCTGACGAAAGGCACCACGTGAGCGACAACAGCATCCCCACCGCCTCGGGAGATCCGCAGCAGACTCCGCCTCCCGCGCAGCCGTTCGCTCCGGCACCGTTCGCTTCAGCACCGCCCGCTCCCCCGTACCCGGCGGGCACGACGAGCCAGCCGACGGAGGCATACCCCGGGGCCGCGCCGTCGATTCCCAGCCCGCCGCAGCCGTACGGGATGCCCTCCTCGCAGCCCTATGCCGTCGCGCCCGCCTACCCCGCGCCCCCGCAGCCGCCGTACGGCTCGGCCGCTCCCGGGTACCAGACCTACGCTCCCGCGTACCCGGCGGCCCGTCCGGCCAGCGGTCTCGCGATCACGTCACTGATCTGCGGTATCGCCGGCGTCGTGCTCTTCTGGGCGGTGGTGCCGCTGCTCGCCTCCATAGTCGCCGTGGTCACGGGCCACATGGCACTCAAGCAGACCAGGCAGAACCCCGCGATCGGCGGACGGGGCATGGCTTTCGCCGGCCTCATCATGGGGTACATCATGGTCGGCTTCCTCGTCATCGGCATCGTGATGACGATCATCAGCATCGTCTTCTTCGGCGCCTTCACGCTGCCCTTCATCTTCTCGTCCTGAGCCGCTGCCGGGGGCGCCAGTGCGCCCGCACCGGCGTAGGCTGGACTCATCGTGAAGAGCAAGTCGCAGGTCCCGGCTGTCACCTCACTGCCGCAGTCGCCGCAGGCCGAGGCGGACCATCGCGTGCGCCGTTATGCGCTCACGATGACGATCCGCATCATCTGCTTCGCGCTGATGATGTTCGTGCAGCCGTACGGCTGGTACACGTGGGTCTTCGCCGCCGGCGCAGCGGTTCTTCCGTACATTGCCGTCGTCTTCGCGAATGCGGGAAGCGACAGCACCGAGACCGCCGCGGAGTCCCCGGTGCAGCAGATCGAGGCGGCAGCGCCCGTCAGACCTGCTCCCATCGTCGAGGCGTCGGATCCCGGCGTCTTCCTGATCCGCGAGACGCGCCGGGACGACGAGTGAGCGAACTGCAGTGCTCGCGCGCCGGATGCCGGGGCGCGGCCTCGAAGCAGGTGGTGTGGCGCAACCCTCGCATCCACTCCGCCGATCGGGAGAAGATCTGGCTCGCGTGCGATGAGCACGTCGAGTTCCTGCACGACTACCTGTCAGCTCGGGACTTCCCCGTGACCGTGAGAGATGGTGTCCCCTCATGAGCACCCGGCTCGGCCGCTGGACCGTCTACGTGCTGATCGCGATCGGGTTCGCGATCGCCTGCGCGTTCCTGTCGAACTGGCAGTTCGAACGCAACGTGACTCGGGCGGAGCAGATCGCCCTCGTCGAGAAGAACTACGACGCGGACCCCGTGCCGCTCGTCGACCTCATCGGCACCGACGGAGCGCTCGACCCCGGAGACGTATGGCACCCGGTGGTACTGAACGGCGAGTACCTGCCCGACGAGCAGCTGCTGGTGCGCAACCGTCCGCACGGCGGTACGAGCGCCTTCGAGGTGCTGGTCCCGTTCCGTGATGCCGACGGGCGGGTGTTCATCGTCGACCGAGGATGGGTGCCACCGGGCGAGGGCGACGCCCCCGATGCGGTGCCCCTCCCGCCCACCGGCGAGGTCGAGGTGATCGTGCGCCTGCGTCCGGGCGAGCAGCTCCCGGCATCCGGTCGCGGCGCTCCCGAGGGTCAGGTCCCCACGATCAACCTCCCTGCGATCGCCGAGATGGTGGGTCCGGACGTGGTCACCAGCGCCTACGGTCAGATCGTGAGTGAGGACCCGAGCGGAGAGGGGACGCTCGGCGGATTCGACTCCCCCACCGACGACCCGGGCCCGCATCTCTCGTACGCGATCCAGTGGATCCTGTTCGCCTTGATGGGCTTCGTCTTCATCGGATACATCATCCGCACCGAGATCGTGAAGCACCGCGAGGAGGTCGAGGGCATCCCTGCCCCGGTCAAGACACCGCGGCGCCGTGACCGAGATGCCGACATCGAGGACGAGCTGCTCGACGCGAGCGTCTGACCCCTGCGAATGAAACGGTCGGCTCAGTCGATCGTGACGCTGCGGGACCAGCCGGTACCGTCGGGGACGTACACCACGCGCGTGTGCCGGCGATCCCTGGATCCCTGCCAGAACTCGATGCGCTCGGGGACGATCCGCCAGAGAACCCAGTCACCGTCGGCGACACCCGCACGTGCGGCCGCAGATCGGGCGGCGAGATCGGCGGCGCTCTCCTCCGCGCTCGCCTCTTCGACGCGACCTCGTACCCGCACCGCACGGACCTGAGGCTGCCACCAGAAGTTCAGCGCCGCCGCGGCGACATCGCCCAGTTGTGAGCCCTTGCGCGACGACCGGGTGCTCGCGATCGCCCACCCGCGCTCGTCGACACGTTTGAGGATCAGGGTGCGCGCATCGGGGACTCCCTCCCCGTCCACCGTGGCAAGGGTCACGGTGTGCGGCTCGGGCACGCCTGCCGCATCCGCTGCCCGCAACCACTCGCCGAACAGCACCGTCGGATCATCCGGCAGTGCGTCCGTATCCCACTCCGGGGCCGCGCCGGTGAGAGCGTACCGACCGCGCAGCCAATCGTTCAGAGGGAGGATGTCGGGTTCGGAATCATCGTGCGTCACGGTTCGACCCTATGACACCCGAACCGGGGTCAGGCGAGCTCGATGAGGTCCTGGTACTCCTGGCTCCAGAGGTCTTCCACGCCGTCCGGGAGGATCAGCACGCGCTCGGGGTTGAGCGACTGCACGGCGCCCGGGTCGTGCGAGACGAGTACGACCGCTCCCTCGTAGTGCGCGAGCGCACCGAGGATCTCCTCGCGCGATGCGGGGTCGAGGTTGTTCGTGGGCTCGTCGAGCAGCAGCAGGTTCGCGGACGACACCACGAGGGTCGCGAGCGAGAGACGTGTCTTCTCACCGCCGGAGAGCACCCCGGCGGGCTTGAGCACGTCGTCGCCGGTGAACAGGAACGAGCCGAGCACGCGGCGGGCTTCCATCTCGGTGATATGCGGAGCAGCCGACACCATGTTCTCAAGCACGGAGCGATTCACGTCGAGATTCTCGTGCTCCTGTGCGTAGTACCCGACCTTGAGGCCGTGTCCGGGCTCCAGCTGCCCGGTGTCGGGCTCGTCGACCCCCGCGAGCATGCGCAGCAGGGTGGTCTTGCCCGCACCGTTGAGTCCGAGCACCACGACCTTGGATCCGCGGTCGATCGCGAGGTCGACGTCGGTGAAGATCTCCAGCGAGCCGTAGGACTTCGAGAGTCCGGTCGCCATCATCGGAGTCTTGCCGCAGGGCGCGGGCTTCGGGAAGCGCAGCTTCGCCACACGCTCTTCCTGGCGCACGTCATCGAGCCCGGCGAGCAGCTTGTCGGCGCGCGCGATCATCTGATGCGCAGCAGCGGCCTTCGATGCCTTGGCGCCGAAGCGGGCCGCCTGCAGCTGCAGCGTCGTGGCCTTCTTCTCGGCGTTCGCGCGCTCCTTCTTGCGCCGTTCCTCGTCGGCCACCCGCTGGCGAAGGTAGTTCTTCCAGTTCATGTTGTAGGTGTCGATGATCTGACGGTTCGCATCGAGGTAGAACACCCGGTTGACGGTCTCTCCGACCAACTCGACGTCGTGGCTGATCACGATCAGCCCACCCTTGTAGTTCTTCAGGAACTCACGCAGCCATACGACGCTGTCGGCGTCGAGGTGGTTGGTGGGCTCGTCGAGGATCATCGTCTCGGCGTCGGAGAAGAGGATGCGTGCCAGCTCGATGCGGCGGCGCTGTCCACCGGAGAGGGTCGACAGCGGCTGGTCGAGGATGCGGTCGGGCAGTGACAGGTTGTTGGCGATCGAGGCCGCCTCGGCCTCGGCCGCATACCCGCCCTGCCCCTCGAACTCCTCCGTGAGGCGCGCGTAGCGCTTCATCGCCTTGTCGGCCACCGCAGGATCGTCCGACCCCATGGCGAGCGCCGCCTCCGTCATGCCGAGGTTGAGCTGGCCGAGTCCGCGGGCGTCGAGGATGCGGGTACGGGCGAGGTCTTCGGGGTTGCCCGATCGCGGGTCCTGCGGCAGGTAGCCGAGTTGGCCCGAGCGAGTGACGCTCCCGCCGGAGGGGAGGATGTCACCGGCGAGCACCTTGGTGAGGGTCGTCTTGCCCGCGCCGTTGCGGCCGACGAGACCGATCTTGTCTCCGTCGCTCACACGGAACGACACGTTCTCCATCAGGAGGCGTGCGCCCACGCGGATCTCGAGTTCGTGCACGGCAAGCACAGCGGGATGTCCGTTCAGTCAGGGGGAATCGGCCGAGCGGCCAAACTCCCAGTATAGATCGCTCCGCTGTGTGTTCCGTCGATGCGTCTCCGCACATCTACCTCCCTGGGGGGATGCGGTCGATACCCCAGGGTGATGCCCCGCCGCCCCTCTGGTTCCTAACCTTCTGAGGTGGACGTCATCAACGAGCTCATCCTGCAGACCGTCGCCTCTCCCTGGCTCTACGCCGTGCTGTTCGCGGTGACCGTCATCGACGGGTTCTTCCCCCCGGTGCCGAGCGAGACCGTCCTCGTCGCCGCAGCCGCCGTGCTCGCCTCCGCGGGCGACATCTGGGCTCTGCTGCCGCTCGGTCTGGTGGCTGCCATCGGCGCCGCCGTCGGAGACAACATCGCCTTCGGCCTCGGCCGCAGGGTCGGCACGACGAGATGGTCGTGGATGCGGCGACCCCGCGTCGTCGCGACCTTCGCCCATGCCGAGCGGGCGCTGTCGCAGCGCTCCGCAGCGCTGATCCTCGGAGCCCGCTACATCCCGGTCGGGCGCGTCGCCGTGAACATGTCGGCGGGGGCTCTGCGCTTCCCCTGGCGACGGTTCGTGCCGCTGAGCCTGGTCGCAGGAACGAGTTGGAGCGCGCTCAGCCTGACGATCGGGCTCCTCGCGGGTTCGTGGGTGCAGGAGCAGCCGCTGGTCAGCGCCGCCGTGGGAGTCGTGATCGCGCTCGCCCTCGGAATCGTCATCGATCGGGTGGCCGCCTCCCGACGACGACGCGCCCCGGTCGCGCAGCTGGCAGGATGACAGTCATGGCACGTCGACGGCCGCGCACCGTGCGCGCTCCCCGCATCGCCCGGCGCACCCTCGCGCTGGCCGTCGTCGCCGCAGCCGGCATCATTCTCTTCGCGGTGCTCGTGCCGATCCAGACGGCGTTGTACGGCACTCCCCTCCCGCTCTCGTTCATCCTCGCCGCCGCAGTGTGCGCGGCGCCGTTGCTCTCGGTCACGCACCCGCGCTGGGCGGTCGCGACGTTCTGCGCAGCCGCGTTCGCCCTGCCGCTGCTGGCGGTTCCGGCGAGGGCGACCGAGTCCCCCTGGCCCTGGTCGGTTCCCGCTCTCCTGGCGTTCGTGCTCCTCGTCGGTGTCGTCACCTACGTCCACGGCGCGAGGGTCGGCGCCTTCCCTCTGGCGATCGGCGCAGTGCTCTCGCTCACCGCTCCCCTGCTGCGTCCGGAGATCGTCGCGACGCCCGAGACCGCGGGCACGGCGACCGCGGACCTCATCGTCACGGTGTCGGTCGCCGCAGCCGTCTTCCTCGTGGCGATCCTCGTCGCAGGACGGATGAGGGTGTCGGCCGAGCTCATCCGGGAGCGCGAGCACTCCGCACTCGAGGAGTCCCGTCGCTCCCTCGTCGAGGAGCGCACCCGCATCGCCCGCGAGCTGCACGACGTCATCGCGCACAGCATGTCGGTGATCCAGGTGCAGGCCTCGACCGCGCGCTACCGGCTGCCCGAGATCGGCGAGACCGCCTCGGCCGAGTTCGACAGCATCGCGGCCACCGCGCGCGCTTCGTTGACCGAGATGAGACGCATGCTCGGCGTGCTCCGCACCGAGGATCAGACCGCCGAACTCGCGCCGCAGCAGAGCATCGACGACATTCCGGCTCTCGTCGACACCCTGCGCCGCGCGGGCGTGACGATCGGGCTGGAGATCACCGGAGCGGTGACCGAGGCACCGGCATCCGTCCAGATCGCCGTCTTCCGCATCGCGCAGGAAGCTCTGAGCAACGCCGTGCGGCATGCTGCGGGGGCACCGGCGACCGTGCGGGTGCAGTCCGACGCCGACACCGTCCGCATCCGCGTCCGCGACGGAGGCTCGGCCGTCCCCGCGAACCCGACCGGCGGTGGCTACGGGCTGCGCGGGATGCGCGAGCGCGTCGAGCTGCTCGGCGGCGACTTCTCGGCGGGGCCACGTTCTGACGGGGGCTGGGAGGTCGTAGCCACGCTTCCGATCCTGCTCACGCCCTCCGCTGCTTCCGCTCCTCTCGAACGAACTCAGGAGATCCCGTGACCATCAGCGTCCTCATCGCCGACGATCAGGCCATGGTCCGGGCCGGCTTCGCCGCACTTCTCGATGCCCACGACGGCATCCGTGTCGCAGGACAGGCCGCCGACGGCGCCGAGGCCGTCACCCTGGCCGCGAGGCTCGACCCCGATGTGATCCTGATGGACGTCCGGATGCCGCAGGTGGACGGCATCGAGGCCACCCGCCGCATCCTGGGCCCGGGGTATCCTGCGGCGCATGTGCCCCGGATCCTGATGCTGACGACCTTCGACATCGACGACTACGTGTATGACGCGCTCGAGGCGGGGGCCAGCGGCTTCCTTCTGAAAGACGCTCTGCCCGAGGAGCTCGTGCACGCTGTGCGTGTGGTCGCGGGCGGTGATGCGCTCCTGGCGCCGAGCGTCACTCGACGGATGATCGAGCAGTTCGCGGGACGACGTCCGCGCACGCCCCGCGCGGCGACCGCGCTCGCGGACTTGACCGACCGCGAGCGCGAGGTGCTCGTGCTCATCGGCCGAGGGCGCTCGAACGGAGAGATCGCGGCCGACCTCTTCATCGCCGAGCAGACGGTCAAGACGCATGTGGGCAAGGTGCTCGCGAAACTGGGCCTGCGCGACCGCGTGCACGCCGTGATCCTCGCGTACGACGCCGGGCTCGTCGAACCCGCGACCTGAGCAGCTGCGGCGACGTCACACCACGGTAGGGGTGCGAACAGCCCCGCAGGGTGATCCCCTGCGGGGCACCCGGTTCATACGCTCCTCGGACACCCATCCGAGGAGGACACCATGGCCATCGTCGACACACCGCGGGTCACCGCCACCCCGTCTCGGCTCTCTGCGGGGCGCGACACCGGGATCGACCTGCTTCGGGCGGTCTGCGTGGTCGGGGTCGTGCTCCTGCACGCGATCATGGTCGGCGTCACGGTCGTCGACGGCGCCCCGGTCTTCGTCAACGCGAGCGAGGGCACCCGATGGATCGTCCCGGTGAGCTGGCTTCTGCAGGTCATGCCGCTGTTCTTCATCATCGGCGGCTTCGCCGGTCTGCTCGCGTACCGCCGTCAGCGCGACCGCGGCGCGTCTGCATCCGCCTTCATCGCAGGGCGGGTGCACCGGCTGCTGCGTCCGGCCGTGGTGACGATCGGCGCCGTGGGGATCGCGCTCGGCGTGCTGAGCGCGGTCGGCGTGCCGGCGGAGCTGATCGTGATCGCGGGGTTCCGCTACGGCCAGCCGCTGTGGTTCCTCGCGGTCTTCCTGCTCTGCCAGGCCCTGCTCCCGGCTCTCGCGCGTGCCCACGAGTCGATGCCGAAGACGACGCTGGGCGCGCTCGCTCTGGCGGCGGTGCTCGTCGACACCGTGCGCGCGCAGACCGGACTCGAGGGCGTGGGCTTCGTCAACCTCGCCTTCGTCTGGCTCGCGCTGCAGCAGATCGGCTTCTTCCTCGCTGATGGGACTCTCGACCGACTGAGCGGGCGCACGAGGGCGCTGGGCGGAGCCGCCGCTCTGATCGCGCTGGTCTGCTCGTTCGTCGGCGGGGTCCACTCCCCCGATCTGATCGCCAACATCAACCCGCCGACCACGGCCCTGCTGCTGGTCGGGATCGTGCATCTGAGCGCGGTCTCCCTTCTCGGCGACCGGATCAGGGCAATCAGTCGGCGTCCGGCCGTTGCGACCTTCTCCTCGTTCGTCAACCGCCGCACCATGACGATCTACCTGTGGCACATGCCGGTGCTGCTCGCCATGGCGGGCCTGTCCGCCGTATGGGCAGCGACCTCGGGCATCGCACTCCCCGCACCGAGCAGCACGCTGTGGTGGGCGAGCAGGCCGCTGTGGCTCGCATCGGCGCTGGTCCTCACCGCTCTGGTCGCCGTCGTCTTCACCCGCGTGGAGACGCGCCCCTCTCCATCGCCCACGCAATCGATCATCCGAGTCTGCGCGGCGACCGCCCTCGGACTCGGCGGCGTCCTGCTGCTGCTGGTCGGCGGCACCTCCGTGCTCACCGCGACGATCGCGGGGGCAGCGCTGCTGTTCGCCGGGCGCCTCGCCCGCAGCTCAGGTCAGTCCGCGCGCAGCGAGCGCGTCACCCACATCGTCGGCGTGGCGTAGCGTGCGCACCATCAGAGGCACCACCCCTCGCGCATCGACCCGGATCCCCCTGGCCCGGTGCGCGTCCCTGACATCGGTCGCGAACGAGGCGACCACGGGGATCATGGTGAGAGCGAGCGACATGGTCATCGCCACCGCATCGGGGTTCACGCCGTATCGCCGCAGGGGCAGGAGGAGGCGGTGCAGAACAGCCACCAGCTGCTCCATGGGCGTCGTGATCGTCAGCAGAGACGCCGACAGCAGCAGGGTGACGACTCTGCCCGTGTTGATCCACGCCGTCAGGGGGGACACGAAGAACCACAGCGCCATGCCGAGCACCAGCACGAGCCACCGCAGACGCCAGATCTCCGTGCCGAGGATCCGCATCGGCAGCCGCGCGAGCAGATACAGACCCCCGACCGCGAGCAGCGCAAGGGTGATGCTCATCACGCCGTGCGGAACGGCCGACAGGGTCAGCGCGAGCGCGGCGAGCACAGTGAGCTTCGCGCCGGCCGGCATCCGGTGCACGACGCTCGTGCCGTGGCGATACGCCTGGATCATGCGCACAGACCTCGGTACGCGCCGATCACCTCGACCGGTGCACCGGATGCATGGATCCTGCCATCCTCGAAGAGCACGGCGCGGTCGCAGCGCGCTGCCAGATCCAGGTCGTGGGTCACGATGACGAGCTGAGCGGCACACGCGAGCAGCAGGTCGCCCACTCTGCGGGCATTGCGCAGGTCGAGGAGCGTCGTCGGCTCGTCGGCGACGACCAGCCCCGGCTGGGTGATGAGCACCGATGCGAGTGCGAGCATCTGCTTCTGCCCGCCGGAGAGGTCGGATGCCGCCATCTGCGCGTGGTCGGAGAGACCGTGCTCGGCCAGTGCCGCCGACACGCGCGACGCCACCTCCGCGCGCGGCAGACCGCGCAGCGACAGGGCCAGGTCCTCGGCGGGGGTCGGCATGAGGATCTGCGCCTGCGGGTCGGTGAACACGAAGCCCACCCGACGCCGCAGTGCGACGGTGTCGCGCCTGCTGTCCAGGCCGTGCACCCGCACCGTCCCCGTCGAGGGGAGCACGAGTCCGTTGAGCAGTCGAGCGAACGTCGACTTGCCCGATCCGTTGGCGCCGATGACCGCCGTCGTCGCCGCAGTGAGCTCGACGCTGATGCCGCTGAGGATGGCCCGCCCTTCGCGCTCGACGCTCACGTCGTCGAGCACGATGGAGGCGAGGGCCGTCTCAGGCCGCACGGACCGACGTCGAGGCGAGCGGTGCCCGCGCCCCGAAGGCGCGCGGATAGGCGCGGCGCAGTGCGAGCGTGAGCACTGTCGCACAGGCCGCCTTGATCAGGTCGCCCGGCAGGAACATCAGGCTCGACAGTGCGGTCGGAACGAGATCGGTGCCGAGCACGAGCGCCTGCACGGGGATTCCGCACGCGTAGACCGCCAGGATTCCGCCGAGCACCGTGCCGGCCGCGACCCGCCACCAGGTGAGGCGTCCGCCGTGCACGAGCAGACCGACCACGATCGCCCCGACCACCCAGCCGAGGAGGTATCCCGCGGTGGGGCCGACGAAGACGCCGACTCCCCCGCGCCCTCCGGCGAGGACCGGGAGCCCGACCGCTGCGAGGACGAGCACGAGCAGCACCGACAGCGGCGCGAGACGAGGACCCAGCACCGCGCCGGCCAGCATCACCCCCAGAGTCTGCGCGGTGATCGGCACGCCGCCGGGCACCGGAATCGTCACCGTGCCGAGCACGACGATCAGAGCTGCGAAGACGGCGATTCGAGCGAGATCCCGTCCGGCCTCACCATGGTGTCGAGTCATCTGCATGATCCTTCCTGAACACTGTTCACCTGAACGGTGTTCACTATAGTGAGGTCATGAGCCCCGAGCACAACTCGACGCGTCACGATCGCGCCGGCGTCGCACGCACCGCCCTCGCCCTCCTCGATGAGGTGGGGCTGTCAGATCTGTCGATGCGGCGCATCGCCGCGAAGCTCGACGTGCAGCCGAGCGCTCTCTACTGGCATTTCTCCAGCAAACAGGAGCTCCTCGCCGAGCTCGCCGATCGGATCACGGCGACCATCCCCCACGACGACGCCGATGTGCTGACGACGGCGCGCAGCATCCGGGACGCACTGTTCCGCCACCGCGACGGTGCAGAGCTGGTGCTCAGCACCTATGCCCTGCAACTCGGATCGTCATCGGCCCAGTCCGCGCTCGAGGCATCATTGCACCGCCGAGGTGCGACGCACGCTGAGGAGCGATCGGTCGCCCTGCTGCATTTCATCCTCGGTCACGCGACGCTCGTGCAGCAGCGCATGCATGCCGACAGTCACGCCGCGCTTCCCTCCGCAGACACGGTCGACGTGACCGCCGGTCTCGACCGTGTCTTCGATCTCGGGGTGACCGCGCTGAGCGGCGAGACGGCGCCGGCCGGACTCAGCGCGTCGCGTCCTCCGCGGCGTGACCGAGCCTGAGCCCGGGAAGCGACGCGACGAGCACGAGCGCGAGACAGAACGCGAACACCACGGCGAACGCTCCGACCTGACCGCCGAGGCTCGCGACGGCCAGGCCGGCCAGCGCGATCACCACCGCTGCACCCGTGGAGTCGGAGATGGACAGCGCCGACGAGTTGAAGCCCTGGTCCCCCTCGCCGGAATAGGCGATCATGAGCACCGTCAGCCGCGGGTACAGGAGCCCCATCCCTCCGCCCGCGAAGCCCCAGCCCACCACGACCAGAAGAGCCGGTGCGGCTCCGAGCGCGGCCAGGAGCACGAGGACCAGCGCCGTGAGCAGCAGCGAGAGGCTGATGAGCGTGATGCGAGTGTTGCCGAGACGCTCTCCGACGCGGCCCTGCAGCTGCGATGCCCCGGCCCAGGCGAGGGCCGCCAGCATCAGTGCGATACCGGCCCATGTCGCGGTGAAGCCGAAACGCTCCATGAGCAGGTAGGGGATGTATGCCTCCGCGGCGAAGAACGCCCCCGCCACGACACCGCGCATGAGCACGACGCTGGGCAGTCCTCGCCCGGCGCGGAGCGTTCCGCGAGGCAGCAGCGGGAGCAGCGCGACGGAGATGACCACGAGCGCGCCGATGGCCACCGGCCAGCCGACTCGCACGGTCAGCTCTGCGCTGATGCCGATGAGGACCGCGCACACCGCCACCACGAACGCCAGTCCGAGGCGGATGACGAGGGAACGGGCATCCTGAGGCTCCCCGTGTCCGAGGTCGACGCCTCGCAACCGCGCCGCGGTCGTCAGGAAGGCGACGGCCGTGAGCACGGCGACCCCGAGGAACGCCCAGCGCCAGTCGAGATACTCCGCGACGGCGCCCGCGAGGAACGGACCGATCATCGAGGGAACCACCCAGGCGGCGGCGAACGCGGCGAAGATCCTGCCGTGCAGCTGCGGCGGGTAGAGCCGCGCCACGACGACGTAGAGCGCCACTGTCTGGCCGCCCGTCCCGAGCCCCTGCACGAGACGACCGATCAGGAACTGCTCCATCGTGTTCGCGAGGCCCGACAGCACCAGTCCGGCGATGAACAGCGTCACCGCGACGTACAGCGCACCGCGCGGCCCTCGCGCATCCGACCAGGCTCCTGCGGCCACCATGCCGATGACGCTGGTCGCGAGCGTTCCCGCGAAGGCGACCGCATACAGCGCACGGCCGTCGAGGGCGTCGCTGACGATCGGCATGACCGTCGTCACAGCGAGGGCTTCGATCGCCGCGAAGAAGATCAGGGCGACCGCGCCGGCCGTGACCCAGCGACGCTGGCGATCCCAGATCGAGGCGGTCGACGTGACCGCGGTCATCGATCCACGAGCGTCGCGATGCGCTCGACGGCCTCGGTGAGGATCTCGGGGCTCGTGCCGAAGTTCAGCCGTACATGGCCACGACCCTCCTCGCCGAAGGCGGGACCGAAGTGCAGGGCGACCCTGGCCTCCTTGAGGATGCGCCGCGCGGGGTTGTCACCCCATCCGAGCGCGGTGAGATCGATCCAGGCGAGGTACCCGGCATCCGGAATGCGGTACCGCGCGGCCGGCACACGTGCGGCGAGCAGGTCTTCGAGCAGCACCCGATTCGCGTCGAGCGTGCGCAGCAGCCCGTCGAGCCAGGGGTCGCTCTCCTCTGTGAAGGCCGCGACGGCGGCGAGCAGACCGAACTGGCCCGTGCGCCACTCGACCTCGACCGGCAGACCACGCACGACCGCAGTCGTGGCGTCGGATGCGGTCACCATGAGAGCGCATTTGAGCCCCGCCAGGTTGAACGCCTTGCTGGCGCTCACGACCGCATAGCCGACGGCCGCGGCCGCATCTCCGGTGTGCAGGAACGGCGTGAAGCCCGTACCTGGCTGCGCGAGAGGCGCGTGGATCTCGTCCGAGATCACCGAGACGCCGAACTCCTCGGCCAGCTCAGCCAGCGCCGTGAGCGTGTCGCGGTCGTGCACGGTGCCGGTGGGATTGTGCGGGTTGCAGAGGAGCATGGCGGTGGCACCGCCCTCGAACGCCACGCGGATGCCGTCGAGATCGAGTTCCCAGGATGAACCGGTGTCGCGCAGCGGAACCCGTTCCACCTCCGCGCCCGCCTCGGCGACGAGGTCGTAGAACGGCGGATAGACAGGGGGCGTGACGACCACGCGCTCCCCCGGCTGCGTCACCCGCCTCAGGATCTCGACGATCCCCATGCTCACGTCAGCGGTGCTGCGCATTCGCGCCGGATCCGGCTGCCAGCCGAATCGGCGCAGCGCGAACTCGCTGTACGTCGATGCGAGCGGGGTGCGCGACGCGACGTACCCGGTGTCTCCCGTGTCGACCGCCCGGCGCAGAGCCGAGGAGATGGTCGGGGCGAGCGGGAAGTCCGTCTCCGCGACGAAAAGCGGCAGCACGTCGGCGGGATACTCTCGCCACTTCTCGCTGGTGCGCGCGCGGAGCTCCGCCAAGGGCAGAGCCCTGACCTCGAGCATCCTCAGATCGCGAAGCCGAGTGCGCGCATCATGTCGCGGCCGTCATCGCTGATCCGCTCGGGACCCCACGGCGGCATCCACACCCAGTTGATGCGGAAGCGATCCACCACGCTCTCGAGAGCCTGAGCAGTCTGATCCTCGAGCACGTCGGTGAGTGGGCAGCCGGCGCTGGTCAGCGTCATGTGGATGACGAGAGCGTCGTTCTCGTCGTCCCAGGCGAGATCGTAGATGAGTCCGAGGTCGACGACGTTGATCCCGAGTTCAGGATCCATGACGTCTTTGAGAGCCTCGGTGACCTCGTCGTACTTCGCGTCGGTGAGCGTCGCTGTCATGCCGTTCAGCCTACGCCTCGATGGGGGCGGCGGGGTCGAGGAAACGGTCGTATCCCTCGTCCTCGAGCCGGTCGGCGAGCTCGGGGCCACCCTCTTCGACGATCTTGCCGGCGACGACCACGTGCACGAAGTCGGGGCGGATGTAGCGGAGGATGCGCGTGTAGTGCGTGATCAGGAGCACGCCGAGACCGGTGGACTCCTTGGCGCGGTTGACGCCCTCGGAGACGATCTTCAGCGCGTCGACGTCGAGGCCGGAGTCGGTCTCGTCGAGGATCGCGAACTGCGGCTTGAGGACCTCGAGCTGCAGGATCTCGTGGCGCTTCTTCTCGCCGCCCGAGAAGCCCTCGTTGACGTTGCGCTGGGCGAACTTCGGGTCCATGCGCAGGTTGGCCATGGCCGCCTTGACGTCCTTGGTCCAGCCGCGGATCGCGGGAGCCTCACCGTCGAGAGCCGTCTTGGCCGTGCGGAGGAAGTTCGTGACGGTGACGCCGGGGATCTCGACCGGGTACTGCATGGCGAGGAACAGTCCGGCACGGGCGCGCTCGTCGACGGACATCGCGAGGACGTCCTTGCCGTCGAACGTGATGGACCCCGATGTCACGGTGTACTTGGGGTGACCGGCGATCGTGTACGCGAGCGTCGACTTGCCGGAGCCGTTGGGCCCCATGATCGCGTGCGTCTCACCGGTGTTCATGGTCAGAGTGATTCCGTTGAGGATCGGGGTGGTCCCCGCATCGGTCTCGACCGTCACGTGGAGGTCGCGGATTTCGAGAACAGACATCAGATTTCCTTCGTCACAGTCGGGTCGATGAGCACGTCGTCACCGTCGATCTCGACGATGTAGACGGGAACCGGCTCATAAGCGGGGAGGTTGCCGGGTTTGCCGGTGAGCAGGGAGAACGCCGAGCCGTGGGCCCAGCACTCGACCGTGTCGCCCTCGACGAACCCCTCGGACAGCGAGATCTCGCCGTGGGTGCAGGTGTCGCCGATGGCGTGGATCACGCCTTCCGCGTCCTTGATGACGGTGATCGGGACACCGCTCGGCTCGACGCGGATCGGCATGTCCTGCTCGAGCTCCGACACGCCGCACACGCGCTCCGCGCTCACGCGCTCACCTCGGAGAGCTCGGTCTCGATGGCGGCGAGAAGCTCGGACTCGAGTTCGGGGATGCCGAGGCGCTGCACGATGTCGGTGAGGAAGCCGAGCACCACGAGGCGGCGCGCTTCCTCCTCGCTGATCCCCCGGGCCTGCAGGTAGAACAGCTGCTCGTCGTCGAAACGGCCCGTCGCGCTGGCGTGACCAGCACCGAGGATGTCCCCGGTCTCGATCTCGAGGTTCGGGATCGAGTCGGCGCGGGCGCCTTCGGTGAGCACCAGGTTGCGGTTGGCCTCGTACGAGTCGGTGCCCGTCGCATCGGCGCCGATCAGCACGTCGCCGATCCAGACGCTGTGCGCGCTCTCGCCCTGCAGAGCACCCTTGTAGAGGACGTCGCCCTTGGTGTGCGGCCCCTTGTGGTGCAGGTAGACCTGACTCTCGAGGTGCTGGCCGGCGTCGGCGTAGGACAGACCGTAGAGATAGCCCTCGGAACCGGCCCCGGCGAGCTCGACGCTCGGGTTCACGCGCACGACGCCTCCGCCGAAGCTGATCACGAAGTGCTTGAGCGTGGCATCCGCGTCGACCCGCGCCTGATGTGCGGACGCGTGCACGGCCTCGTCCTGCCACTGCTGCAGGCTGATGACGGTGAGTGCGGCGCCATCGCGCACGATGATCTCGACGTTCTGCGAGTACTGGGCGGCACCCGTGTGCTGCAGCACCACCGTGGCGGAGCTGTGCTCGAGCGCCTCGATCACGATGTGAGCGTCGGCGCGCAACTGGGCACCCAGTCCCTCGACGGAGACGAGGATCGGCTCAGCGACCTCCTCCTCGCGCGGGATCCGGATGTGCAGCGCGTCGGTCGCGCCCTGCCATGCGACGGCCGCCGTGACGTCCTCGGCGAGGAAGACCTCACCACGAGGCGCGGTGCCCGCGGGCAGGGGCGCCGCGACGTACTGATCGCCGGAGCGGAACGAGTAGCTCACGCCCTCTGCCGTCGCCGCCACCTCGAACAGGGAGGAGAGCTTGGCCACCGGAGTGTGCTTCCAGTTCACCTCACGACCCGTGGGCGATCCGAAGTCCGCCGGGTCGAACGAGTGGGGGCGCTCCGAGCGGGTCTGCACGGGCACGAACCCGGCATCCGAGACCTGTGCCGCGGGGTCGATGTGCGCGTTCGTATGCTGCGCCTCGCTGGGCGCCGTCGTCAAGGCCGCCATTTAGCCGACCGATCCTTCCATGCCCATTTCGATGAGCTTGTTGAGTTCCATCGCGTACTCCATCGGCAGCTCGCGCGCGATCGGCTCGATGAAGCCGCGCACGATCATCGCCATGGCCTCGTCTTCGGGCATGCCGCGTGACTGCAGATAGAAGAGCTGCTCCTCGCTGACCTTCGACACCGTGGCCTCGTGACCGAGCTGCACGTCGTCGACGCGGATGTCGATCGCCGGGTAGGTGTCGGACCGCGACTTGGTGTCGACGAGCAGAGCGTCGCATCGCACCGTGTTGGCCGAGTGGTGCGCGTTCGCGTCCACCCGCACCTCGCCTCGATATCCGGCACGTCCGCCGCCACGGGCGATCGACTTCGACACGATCGACGACTGCGTGTACGGCGCCATGTGGATCATCTTGGCGCCCGCATCCTGGTGCTGGCCGGGTCCGGCGAAGGCGACCGAGAGCGTCTCGCCCTTGGCGTGCTCGCCCATCAGGTAGATCGACGGGTACTTCATCGTCACCTTGGAGCCGATGTTGCCGTCGACCCACTCCATCGTCGCGCCCTCGTGCGCGACCGCACGCTTGGTGACGAGGTTGTAGACGTTGTTCGACCAGTTCTGGATCGTCGTGTAGCGAACGCGGGCGTTCTTCTTCACGATGATCTCGACGACCGCCGAGTGCAGCGAATCCGACTTGTAGATCGGCGCCGTGCAGCCCTCGATGTAGTGCACGTAGCTGTCTTCGTCGGCGATGATCAGGGTCCGCTCGAACTGCCCCATGTTCTCGGTGTTGATGCGGAAGTACGCCTGAAGCGGGATCTCGACGTGGACGCCCTTGGGGACGTAGACGAACGATCCGCCCGACCAGACGGCCGTGTTCAGCGCGGCGAACTTGTTGTCGCCGGCGGGGATCACCGATCCGAAGTACTCCTCGAAGAACTCGGGGTGCTCGCGCAGCGCGGTGTCGGTGTCCATGAAGATGACGCCCTGCTCCTCCAGATCCTCACGGATCTGGTGGTAGACGACCTCGGACTCGTACTGCGCCGCGACGCCGGCGACCAGACGCTGACGCTCGGCCTCGGGGATGCCGAGACGCTCGTAGGTCTCCCGGATCTCGGCAGGCAAGTCCTCCCAGGACTGCGCCTGCTTCTCCGTGGAGCGCACGAAGTACTTGATGTTGTCGAAGTCGATCTCACTGAGGTCGGCGCCCCAGGTGGGCATCGGCTTGCGTCCGAAGAGCTGGTACCCCTTGAGACGGGTGTTCAGCATCCATTCGGGTTCGTGCTTGAGCGCCGAGATCCCGCGGACCACCTCTTCCGAGATGCCACGCTTGGCGATCGCTCCGGCGGCGTCCGCGTCGTGCCATCCGAATTCATACACCCCCAGGCCGTCAAGCTCCGGGCGGTCGATCAGCACATCCGACATCACACACTCTCCTCACAGGTCCCAAACGGTGTAATCCGCCCCGACACACCTGATCCCCGTCGAGTCTGCGGGAGCGGGTGCCGTTGGTGGGCCCTCATCACCGGCGCATCCATCGCGCTTAAACTGTTGACGATGCATCAGCGCGGTCAGCGCTCATCGCAACAATCCGATTCTACAGGTTCCGCCTGAAGACAGGGCCGCTCGCCGTGTCCGGCGCGGTTCGGAGAGACTTATGCCCCAGCCCTCGATCGCCACCCCCACGAACTCCCCCGGCGCGCCGTCGACGCACGCGATCCTCTGGGGACGTGCGCTGCGGATCTTCGCCTGGCTGTCGTTCCTCGCTCAGACGATCATCATCGGCACCGGCGGCGCGGTGCGCCTCACGGGCTCGGGGCTCGGATGCTCGGAATGGCCGCTGTGCACACCGGAGTCCCTCGTACCGATCTATGCCGATCAGGGCATCCACGGCATCATCGAGTTCGGCAACCGCGTCATGACGGGCGTCGTCGGCGTCATCGCCCTCGCGGTGCTGCTGCTCGTGCTCGCGCGCGTCGGCGGTCGTCGCCTGGTCTTCTCGGCTCTGCTGTTCGCCGCCGCGGGTATCGTCGCGGCCGGAATCGTCTTCGCAGTCGTGTCGCTCTTCTCACTGCCTGCGACGCCGTTCGCGATGGCGGCCCTGCTGGCCATCGTGATCGCGGCGACGGTGAGATCGGTCAGGCTGACCACCGACAGACGCGACCTCGTGATCCTCGCCTGGATCGTCCTGATCGGCGTCGTCGCGCAGGCGCTGGTGGGCGGCATCACCGTGCTCACCGGCCTGAACCCCTTCATCGTCGGATTCCACTACGTGTCGTCGCTGCTCCTGGTCTGCGTGACCGCAGCGTTCCTCGTGCGGCTGTACGCCGTGCCGGGACCCCGCGTGAGCGCTGTGCCGAAGTGGTTCGCGATCCTGAGCCACGTCACGGGTCTCGCCCTCGCCGTCACCATCGTGTTCGGAGTGCTCACCACCGGCTCCGGCCCGCACTCGGGCGACGCCGACGTCTTCCGCCACGGCTTCGACGCGACCGTCCTCGCGCACGTGCACGCCTGGCCCGGCTACATCCTCGCTGCGCTGGTCGCCGCGCTGACGATCTCGGCCTGGGTGCTGCGCCTGGCGCCGCGCCGGTGGCTGCTCGTGCTGGTGATCGCGATCCTCGTGCAGGTCGGCGTCGGCATCTGGCAGGCCCGCGAGGGACTTCCGCCGCTGCTCGTCGGCATCCACATGGTGCTCGCCTCGCTGTCGGCCGCGACCTACACGGTGGTCGTGCTGCACCTGAAGAGGCCGGTCACCGCGGACGACTGAGGCGGGTAGTCGGTCCCGATCCGCGAACCGGGTCATGGTCGGCACAGTAGATGCATAGCCGGAACATCAGAAGCACACCGGTTCGTCGTGCAACGTGGCCCGCATGAACAAGTCACTGACACGCAGCATCGGCTTCTGGCTCCTCCTCGTCCTCTCCCTCGCGTCCGCGGGCGTCGGCGGGTGGATCATCGCCGGACAGCTGGGCACGATGACCAGCACCCTGCTCGACGGCACCGCGACGGGCATCGAGGTCTACGTCGGACAGTCGCTCGTCGTGGTCGGCGCCGCGCTGCTCGGCGCGGGCGTCATCGGCCTTCTGATCTCCGTCGCACTCGTCGCGGTGCAGGCTCTCGTCCCTTCCACGACGCCGGTCGTCGTCGAGCCGATCGACTGGACTGCAGAGTCATCCGAGCCGGGTGAGAGCACGGTGGCGACGGATGCCGCGGAGCCGACCGTCGACACCCGGGTCGAGAAGACCGATGCCGACGACGAAGGTCAGAACGGAAGCAGCGGGTCGACCGCCACAGCCACGAAGATCAGCGTCAAGTAGGTGATCGAGGCGTGGAAGACCCGCATCGGCCGCGCCTCGTTCCCCCGCACCGCCTGGTTGTACAGACGGTGCGACTCGTAGATGAACCAGCCGCCGAAGACAGCGGCGGACACACCGTAGACGAGGCCCATGCCGGCGATCGGGATCAGCAGCAGCGAGCAGGCGACGGTCGCCCAGGCATAGAGGATCACCTGGAGTCCGACCTGCGAAGCATTGCGCGTGACGCCGAGCATGGGCACGTCGACGTCTTCGTAGTCGTCCTTGTACTTCATCGAGAGGGGCCAGTAGTGCGGCGGCGTCCAGAGGAAGATGAGGGCGAAGAGGATGAACGCGGGCCAGTCGAGCGACCCGGTGACGGCAGCCCAGCCGATGAGCACGGGGAAGCATCCGGCGATACCGCCCCAGATGATGTTCTGCTCCGTGCGGCGCTTGAGGATCATCGTGTAGATCACGACGTAGAAGAAGATGGCGGAT
>Ga0308161_1001004_pt1 | contig 37241 bp, 39 predicted proteins | sample PhyFR2_FD_201034 | JGI IMG/M metagenome (GOLD analysis project Ga0308161, IMG submission 201034) | Phyllosphere microbial communities from UC Gill Tract Community Farm, Albany, California, United States - DLSLF.R2 | ecosystem: Host-associated > Plants > Phyllosphere > Unclassified | place: USA...
AAAGAATTTCTTGTTTACTTTCCCTTGTATAAAGAACTATTGGATTTTGACCTGATTATTGATGACAAAGCCACCTTTGTGGGTACCAGACAGTCGTTTGCTAAAAAGGTCGTGGTCTATGGTTCCAGCATTGTTCATGGTGCTTCCGCGAGCCGCCCGGGCTTAGCATATCCAGCGCAATTAGGGCGCCAGTTGAATGCTAACGTGATTAATATGGGTGTGAGCGGCAGTGCCCGGATGGAGCCGGCTGTGGCCGATATGCTAAGTGCTATTGATTCGATGGATCTGCTCATCATGGATTGTGTGCCAAATAGTAGCCCTGATGAAGTCCGTGAACGAACGTTTAATTTTGTGGAGCGGGTTCGCCGATCCCATCCCCAGGTACCCATATTGCTTATAGAGAGCATTACACGTCAGGTCGGCAATTATAATCTAAAATGGAATGCGCGCCTGAGCGAGCAGAACAGGAATTTTAAGTTGGAGTATGAGCGATTGCTGCAGGCAGGTTATAAAAATTTGTATTATATACCCACGGATCATTTAATAGGCGATGATTCGGAAGGAACAGTGGATGGCACGCACCCAACAGATGTAGGATTTGAAAGGATGCTTAAAATAATCGGGCCTAAAGTAAAGGCTATCCTAGAAAATAGTCTATAAATTTTTGCCAGCTCTACTTCATTGAATCGTTATTTCGAATGATGTGGCTTTTTTCATTAAGCGGCACGAACCCGAGTTGAAGGGTTTTTCAGATAAGAATCTGAGACGAATGAAACAATTTTACGAAACTTATCGCAGTAGTGAAATTCTCTCGGCGTTGACGCGAGAATTTGAAGCAGATATTAACAAAAGACAAGAATCGAATTTCTGGACTGAGCGGATATTACTTGTTGATTTGAAATATTATAAATCTTTAAGGTATATCTTCAATAGATCAAGTATGGATTGTAAATCAACCTGTCCATTATAGTAAAGTGCTTTACTTTTAATATACGATTGATTAAGTTGTTGTTTTAACTTGTCGTCTTCTAGTAAAAAAGCTTGATTTTGTGAAAGAGGGATTTCGAAGTCTACGGTTGGGAACCTACGCTCTTTATGGGTTAAATATTCAGGAGTTCCAATGAATTCTTTTACTTCTTGTTGATTGAGGAGTTGGTATATGTCATAATATTGACGCATGAAGTTGGCTTGACTATTTCCCGAACTTTGCATATTTCTAAATTTGGTTGCTATCGTTTGTAATTTTTCTACAAAGGTATAGCGCATATCATAACATGGAATTTGTAGTGCTCTATTATCAGTTAAATCAATTGATGCTTGTAACGCTTTGTCAAATGCCCATGATGATATATCCAGAGGACTGTTTGGGGTTATGTTATCAAATCCTACTTCTAATAAAATTCCTTCTTTTAATCCTGGCAATGCGTTAAAAAAAGAATTGTAAATTAATCTTATTCCTCCACTCCGATAATAATCGGTATCGTCAAAGAAAGTATCCCTCTCAACGGCTTCAATCCCTTCTATTTTGATTTCGTCTGCCAGCATGTTGTAGAAAGCTAGCCTTTTGGCAACATTGTTTACATTGGTGTTTTTAGGATTTTCATTTATTCTCAATGTTGCGTCGGGGTGGATGTGAATGTCAATATCTTCTGAAAATCTATCTATTATTTTATATGCTTTTGATAGGGACGTGCCACCTTTTAACTCAAACCGAAAGCCCAATCTTTGAAGTCCGTAAAGGCAATGCATAATCCAATAATCTTTTTCGATCAATATGGGATCAATTGCTCGTGCTTCAGATTCCGCAAGGAGTAAGTCTTTGAAGCTCTTGTGCTGATGTAGATACATTGTTCTATTCTAATTCATTTATTATTTTTTTAGCTTTTATAGAACCATATCTATAGGCATTTTTTTTAAGAAGCTCTTTGTTAAGTTGTTGTATCTTTGACTTTAGATTATCTACTAAAGTTTGCTCGTCTTCTTCCAAGCTTTTTATATTATTTAATAAATCTATAACTAAGTATTCGGATGACAGTTGCTTTGGAAATTTAGACTTACGCCTAAATTGATAAACCTTATTGCCAAGTTTGACATCTTCATGTTTTTTATGATTGTAGACCCTTTTGCTATTATACAGCTGCGTTGTACCCAATCCCAATGAATTGTAATAATTAGGTGATGTTATCAAAAAATCATCACCTTTTAAATATTTCTTTATTACATCTTTCTCCTCTGGAACAGAATCTCCGAAAGCTGTCTTTTTAGGTGCATAGTATAGGCCTTGAGCTAATTTTTTAAGACTACCTTCTTGTACTAAGTACGCTAAATCACGATCTATCGATTTTGACGATTTTGCTAAATCCTCTCTACGATATACCAGCCCTTTTCGTATTGATTTTCTTAAATTATCCAGCTTATACATGATTCAAATGTATGAAATAAAATTCAAATTTCATGCAAAATGTTTGTAAAATAATGTAGGTGTATTTTTTTAATATATTGTATATTAGTGTTTTGTGTTGGGGATCGGATTGATGATATTTCTGATGGGTATTAAAATATATAAATAGTGTTTGACAACTAGTGGTCTTTCAGACAGGTAAAAGACAAGCCACTAGTAAATCATATGTTTATTTAAAGCCACGTCGGGAGACATGGTTTTCTACGTCAAAAGGGCCTGATTCTCATCAGACCCTTTCTTTTAGCGTTTATTTGTACAGCAATTTTTATGTTTCCTATCGTTTCCTCTTTTTTGTTTCGTCATCCAATGTTTTTAAAGACAATTGGATTTTCACTGTACGACGCCAATTTTATGTTGAACCTTTCTTTCGAAAGGTAGCTTGTAGCTATTTCTATTATAAGAACAATCGCCAGTTCCAAATAGTTTTATAAAATCTTTACTAACTCCAGTTTTAAATGCAAAAAAAACTTATGCCCTTGTGAAAGCACAGGTTGGTACATGATGGCTATTAGGAATTATTGCTTTATCTTGGATCTTTCCATTGGACCAAAACTATGATCACCTTATCTAAATACATATTATTTTCTTTTATTCTTTGCCTGTTATTTTCGCAGTTGCGGGGTCAGTCGGATCCTACAAAAGGATTTTTGAAGATTAAAAATGATACTTTTTGGGACACTCAAGATGGAGGTCCTTTATATAGCCAAGGAGGAGGTATTTTTTCTTTCAAAGACCCAGAAGATGGGCAGACTAAATATTTTTGGTATGGAGCAAAATATCAGGAATCTGAAAAATACCGAAATGATCCTAGTGTTACTCCTGAACGTGACAATTTTGTTTCTGTAACTTGTTATGTGTCCAAGGATCTGGTAAACTGGACCTCTCATGGCGATGTACTGACTCTTGATGAACTCAATAAAAATTCTATCCAGACGCGCTGGGCAGGACGTTTAGGTGTCTCATATATCAAGGAAATAGATAAGTATGCGCTACTCATCCAACATAATGATCAATTATTAGTTACCTTATCCGAGCGTCCCAATGGCCCATTTAAATGGCACCAGCGCATCGATATGACTGGTATGATTGGTACTAGCAACACCGGAGATCAAACGGTATTCACCGATGAGGATACCGGAAAGTCTTACTTAGTGTATTCTTACGGGAGAGGAAGAAACAGGATTTACATCTCACAAATTGGTGTAAAGGAGGGTAAAGTAGGACTATTGGATTGCAATATGGTATTTAAAGGTGAGGGACGAGAGGGTAATTGTATGTTTAAACATAATGGAAAATACTATTTATTTGCTTCTAACTTATACGGCTGGGACTCCTCTTTTGCCTATTACTTAGTTTCAGATAATATTTACGGTCCATATACGCCAACCAATGAAATGCTAATCATGGAAGGCTCAGAGGCAGATTATGCCCATGTCACGCAGACAGGATTTTTTGTAACGCTAAAAGGGACTAAAAAGCAGACAGTGATATATTGCGGAGACAGATGGGCTAATTTTGCGGGTAATGGTCTAGGGTACAACCAGTGGTGTCCGCTTTCCTTTGATGGGCCAAAGCCTATTTTTAATTCCTTAAGTTCATGGAATCTTCATCCAACAACGGGAGAATGGTTGGTGAACAGTGACAACAATTATGTTAAGAACGGGAGTTTCGAGGCCGATAGAAGACATATACCCAGTCCAGTAAAGCCTGTTCAGGAGCAGTTATTAGGATGGCAAACTACTATCATTAAGGGGAATAAGCTATCTGTTAGTGATTCTTTATCTCCTATGCTTAATTATTTCAACACTTCCGAGGATAGAAAGCAGGTAATTGGAGAAAAGAGCTTGCAGATTAGTGATAAAATAGATTTTAAACGGAAGGTTTCACAAATTATTCAGTCCAGCCAAGATGTGAAACTAGCGGATGGAAAATATACTTTAACTGCAAAATTTAAACGCGGTAGTGGATTTGAGGATTTATATATGTATGCCTTAAGTGATGGTAAAGAGTATAAACAAAAACTGAGCAAAGCGGATCAGAATTGGAGTAATATTACCCTAGAGAATTTATCCGTAAAAAATGGGCGCGTTGAAATAGGTTTTATTGCCAGTGGAAAGGCGAATGCTTATTGCTATATAGATGATGTAACGCTTATTAGATCTAAACAACACGCAAAGTGAACTAAAAACTTAAGGTTCTTAAATAAAGAATTCAGCCATTGCGAAAGCCAATAACTTGATCCCACCACTAGTGAATCATATGTTTAAGTTAAGTTTAGAAGCCATGTCGTGAGATGTGGCTTTTATAAGTCAAACAGGCTTGATGTGTCAATCAGAGGATGAAGACCTTGGATAATCCTTTTATCTATACGTTTTGTAAAACAGATGCTTCAAAATTTCTTCAATGGTTTAATGGGGAAAGTTATGGAATGTTTGATAACTTAGCTAAGGATCATTATATGGTATGCAACAGTGATAATATAATTGATGTTATTACTAATCAAGAACCTAAAGTTTTATGGATTAACCTATAGAATTCTAGTAGAATGTGAAAGATCGATATGAAAAATGGGCTATTGATATAGACCTTCCCCAAGATTTATTTTTTTATAAGATGTATGTAGAATACAGCGAAATAATTATTCTTCTAAAGAACTTGGTTGACCATGCTCAAATTCTTGAAATAAAATTTGAGTATTTTGTTTCTTATAAAGTCACCATCGACTTGGCCTTAATGAAGATGGTTAATGAGAACGACGAGTTTCGAGGTTTCGCCCGGTCTACATGTTCAGGCTATTTGGATTCAGTTATTGAAGGCAGCTATGATATTTTAGAAAGAAAAAATATAGAGCATTTTGTTATCTGTAATCTAGAAAATGTGATTGAGGTACTTTCGGATGAACCTGCTACATTTCGCTGGTTAAGCGAGGGCGAGGTGCATACACATGTTAATTAGTTAAGATATATGACTATAGAACGTATTCAGGATCTTGTTAAGTTTGAATTGAAAACCATGGAATGGGGAGTTACCGAACAATTTATGGAAATTCATTCACCAGTTTTATTTCATAACAGTGTCCAAATTGATAACGTAGCGGTAACCCAAAACAAGATCAGCGTCTTTGTTCCAGTAGAAAATGAGCGGTTTTATCTGGTGTTTTACATAGATTCTGATAAGGACCAGATTACTGGGATTTCCACTGAACCTGCTATTGAAATATATTTTAAAGCGACCTCGGCAGTATTGAGTGAAGCCGAACTAAAACAGTATACACACTTAGAAATTTCAGAAAGCTGGAATAAAGGTGATATAAAACAATCTGGAAAGACCAGCTATACGTCTAGTGGTATCATTATCGAGCCTAATAAAAAGCCAAACGATTTTGAATCTAAACTCAATGAATTGATTTCTGAATTAAAAAAAGACAAGGGGGGAATTGAAGCCCTTTCAAAAAAGGCTGATGGATATATACAGGTGGTTATGAACTATCATAATGGAAACGGAATGATCGGAGGGCCTAACTTGAACGAAATGAATATTAAAGATTTGAATGATCTCGGTCTGTCCATAGACTTTAATTTTAATGTGTCGGGGAATCTCTATCGATCCTAAATGTGATTTCAAAGATTCCTTTATAAGCGGAACCTAATAGAAATTTTTCACCTTCCCATTCCCGCCATTCACCGAGTTTTCCCGATCGTTGGTCTAAAGCCCGTAGGCTAGGGGCATATTGTGTTGTAGTTTTGAGTCAACAAATAAGAACAGATAAACTAACAGCATAAAATAAAGACATTATGAACACTCTACTAAAAACATTCGCAGCAGCAGCTTTAATCGCCGTATCCACTTTCGCTATGGCAGCTGAAGGACCTGGAACAAAATCAACAAAAGCAAACGTTAACCTTTCTACAGCAGACTTGGCACTTGATCACTATGTTGCGGTAACCACGGAGGGAGAATCAACAGGCGTAGAGCAATTATTCACCGAAGATTTTAATCAAAAGATCCAAGCTTCCAATGTACAGTCTAACAGCCGTAGTGAAGTTATTAAATCCTTGAAAAAACAAAAAGGCGAGAAGCTGAACTGTACAGTAACCGCTGATATCGTCGAGGAATCGGCAGACTATATGGTCGCTAAAGTGACTTTGAAATTTGAGAATTTTACCAAGACTGACCTGGTTACCTTTGAGCGCGAAGGTAACAGCTGGAAAGTATCCAAATCAATCAATTCGTATAAATAGAATTTTACAACTGGTGGTTTGCCAATAATGAAAGACAAACTACTAGTGAATCATATGTTTATTCAGGCCACGTCGCAAGATGAGGCTTTTTTACTTCAAAAGGGCCTGATTCTCATCAGACCCTTTCTCTTAGCGTTTATTTGTACAGTAATTTTTATGTTTCCTATCGTTTCCTCTTTTTTGTTTCGTCATCCAATGTTTTTAAAGATATTGGATTTTCACTGTACGACGCCAATTTTTATGTTAAACCTTTTTTTCGAAAGGTATCTTGTACCCATTTTCTATAATAAGAACAATAGTCAATTTAAAATAGTTTTATTGGAGTAAATTTTTTTTGATAAATTGAATTAAAATGGATACAGTCTTATATCATGAAAAGCTTTTAGAACACTACACCTGTAATTGGGGACAGGGATATAATATATTGACTTGGCAGAAAGGTCCTTACAAGGATCTAGGCGATCACTTTCGGATCTTGGAATTTCCCCCAACAACCGAACGGAACATGTGGGCTTATGCCACTATAGGCATGTCTGGCTTGAACGATGAATTTGCCCTCGAACTGCACATGTTTTCTGGTGAGCAAGATGAAACATTAGTTGAATCATTAATAGTCGTAGCACATTATCATAGATTTGGCGCAAGTTTGGGACATTGGCATACCATCAACTGGGGAAGAGGATGGCGCATGGATTCTCCCTGTTCTTATGGCCTTATTTCGCTGCCTTATCTCGATGGACCCAAACTCGAAATTCTTATCCTTGATAACAATAAATCAGTCCATTTCTATTGGTTGCTGCCTATTACGGAGGAGGAAGTAGCTTTTAAAAAGGAAAATGGTGCCGAAAAGCTTGAGGAAATATTTGAAGAACGAGGATTAAATTATTTAGATCCATTCAGGGACACGTTGTTTTGAATGAAATAATATCTCGGGATTTAGTAGTCAAAAATACCAATTTTTCTAAAAAATAGATAGCTATGAAACTACTTCGAAATTTTGAATTATACGATATACTGTTTGATTTAGAATCTGGCAAAGAGTTTAAAAATTTGGAGCCAGTCACCAATATTTATGGATGGTACAGACAGATTGAAGATGTTTTGACAGCTTTGTACGTAGAGAAAAATGAACTTTATTTTTTGTTTGGTACAACAAAGTTTCAAATGGGAGATAACTGCAAAGTGGAGTTGATACAACTAGCGGAGAATACGATGGAGCTTCTTATTTATCATAAAGAAGACCTAATTGTTAGATTTTCTTTTCCATTTGCTCCTAAATTCAACTATCCAGCGCCATTTGACTATCTAAATGATTTGGAACAGGATTGGGGATTATTCATTCAGGAAATCATTAATAATCCAATACGGAGGAGGAATCTGATTTCAAATCTCATGGAATGAGTTAATAATAAATTATACTGTTCTGTTATTAAAACAGCTTCCACTTCTAGCAACATAAAGATTGATGCAAGAACATTTAGAATTGTTTAGTGATGAAATTTATCTACAAAAAGTCATTAACCCTAGCGAGTTTTCAGTAGAAAACGGGTAAAAGGATTTTCATTATATAAATTCATAAATAGCTAGTCCGAGCATATATTTTAAAATATTTTTAATCAACAAATGATATAAAGGTAGCGAGATTGTTATCTTTCAATTAAATTCGTAAATATGAGCCATCGTAAGGAAGATCGTATGGTCCAAGATCTTATTAGTCGGGGGCAAAATATTATCAGTAATAACTTTAGGCAAATGAATCACAGATATCTTTTAGTACTACTTTTTCTCACTGTATGCCAATTGGCCTCGGCCCAATTTGCAAAAATCATTGACAAAGACGGCTATGTAAATGTGCGGCAACAAGCTACAGTGAATAGCGTGGTTGTTTCAAAAATTGCTGCTGATGAAATTGTTTATGCATTTCCTGATGAAAAGTTTGGCGATTGGGTAATTGTTGATTATACCGACAACCATAACAAGAGCATCACTGGATATGTACACAATTCAAGAATTAAATATATCGAATCCTATAAGCAGATCCCTACTGTATTTTCTGATGAAGGCACCGCAAAATTTATGGCAAAAGATATAATCGTGCAAATAAATTCCGATCGTTTCGATTATGAAAAAAATAAAGGTGATTTTTCATCGACTCAATATGATGGCTATACCGTTGTAGATAAATTTAGAGGGCAGCAAGTCTGGGGAACAGATGGCGAGATCCCTACAAGCCATTACACCTCTATTCAAGCTACTATAAAGGGAAGATTTATCCAGATCCCGGCAAAGGAAATTGAAAACCTATTTAATGTAAACAACGAATTTGCAACATGCTACTATGATGACTCAAATGATATTTTATACATTACTGCTGTTAATGGCGATGGAGCTGGTGGGTATGCAGTTTTATTTGAGATTAAAAAAGGTAAATATCATGCAAAGGTGGTAACAATGCCATTTTAGCAATAGCGATAACGGTAAATTTACCGAGTTTTCCTGACCGTTGTCTAAAGTTCATGGAGGCTGCGCCAGCCTTTTTGAAAAATAACTAACTTTGTCCAGGAGTATTAGTAGATACATACAAGCATGCTAGAATGGTGAAAATAATGGTCGTAGAAGACAATGAACGCGTTGCTTCGAGTGTGAAAAAAGGATTAGCAAGTCAGGGCTACCTGGTCAATGTTTTTGGTGATGCGGAATCAGCGATCAAAGAAGCCAAATCTGTTGACTATGATTTACTTCTCATAGACATCATGTTACCAAGAATGAATGGGATTGAGCTCAGTAAACAGATGCGTGCGGCTTACCCGAGGATCCCAATCATCATGCTCACAGCATTGGGCAGTATTGATGAAAAAATATCTGGTTTTGATGCGGGAGCCGATGATTATATGGTGAAACCTTTTGAAATACGCGAACTTTTTGCACGTATCGCTGTCCTGCTCAAGCGGCACAGGGAAATCAGTGAAGAAGAGATTCAGGGGCTGCTGACTTATGATCGTATCAGTATTGATCTCCGGAGTAAGCAGGTTCATAGTCAGGGACAACTTATTAAGTTGACTCCCAAAGAGTTTGATCTCCTTCACTTCTTTTTGAAACATAGGGAGACCATGCTCAGCAAGGATGAAATAGCACGTAATGTATGGAGCAAAAACTTTGATACCGGAACAAACTATATTGATGTATATATCAATTATTTGCGTAAAAAAATAGACCGGGATTTTTCACCTAAATTGATTCATACGAAATCCGGACATGGATTTATTTTATCCAATAAAGAATGAAGATTGTCAATAGAACTTCCTGGGTATTTACGCTCTCTTCGGCTATCATCTTGTTTCTATTCGCCTATGCGGTTTATTTCTTTTCGGAATTAAATCGGCAGGAAGAATTTGTGGATCGGCTGCGCTATAAGATCATCTGGCGCGCAGAATTTATTTTTGATGCACAGGTGCAGGAACATCAGATAAGAAGAATTCATGAACAAAATAAAAAGCTGATCAACGAAGCCCAGATTACTGTTTTCGATCAGCAGAATAGGGTTGTTTTTTCCGATATAGGCGAACCGACGTATCCCGATGTTAAATTGGAATCTTTCAAAACGTCTAATTTTTTTACATGGGAGCAAGGCAAAGAACTGTATATGGGCTTAAACTATCAATTTGAGGGTAAGCCTTTTTTCTTGATCGGACATGCGTACGATCTAACGGGTTTTGCACATATGGAACGGCTGAAAAATATTTTGATAACGATTTATATCGTTGCCCTATTTTTTATTTTTTTCTCTTCATTTCTATTTGCACGTTATATTCTTAAGCCAATCAATTACATTATACATCAGATAAAGGATGTGTCCGAACATAACTTGAGCACACGTGTCTCCTATAGTAATGCAAAAGATGAGCTCTCAGAACTTATCGAAACATTCAACAATACGTTCAATCGGTTGGAAAAATCTTTCAACAACCAGCGCCATTTTGTATCCATTATTTCACACGAGTTTAGAACACCTTTGGCAGCTATGATCGCCGAACTGGAATTGGCGCAGCAGCTGAATACCAATGTGGATGAGTATTTTAACTCTATTGATAGGGCATTGCTCGATGCGAAGGAGGCTACGGTACTTTCGACAGCCTTGCTGGATTTTGCCCGAGCAAACTACGATAGTTCGCAGGTAAATTTTGAAGAAATCAGACTGGATGAAATACTGCTTGAAGCAAAGTTGGTGGTCTTAGAGAAAAATAAAGACTATCGGGTAAGCATCTCTTTTGATGCTAATGCTGCAATCGACGAAGAGGAAATCTTGGTATCTGCAAATGCCTACCTCTTGAAAGTAGCCTTTGCTAATCTGATCGAGAATGCCTGTAAATATAGTGCAGATCGGCATGCCCAGGTACTGCTCTCCAGAAATAAAACCGTAGCGCAGGTGCAGGTAAAAGATCATGGTATCGGAATAGACAGCAAGGATATTCCGCATATCTTTGACTTGTTTTACCGTGTGGCGGGTACGCCTTCAAAAGAGGGACATGGCATCGGTCTCTCAATTGTTCAGCGGATTATTGAGATGCATCAGGGTACCGTAGCGGTTAATTCAACTCTCCATGTAGGGACTGTGTTTTCAGTCAAACTTAAACTGGCCTATCCAAAGGGGCTTGAATAAGCTAAAAATTCTAATGGTTTTCTAATAATATCACCTCCATATTCAGCCTAATTTTGACTTATCAAAAAAACAAAATTAGGTTGAATCATGAATAAAAAACAGCTTACCTTGGCGTTGTTCCTCAGTTTGGGACTAGGTAGCGCAGAGCTCGCCGAGGCGCAAACCAATGATTTTGGAAATCCAAAACTTACTCATTTCTTAAATAAGGAGCATACACGTTATATCAGCTTCAGCGGATACGCTGAGCTGTGGGCGAGATATAGCCAGCTCAATCCGGGAAGCTTGGTAAACAACGAGTCCGTTTCGAATGTATCTGATCTTTCTTTGCGGCGTATTAGGGCAAAGATGACTTATAAGCCTACCGAAAATTTACTGTTTGTATTACAGATGGGGCCTACTAACGTAAACGTCAACAGCAAGACTAATACGTATATGGATCTCTTGGATGCCTATGCGGAATATAGTTTCAGCCCCAAATTTGCGATCGGTGGCGGCCGTTCGACTTGGCGCGGTCTTTCCCGTTTTACAACAGGACCGCTCAATACGCTGCTTTACGACTTGCCCCTGTATGCGACATCCAATACTGGAGCTACTGATATGGTCGTGCGTGAAATGAGCATCTATGCAAAAGGGCAGCTTGGAAAATTTGACTATCGGGTGGTACTGGCTGATCCATATTCCGCCGCCAGTGCTGATCCAAAATTAAATAAAGCCACCTTCAGCAAAAATGAAGCACGCAAAGATGTGTCAGGTTACTTCCGCTACGCATTTCACGATAAAGAAAGTAACGAAACGCCATTCAATTCGGGTACATACCTCGGTAAAAAAGATGTGCTCAGCATAGGGGCTGGATTTGAGTATATGCACAATGCCCTTTGGCATCTGGATGAACGGCAGATGACCAAAAATGACGATATGCGCAATTTTGCAGCGGATATCATCTATGACGCGCCCATCGACAAAGAGAAAGGAACTTCGATTAGTGCCTATGGTATGGCCATGCACAGCGATTATGGTCCTAACTATCTCCGCTTTGCAGGGACAAACAACCCCGCGACAGGTATCGATGCGGCCAATGCAAGCCTGAATGGTGCGGGAAATAGCTTGCCAAATGCTGGCACGGGAAATACATTTTACGCACAGGTCGGCGGTACACTCCCTTATTTCAATCCATCCAAACATAATTTACAGCTGCAGCCAGCGGTTTCTGTACAAGTAGGGGACTACAAGGCATTGAAAGACAAAAGTCTAATTTATGATGCAGGTATCTCGCTACTGATGCACGGTAATAGCAGCCGGCTGACTTTTGATGCGCAAAATCGTCCGATCTATAATTTAAATGCTGCGGATCAAGCTGTGGTAACAGATCACAAGTGGGCATTTGTGCTTAAATATAGAATTGATTTTAATTAAATAGCAATAACATGAAAAGAAAAGATTTTATCCTTACACTAGGTACTGCTGGCGTAATGAGCTTTGCGGCCACCTCACTGATGGCAAAAGAGAAAAAAGCGAAAACAAAAAAAGTGTATTTCCACTATTTGCTTTTTTGGCTAAAACCTGATTTGTCTGCTGAACAGGTAGAAGAGTTTAAACAGTTTTTTGAAGGTCTTAAAAAGCTTCCCTATGTCAAAAATGTACGTTATGGCAAGCCAGCTGCTTCTTCCCCAAGAGCGGTATTGGACAACTCGTTTACCTACAATGCGTCCATGGAATTTGCGACATTGGAGGAACTAGAGGCTTATGGTAAACTGCCGGGGCACCTCGCCCTTGTCGCTAAATACAAACCTTATTTTGAACGGATGATGGTGCACGATACGGTTTATGAATTCTAAAATTAAAACAACAAAATAATAATTTCAAACATTACAAAATGAAAATGATATCCAAACTAACTATTGCTTGCGTATTGGCAGCATCAAGCTTAACCGCTGTGAAAGCGCAAGAAGGTCATGGAAAAATTAAGGAGGTCAACGTGGAAGCCGAAGGTAAAATGCCTGCAGTGCGATTGATCAACAATCCGGATGGAACCTGCTCGTTTCAAAAAGGCTTTATTCCAACATTGAAACACGCCAATACGAGTACATTTTGGACAAGCAATAAAACAGAAGAATGGGAGAAAAACGCTCATCCAGCTCCAAGAAGACAATACGTGGTTACGCTGAAAGGTAAAATCAAATTTAAAGTCAGCGATGGTTCAACTTTTTTAATTGAACCTGGAACGATTCTTTTGGCTGAAGATTTGAAAGGTACTGGGCATAGCTGGGAAATGGTTCATTCAAAAAGCTGGGAAAGATTGTATATCCCTATCAATGAGGGGGCTGATGATCTTTTCGTAACAAAAAATAACTAACATTTATGTTGTGCCGCAGTCTGACCTGTGGCACAACATTGCCAGTAATTTTTCTTTTTTCCTATCGTTTCCTCTTTTTTGTTTCGTCATCCAATGTTTTTAAAGACTATTGGATTTTCACTGTACGACGCCAATTTTTATGTTGAACCTTTCATTTGAAAGGTAGCTTGTAGCCGTTTTGTATTGTAAGAACGATAGCCAATTTGAAATAGTTTTATCAAAGTGATTTTTTTTATAAATTGTGTTGGCCTAAAATTAGGAATCCCCTTATTGATAATCCAGAGGGAGCCCATTGGGAAATAAGAAATAAACCATAGATTTTGAGAAAGGACAAGAACTTTGAAATTGCGAAGGAAATTAGTCGGAAGATACAAGAATATCCTTCTTCTCTCTCTTCCGAAGAAAAGTACAAATTATATTGGCTGGCATTTGATCACATAAAAAAAGTGCTTATAGCGGTAATCCGGAAGGTCAATATGATTATGCGCAACAGTTTGATTCAATTAATTTTTTAGGTGTTAATAATCCATTATACAATCCAAAGAAATGTATCTATTGGTATACAAAGGCGGCCAATGGTGGTTATGCAGAGGCTTATAATAACCTAGCGGATTTTTATGAAAGAGGCGAAGGGATTCAGCAAGATTTAAAGATGAGTTACGCATTATATAAAAGAGGGGCTGAACTCGGGTCAATTATTGCAAAAGCAAATTTGAAAATATTTGAAAGGGAAATAAAACAAGGGAAGTACAGGCTATAATTTCTATAGTAAAGATTTTCTTTTTGATATTGTAAGTAATCTAGAGGATTGTTGCCAAAATGAGCATTGGAGTTAATAAAAATGATGATGAAAATAAATAATCAATGATATGGAGAATGTATTTTTGCTATGGCACACCCACTTTGACGAATCATTAGATGGAGGAGAAGACGTGAAATTGATAGGAGTTTACAGTACCAAGGAACTTGCTGAAAATGCGTTAGTAAGAATGTCCAAAGTAGAAGGTTTCCGGGATCATACAGCGGGTTTTGAGATATCAGAATATAAAATAGATAAGGATAACTGGACTTCTGGCTTTATAACCGAATGAACTTAATAACTTTTGTATAAATAAAAACCCGTCCCCAGCATAAGTTTTAATGTTATGCTGCATTGCCTTCCGTAATTTCCTATTTAAATATAGCTTCCATTTCAGTAATTTTAAGAGTATCTTGTTCAATATTTACTGTCCCAAACAGGTTCCGAAAAATGGAAGGCCTATTTCTTATTGCAAAAAAATGTGTTTCCTTGAGCTTTCCCTTATTGTTGAAATATAGGAAATATTAATATCCAGAAAAGTCAAAATAGTATTTCAAATTCTGTCATTTTTGCAATAAATTGAGGAGTTTATTCTAAAGCAATGAGCAGATATTTTCCACGAACCATTTTAAAATTATTCAGAGTTTATAACCAAGTTTATGCGCAATATGATAAAGATAAAATATACCCTTAAAATCCACATCTTAGTTTTGCTTTGCTTTTCATGCTTTATGGTGAAATCTCAATCCAATGTTATTTTTCCAGTAATTGAGCACAACAATGATCAACTTGACAAAGTTTTTTTTAAAGAAATAACTGAAGTAAATTCGAGTATCTTCAATTTGGATGCGGTTGTCTCTTTTGAGAAAGCTGATTCTACTTTAAATATCTTCTACATGGGAAGGGATTTATTATACGATTATCTGTTGGGCAATTCAAAAGAGATCCTCGGAGTTCAAATAAAAGGTAGGATTATTGGAATACATAAAAGTGCTGAGAAATTATTAGATATAAAACCGGAAGTAGCTTTAGCTTCGAAGATATTTATAAAGCGGAGGAAGTTAAACAAAAATAAAGAGCTAATAGATTTTCCATCACCAACGGATTATAAACACTCCATATACAAGCTAGATAATTCAAAATTTAGACTTATAGAGCGAGATTTTACTCATGTACAAGAACTTTGAAATTGCGAAATAATTGATTTTTTATGAAAATAGGGCGTATTATTAGTTGGTTTGATAGAAGAGATGAGAGGCTTATTGGTGAATTTAATATAGACTTTATACCTTTAGATCTTTTGAAGGAGACTTTTAGACCTCCGATTGAAGATCCTTTAATGTACAATCCTTATGATATTAATATAGCGGAATCTGAAATTCTAAAAAAATATGTAGACATTGAATTCGAATTTGATAAATATATATATCAAATTGATTGTTTTCAGGCTTGATAATTAGGAGACTTTACACATAGAAATATCAGCTTTTAGTAAAAAAGGATTGTAATGAACAAATTGACAGTTTTTGAAATGGCTCTGCTTTTTGCCTTAGCAGAGAAATACCCGGTTTTGTATACTCATATTGATAAAATATATGTAGGTGAAAGAGAATGTACCGGTATGGGGCAATACGTATTCTTAAAATATTATGATGAAAATGATATTCTCCCAATTTCCGAAGATATTCTCTCAGTTGATAAAATCATAATAACAGAAGGATTGAAAATCGGGATTGGGTTCATTGGAAATATTGAAAATTTTAAATTAGTTAATTTGGAACTATTCGTTTATGGTTCTAACGATTGGGATTGTGTTTTTCAAAATTTCTTCTTAAAAGACTTAAAGGACCTATGATCAAGGTCTTTTTTTGTTTTGAAGATTTTACCAAAACAGATTTAGTTATCTTGGAGCGTGTGGGGAATGATTGGAAAGTATCTAAATCAATAAATTCGTATAAATAAGAGCGATTTCAAATAAATATATATGTTGTAGAGCCAGGTCGGGAGATGTGGCTTTTTTACGTCAAAAGGGCCTGATGTTAAATCAGACCCTTTCTCTTAGCGTTTATTTGTACAGTAATCTTTATGTTTCCTATCGTTTCCTCTTTTTTGTTTCGTCATCCAATGTTTTTAAAGACTATTGGATTTTCACTGTACGACGCCAATTTTTATGTTGAACCTTTCATTTGAAAGGTAGCTTGTAGCCGTTTTGTATTGTAAGAACAACTGCCATTTCCAAATAGTTTTATCGGAGTGATTTTTTTTTATAAATTGGGTTGACTTATTTAAACTGTATGAACATCTTGGTTATTCTAATGTCATTCTTGTTCGCCCATATTCCGCAAGTTAACGCTTATAATGGCTAGCGGGTTCCTATCGCTGACAGATTGTCGATTGTACGTTGAATAAAAGCATCAGACGCTAAATTTTTAACCGTATTCTTATTGAGTATACCATTCTGTTCTTTTAAGATATATTCACTAGCTTTAAACCACTGCATCGGTATTCCATCTATTTCTTTGTCTGGTAAATAAGAATAAGTGAAATTCAGTTTTTCGATGTCGGAGACCAATTTCTTTACTTCATCGGCGTAATTTCTCAGTTGTGACACGCTGAGGCTATCTTCAATCCTTTTTGTCAACAATCGGTCCTCATACAATCTCGATTCGGTGAGCTTGATGACTTCAATAAAAGAAGCGACCGACGAATCATCAGAACCATCCCACCAATAATCACAGAATTGTTCATTTTCAGTGTCAAAATAAATCCTCCGTTCTTCTGTTGACATTAAGAAGCCTGGACGTTCATAACTTTCTGTTGGAATATCACCCCAAACGGAAGCCCATCGGGTTGTTTTGGAATAATAAAAACATCCAGTAAACTCACTCTCCATATACCTGTCAATTGTTAGTCCTAAGGATAAATAAAAACCGTTTTCTAGCTTTTTTGAAAAAAATCCTTGTGCGCTAGATATAGAGTCTTTAAAATAGAGGTACCCCAATGTCGCTAAAGGAGCCTTGACTTTAGTGATTAATTTTGCTTTTGTTAACTTCATTTTTTCAAGAATATTTCTCACCTCAAAAACTTCTCAAACAGTTCTCTTTCCTATCTGTACGCTATCAATATAATAGGTGCTCCTTTTGATGTCTTTGAGAGCTGCACTGTAGTCTGGGCATAACCTAACGAAAATAATGATGCGAAAAGGACAGTAAATATTAATTGTTTCATGTTGATTAATTCACATGAGTTGTTGTCAATATAAGTTATTTCTAAGTTTTGAATAAAACCTAATTATTTTTAACTCAAATACATCACCATAGCATCTCCATTCTCCGCAGCTTTTTTATAGAAGATTTTGAGATCATCGAAGTAATCGAGAAGATATTCCAAGGCATTTTCATCATCTTTCCAGATGTCAGGGTAGATACCTTCTTCTATCATCTTATTCGGATTATAGTTTGCTGAAAGCTCTTCCTTTGTAAGATCTTTTATCGCGCTATATATTTCTTTGGTTTGTTCAGCTGTACTATATGTTGCCGGGCCATAACCCATATCTTGATCGGGGTCAATTTCTGTAGGCCCCATAAGTATACCTAAAAGCGGTGCTTCTTCTTCAACTGCTTCTGCCAAGCTTTGTCCAGTAATTAGGAAAAAAATGCCTTCCCAAGCTTTATCTAAATACAGAAAGTTTTCGCTATCAATATTATTTTGTTTGAATGCAATATCTTCTAAACGTCTACTATCTGCGATAAAGTTATTAAGTGTTTCGTTATCTACACGTAGATAGCTTTGTGTCATTCCCATGGTATAATTTAAAGGTTAAAGTGTTTTTCTGATACCCATGTCTTGATATCTCATTTATATGGCCTTTGTTAAATTTTGTATCTCCATAAAAATAATGAACTACGCTATTTAAAACAATACGATAAATTCAATTATTTGAAATTTTCTTGATGGGCGTGTTATTATTCGACGTCTTCCTTTGTATCAGCAACCACTCATAAATCCAGGGCTCAGTTTCATAAAGGTATTGGGTGCCGTGACCTTCACCTGCGATGCGGTGAAAGATCATATTTACATTGCACTTCTTTAGAGATTCGGCTATACGTTCTGTTTCGTGTATGGCGATTTCGTTATCCGTTCCATGATACGTCAGGATAGGGATGTCTTTAAGTGTACAAATCCGAGTGGTGTCGCTATAGTTTACTCCTTCCTCTAAGCGTCGCGCGTTAAAAAGAGTTAATAACATTGCTAGATGTTTGGTTTTATAATATTTTTATTGTAAAACTAATTGAAAATGAGTAGACTGCAGTTGTTGTTGCTATTGCTCTTTATCGCAAACTTATCTTCTGCACAAGATCTGAAAGGCACGATTAAAGATAAGTATTCGGGTGATATTCTTATAGGTGTTTCGATCAAAGTAGCTTCACGCAGCACCTATTCCGATAGCTATGGCAAATTTATATTGACAGGCATTAAGCTTGGAGATACAATTACCTTTTCTTCAATAGGATATCGCGAGGAAAAATATATAGTTGATAATAGCAATCTTGATAATTTGGTCATATATATGAAGCAAACAACGATATTGTTGGATGAAGTCAAGATCAATTCTTTAGGAAATTATAAGGCTGATTCCTTAAAGTTTCGGGAAGAATTTGCCAAGACTTTCAATTATAGCAAACCCAAATTTAAAGACATTTTCATCAGCAAAAATTATTCTTCAAATGTCCCGAGACACCCTAATCAAGCTAGCAATAGTACCGCCTCGCTGATTAGTATTGATGTGCTTTCTGTTATTTCTATGTTAGGGAAAAATAGGACCCCTCAATCCAAGCTCCAACAGAAATTGATAAAGGAAGAAGAAGAACAGTATCTTGATAATACCTTTTCGAAGCGTAAGGTTCAAAATTTGACGGGCCTTAAAGGTGATTCTCTACAAACTTTCATGCAGTTGTACCGTCCGAATATTGACGCCGCTAAATACATGTCCGACTATGATATTATCCTGTACATCAAAAAAAGTTATCATGAATATATCGAGCCTTAAACTTCGCCCCATTAAGTCAATTTGTTATAAGATATGGCACTTATTATTTTAAGATAAATAGAATAGCGCAATAGAAATTCCTAGTGATGCAATTAATGGTACAATGGAAGATTTGGCTCTATACTGTAGATCATTAGGAAACATTTGTTGTCTGATAAAAAATAGACCAGTTGCACCTATGCCCGAGAGGATGAAGTTAACATAAAATATATTCTGGCTCATTTCAGGATAATTATTTCGAATATAATTTATAATAATTAGTTGAATGCCTATATAAATAATACTATAAAAAGTAGTAATAACAGCTCCTTTTATATTTTTTATTTTTATGAAATTTAGCACTTGAAGTACACCACCAAAAAAGACACCAAATATTACGGAAAGCATCCAAATAAGTGTATTTGTATATAGTTCAATAGCGTTTACGTCCTCTGTGAGCCCTTTGTCCCATCCTTTGTCCACTATTTTTTCACTATCGTTTTTTTTGGCAATTAAAGCTTCGATTCGTGCTGTTTCGGAAGGAGTAAAAGTTCGCCCACGTTCCTGTAGAATCTCGTAGGCATATTTTACAGCATTTGAAACAGATCGACTATCTGGTTCTATATATTTTTCGAGTTCTCTATCTGATAGTTTACTAATAACATTTTTATTAACCATATTTTGAGAAGAATTTAAGATTGAATGCTTTATCAGTAAAGATCTAAATTTAATATTATTTTTAAATAAAAATCTACTGCTAACCTTCACCTCACCATTTCCGCCATTTACCGAGTTTTCCGGATTGTTGGTCTAAAGCAAGTAGGCTAGAGGCGTATTGTGTCGTAGTTTTGAGTCAACAAATAAGAACAACAGAACTAACACAATAAAAAAAGACATTATGAACCATCATGAGTGTATTCAAAAGGCACTCATGATAGCTTTATCATCAAATAAAAAACAAATAATTTCGAGAAAAAACGCTAGTAAAAACATTCGCAGCAGCAGCGCTAATCGCAGTATCTACTTTCGCTATGGCAACTGAAGGACCTGGAGCAAAAGCAACAAAAGCAAACGTTAACCTTTCCACAGCAGACTTGGCACTCGATCACTATGTTGCGGTAACTACGGAGGGCGAATCAGCAGGAGTAGAGGAGTTATTCGCAGAAGATTTCAATCAAAAGATCCAGGCCTCCAATGCACAGTCTAACAACCGTAGTGCCGTAGTTAAACTATTGAAAAAGCAAAAAGGAGGGAAGCTGAACTGTACAGTAAGCACAGACATTTTAGAAGAATCGGCAGACTATATGGTCGCTAAAGTGACCTTGAAATTTGAGAACTTCACCAAAACAGATTTAGTTACCTTGGAGCGTGTGGGTAATGACTGGACAGTGTCCAAATCAATCAATTCGTATAAATAGAACTTTACAACTTGTGGTTTGCCAGTAACAAAAGACAAACCACTAGTGGATCATCTATTTAATTTTAGTTTAGAAGCCAGGTCGTGAAATCTGGCTTTTTGATTGTTATTTACGAACACTTAATCTTTTTGTATTTACAATCTGATCATTTGTGTTTTTAAATTCAAGAATATAGTTGCCAGGCCTTAAATATAGAAATTCCTTTGTGTTTTTGATGAAAAGCTGGTCTGCTGGTATTCGATGTCCTTGTTTTTCGTCTGCATAATAAGCTTGAACAAAAATCCCTTTTTGTCCGTGCGTATCTAGCTGTATTGACTTTGTAAGGTTATTATCTGACAAGTATTCAGGGCGACTATTTGTAGTTAGATAGCGAGGGTAAAAAAGTGAAATATCCACGAAGTCATCATGCCAGGCTGTACCGTCTTTTAAAGCGACGACAGGTTTGCTAAAGCTAAACGAAACAAACTTGTTTACGGTAAGGAATTCGTCCGTTTCAAATTGGGAATAATATCGTTCAATATGTCGAGTTTGTGATATTGTTAAGGGGTCGATATTGGTCATTTCTTTAAAGAACTGAGCCATTTTTTTCCAGTTGGTTCGTGTATTTTCATGGATATGGTCATATCCTGCATACACAAGCAGTTTCGCATCAGGATCAGTTTTTAGCAATTTTGCTAGGTTGACGGCTTGTAATGAGTCGCGCATGCGATTACTATTTGTATTGTTGGCGTCATAATTTATCAATACAAAATTTTGTCGCAATGCTTCCCTGATCATTTCTGCGAAAAGGGGCTCATGGCTATAATAGCCTGTTGTATCTGTAACGGTTCGTGTCGTGTTAATGTTTTGATCAGCAAGGTCTTCAATAGCTAAATATTTAAAACCTAATTTGCGAAACCCATTTAATAATTGAGCTGCAAATGTGCGATGATAGGGAATATTATGAGCTTCGTTGATCATGACTACTTTTTCATTTTTGGCCTTTTTTAGGATGAACTTTCTGGCATCGACAAAGTCGTGCTGCTTATAAAATTTGCTATCATATTTTATTTCATCGTTTTTGAGCGCGTGGACATATTGCTGATCCCAATAAAATCTGGAGCTATCATAGTTGCCGATAAAAGAATGATAGGTAGATTGGAGTTGATAAAAAAGAGATTTCGTTCTTGCATCCATGCTATCCACTGTTAGCTTGTTGAATTCCTGGATAGCTATCTGGTAGTTTTCTGGATGCTTTTTAAAAAGTTGGTCATTGAGATCAAATAATTTTTGCGTTGTGATTTGTCCTGAGACCAAGTCGCTAATTATAACAAAGAATAGCGTGAAAAATATCTTCATAACTAGTTTTTTAGTTTTATAACTAATATATTAGTTTGAATCCTGCTTTCAAAATTAATCTGTTAGAAATTGGTTTCCACCGCTGAATTTGCCTTCGAACACCATGTTGCGGTAAAGACCGAGGGAGAATCAGCAGGCGTAGCGCATAGTTACCTTGGAGCGCGAAGGTAATGACTGGAAAGTCTCCAAATCGATCAGTTCGTATAAATTAGGAGCCATCCCTTACAAATAGATAAGTTGTGAAGCCATGTCGTGAGGTGTGGCTTTTTCTATTTTATGTTGTTTTCAAGTCTGAGGTAAGTAGAAGACTTCTCTGCAAAATTGGAGGCTGAAATAGTTTAGAAAATTATGTATTATTGCTAGCGTACATATTATGCAAAGTAGTTTTACGATGAGACTAAAATTTCTCCTTGTTATTTTGGGGCCAAGCTTTTTGCTTTTTTCTTGCCAAAACAAGAGTTTAACAAATTCCATTTGGAAAAATTGTGGCGATAATAGTGACCTACAGGATATCCTTGTGTTTAATGATACGAGTAATTTCGTACGGAATGATACCATCTATAGCAGGCTGGTTATTGACTCCCCAATCGCTGTGATTAACCGGATTGATAGCTATTATGGCGAAAGAAGGTTATATCTAAATAGGCTTTCTGATCAAAAAACCTATAGGTACTGTGAGCAATAATCGACCATATTAACATGTTTTAATTTATACAACTCAATAATGATCATCAGTATAATGTCGGTTTAAGAGTGAAAAAGACTAAAAATTGGCCGTTCTTATTTATTGTATTTTTATTGGTTTTGGCAATTGTATATTCACGGTTAATTACTCATTCGATGATTATAGGGAAATATTATTTTAAATATCACGAATGTACTGCTATGGGGGATTTATCGAATAGGGATGATATGCTTACTTTGCTTGATGAAAATAAATATAGAAGTTCTTACTGGGGAAATGGGGAATATCGTATAGAATATAAGTTTTTTAGAACAGTATTAGTTTTAAGCAATTCAGGTGGGACGGTCTCAAATGAGTTAGAAATAAAAAAAGTTGGAAATAAGATCAATATTGTATTGGATGATACCTGTAATTTTTTTTATGAAAAGGCTGATTCGAAGATATCGGATTAAATAGGAGAAATTATATTACCATCAAAATCTAGTTAAAGCATATTAAGTTAATCTTTTTTTCAATATTTTATTCTTCAGGGAGCTACGTTTTTTATCATGATATCGTTTGTCTTTTTATTTAACAGGCTGGCACGCTCGCTGAAAGAATATGTTAGCTATATACTATCTTTTCTGATTGCCTATATCTTTTTAATGCTCCTGCTTGGGCAGATAAATGGCGGGGATCTGTTTGTATTTGTTCAGAAGTATCATAATAATAGAGATTTTTGGGCAATGGTTTTCCCTTTTGCTTTTTCCAATATTTGCATGATGATAAAATCGATGCTAAAAAAATGACGAATTATTTTTTGTGAAAAATATTGAGATTTTATAAATCTGGCTTTTTTACGTCAAAAGGGCCTGATTCTCATCAGACCCTTTCTCTTAGCGTTTATCTGTACAGTAATTTTTATGTTTCCTATCGTTTCCTCTTTTTTGTTTCGTCATCCAATGTTTTTAAAGACTATTGGATTTTCACTGTACGACGCCAATTTTTATGTTGAACCTTTCTTTCGAAAGGTAGCTTGTAGCCGTTTTGTATAGTAAGAACAGTTGTCGATTTGAAATAGTTTTATTGGAGTGATTTTTTTTATAACAGGATATTTACCATGAAAGAGGAATTTGCAAAAGAAAATTGGCTAAAAATAATTGACCGGTCGAATAGCATTAGAGATATGATTGAAAGTCAGGATGATTGAAAATGGCTTATATTCTATAATTCAGCTATGGAGAAAGCTTATAAATTGATTCCCCAACAATTAGTAATTTTATTTAGACCTGCAATTTTGTAAAGAGAATGCTGGGCTCATCCGTTCAACATCGATCGATCACTATAGTTCGGCCTGGACTATTATGGTTAGCGGGTTCTGTTTGTCCATGTTGTAAAATATAAAACTCTGATTTTAGCAATTATGAAAATCTATTGTTCGAGGATGGGTTTAAATAACTTTTATAGGGGTCTTGTTCGTACCTGCTTCGTACAGCCTTCGGATCAGAACATGTAGGGTTCGATTGTTGACTAGTCTCTGAACAGTGTTTCCCTGTTCAGAGACTGTACAAGGTCTGTTGGGTGTTTGTACATTATCTGTAGTTGATCCGAACGTGGTGCGAATCTGATACGAAGCAGGCTCACCTCTCTATTCCCGCCATTCACCGAGTTTTCCCGTCTATTAGTCTAAAGCCCGTAGGCTAAGGGCCTATTGTGTTGTAGTTTTGAGTCAACAAATAAGAACAACAGTAAGAACAACAGAACTAACAATATAAAAAAGACATTATGAAAACGCTAGTAAAAACATTCGCCGCAGCAGCCTTAATCGCAGTATCAACTTTCGCTATGGCCGCTGAAGGACCTGGAGCAAAAGCAACAAAAGCAAAGGTTAACCTTTCCACCGCAGATTTCGCTTTAGAGCATTATGTTGCGGTAACGACTGAAGGAGAATCAGCAGGAGTAGAGCATTTATTCTCAGCTGATTTCAATCAAAAGATCCAAGCTACCAATGCGCAGTCTAACAGCCGTAGCGAAGTGGTTAAATCCTTGAAAAAACAAAAAGGCGAAAAGCTAAACTGTACAGTAAGCACAGCTATCATCGAGGAATCGGCAGACTATATGGTGGCTAAAGTGACGTTGAAATTTGAGAATTTCACCAAGACTGATTTAGTTACTTTGGAGCGTGTAGGCAATGACTGGAAAGTATCTAAATCGATCAATTCGTATAAGTAGTATCCAACAACTAGTGGTTTGTCAGCTCAGGCAGGCTACAGACCACTAGTGAATCATATGTTTAAGTTTAGTTTAGAAGCCAGGTCTTGAGATCTGGCTTTTTTGTTTTGTCATGTAATGTGCGTTACTCGTTGATTGCCGATCAAGGTTTTAGTTCAAAAAAGTATGTTAGATGATTGGTATGAGATGAAGAATAAGCCGATAATTTTAAATTTGTAATGATGATGGATAAAAAAGAACTTATTTTAATGATTGAAATTCAGTTGAAAAGCTTTATAGATTCCAAAAGACCGAAAGATGTAGAAGTGCGCAAAAAATTGGATTTTGGTTATTCGTGGGATGGACAAACGGCTTTACTGTTTGAAATTAGACCACAATGGAATGACCCATCGAATATTTTAGAATTACCGTTTGCAAAGCTTCGCTTTGTGAAAGCATCTAAAATTTGGAAACTCTATTGGATGCGAAGATCGGGCAAATGGGAGGCTTATGAACCGAAGCCCGAGAGTACTAATCTGCAATTATTGTTGGATGAAATAAATCATGATGGATATGCATGTTTTTTCGGATGATAAGCTTCATGAAAAATTATTTCCTCCTATCTTTTTTATGGCACCACGATAGTATTGTTTTCATTCTTTTGAACCATCCCATACGTTAGTGACGTTACATTGACTGTTAGCGTTGAATTCATTGTTATTTTATGGTTGAATAAGATAGTTTACGAAACGGTATTTCTGATATTGTTACAATTAGGTAAGTTGTTTAAAAAGTACACTCCGCACTGTTCAATTTTGGCTAAAACGAGACTCGTGATGTGAAATTTAATTCAAGACTGAATTCTCTATTTTTAAATGCTCCAGTTTTTAGAGGAGAGGTCAATGCCCGAAGATCTGACTGTAAATGACAGGAACTTCAAGTTAGGAAAAAGATTAGGGAAAGGATTAGGGAAAGAAATAGTTGTAAGTGCTTGCTCCGACATACCACTTAATTTGGCGCAATCGAAGGTAAATACTATACGATAGATTGTTTTGTTGTAACAAATATTTACTAAATTTGTTACATATTAGATTATTTTTAATGTCGGAAACATCTAGAAATAAGATAGAAACAAAGATTTTTAAGTCTTCTCGCGGCGAATTTTTTTTCGCATCTGATTTTAAGAATTATGGGACACCAGAGAATATCAGGTTGACACTTTTCCGCCTGGAGAATGATGGACTTATTGAAAGATTGGCTCATGGTATTTATATTAAACCTAAAAAGGACCCTTTATTGGGTACAATATATCCTAGTGTTGAAGAAATTGCTAAAGAAATTGCAAGGCGAGACAAAGCTCGTATTGCTCCGACAGGTGTATTAGCGTTGTATTTATTAGGGCTGACTACGCAGGTGCCGCTAAAAGCCGTTTATCTAACAGATGGTTCACAGCGGGATATTTAAATAGGTAAGCGTACAATCAAATTTAAACGTACTGTACCCAAAAGCTTTGCGATAAAAGATGATTTATTACAGTTGGTTGTTTCAGCTTTTAAAGAACAAGGTCAAGAGGGAATTTCTGAAGAATTCTTAAGCATGATCAAACATTCAGTCAAAAAGATAGAAAAACAAATTCTTGATTCTCAGTTGAAATATGCGCCAGTATGGATCCAGAAAGAAATAACTAAGCTTTACCAATCCTAAAATTATGTGGTTAAATCTTAAGACAGAACAAAAGAGGCTTGTATTGGATCAATTGAGCAATATAATGGGATTGCCAGCTTTTGTTATTGAAAAAGATTGGTGGGTGTGTATTGTTCTGAAGGATGCTTTTGCATCGAAAAGGGAGGTTAAGTATCCTTCCGACTGACGAGGTAATAAAAGAGTGGGCAGCGGATTATAAAACCATGCGTGAAAATATGATAGTGAGAGAAAGTCTAACATGGGAAGATCTTCTAAAAAGTGTCAAAAGAATTGAAGATAAGTTTAATATAAATCAATTTTCAAAAGATAACGAACCCCCTAAAAAGCGTAATTAAGTAAAGTTACTTATTAGGAATCTAATATTTTTGAGTACGGATATAATTTACTCCCTTAATTGGATTTTACTGAATTTATGCCCCTTAAAAATGGTTGCTTAGTCAATTGCTGTTCGTATTGTTCTTTGCTTATAAATGGCCATAGCTCATGATCTCCTGAATGCTTAAATTCTTTAAATTGCTCATTCCGCTCATTTAGTTTCACGCTATAATGCTGTCCAAAAGTGAGTGCGGTAAATAGTAAGTCTTTAAATGAAAATCGAAATAACGGATTTGTATGATCAAAGTAAGACCACTCATCCTCAAAATCTGAATTTAGAAATAAAATAATGCTTTGTAATCGGTAAATATTTTTACCTCCTCATTTCTACCATCCATGGAGTTTTTAGGCTGGGGTCGTATTAAAAACATTCGCAGCAGTAGCTTTAATCGCCGTATCTACATTTGCTATGGCAGCTGAAGGTCCAGTTTCAAAATCAGCAAAAGCTAACATTATAGCTAGTGGTCTGCCAAATCAAGTTATAGGCAGGCCACTAAAACCCTGAGAAAATAAGATATTGAGCCATTTTCAGAATCACTATCGAAATACATAGACGCTTGCAATAAACGGCAATTTTCAAACAAACGTATCATCAAAAGTTGTTTACTTAGGAAATTAGCCAAATCTGTAGCATGGAGAGTGCTGCTTTTTTTATACGGCGACTGAGCATGAAATTATGGATATTAATGTTAATTTTATATGAAATTAACATCTGTTAAGTTAATTTGCATCAATTAAATATACCGAATTCATGATAGCTGGACTGAACCATATTTCCATATCAATGGATGATTTTCTCTTATTACAAGCTGGAGATCAGTCTATTTTTGGTATTGTGTTTAATTATTACCAGCCAATTATCTATTTTAAAGTGAGGCAGCTCTGTAAAAGTGATAGTGATGCGGAGGAAGTTACACAGGAAGTTTTTATTGAATTTTATTTAAAGAGGATGCAGCTTTCCGGTCCGGAAGCCATTTTCCCCTTTCTATTTGCTATTTCAAAAAGAATGGCCATATCCAATTTCCGTAAATCGCTGGTCCGGTCCAACTATCTGCAGTCGCTTCAGCACACTTGGTCTGAAAATTCCTTTTCGCTGCAGGATGAACTGGAAGGCAAAGAACTGCAGGTCATCCTGGAATCCATTATTGAACAATTGCCGCCACAGCAGCAGGCAATTTACCGACGGAACAAGTTTGAGGATCAATCTTATCAGGAAATTGCCGATGAGGAAGGCCTCTCCAAAAATACGGTACGCAATCATCTTAGTCTAGCCTCGAAGTTTGTCCGGTTCAAGCTGGATAAAATCCTGTCCATCTTTTTTTTCTAAGCAACTCGGGTTGCCACCTCTTTTTCTGTAGTTGTAATTAGCCATCTCAGGGGGGCAAAAAAAGTAGGTTACCTAAAATCCGTAAAAAAAATATTTTTCTATTGGTACTTTTTTCGAGTTCGCGCGATTATGTAGTTGAAATCGATCCAAAGGAATGAACCAAATTGAACAATACTGCCAATTAATACGTAAATATCTTGCTGATCAAGCCAGTAAAGAAGAACAGGCACAGCTTCAGGAATTAATGGATGATCCCGTATTTCTTCAGGCTTGGGAGAAAGTCTGGCGGGAGAATTCGTATCCCGCACATCCTGCAGCATACCCTGATCCACATCGGATGTTGGAAAATATACTGGCTGATCCCCGAATTGCAACAGCGGCATCTGCTCACCAAAAGACTACAGACGGACATTTTAATTTCAGGAGGAGTTGGTGGCAGGTCGCGGCAGTCTTTCTGGCGTTCTGCGGTGCAGTGCTATGGGGCTACTACAACTTTTATAACGTGGATACGCTACCGAAGGAGCAGCTGTCTAATGTGTCGATCGTACCGGGCTCTGATAAAGCCATGATCATTCTTGAAGATGGAAAACAGATCGACCTCAGTTTGCTCAGTGCTGATACAGTACTTGACCAAGGCGAATATTTGATTACCAAAGATAACAGCGGTCAAATCAGTTATAGTCTCAAAGACAACCTGGCGCCAACAAATAACATCGTTTACAATACCATTGTTACGCCCCGAGGCGGGGAATATACGCTGAGGATGGCTGACGGAAGTCTTGTGCAGCTTAATGCGGGCAGTAAGATTAAATATCCCGTAAAATTTGATGCGAAGTTGCGGTCGGTGCAGCTCGAAGGTGAAGCCTATTTTGAAATAGCCAAAATGGAGGTTAAAGGCAAACGGGTACCTTTTATTGTGCAAAGTGAAACGCAGAGGCTCGAGGTTCTTGGAACACATTTTAACATCAAGAGCTTTGGTGATCACATCGTTACCACCTTGGTGGAAGGTAAAGTCAAGCTCTCTTTTGCTGATGCTGCCTTGAAAGAACAGGTCCTAGCGCCCAATGACCAGGTCGTTTTCGATGAAAGCCGCAAGAGTTTGAAAAAGGAGCAAGTGGATCCCTTCTATAGTCTCGCCTGGAAAAATGGAAATTTCGCTTTTGATAATGCATCCATTCAAATTGTCATGGACGAGGTTGCACGCTGGTATGATGTCGAGATCAGTTACGAAGACCAGTTGCAGGGACAGCACTTCTCGGGGACTATCTCCCGCTATGAAAATATCGATAAACTGTTGAAAACAATTGCTTTCGCCGGTGGCGTACATTTCGAACGTAAAGGAAGGAGGATATATGTGCTAAACTAACGCTGATGAGAAGATAGCATATATAACAAACAGGAGCGCGCCAACGCCCCTGAAAGTTTTGTCTTTTTCTCGACATGGATGAATAGTAAAACCGTTAAATTTTATCTCAACCGAATGCAATTTAATAAAAAAAAATTGATCGGACCGACCCTATTATGTCAGGTAAGATCCCAGAAAATACCAATTTCTATGAAATTGTCATTAGCAATTCCTCTCTTATTCGCAGCCAATTTACAGCTGCACGCATTTTCTTTTGGCCAAACTGTCAATCTGAAGCGGAACAATGTGAAGGTGAGTGCTGTTTTGAAAGAACTGCAGAAGCAAAGCGGATACAACATTTTTTACAACGAATCGCTGATCGCAAAAGACGACCGTATCAGCGTCAGCTACCACAATATTTCTTTTGAGGAAGCCCTGAAGGATCTGTTGATGCAGCTGCAGTTATCTTATGTCAAAGCGGATAAAAATATTGTCTTGAACAAAAGAACGGATCAGGCTGTTCGCCAAACCTCGGTTACGGAGGCTCCGCAGCTATACCCGGTCAACGGAGTGGTCAAAGACGATCAGGGCCGACCTTTGGACAATGTTACGGTCAGCGAAAAAGGCAAAAAGGAGAAAACCCTCAGCCAGGAGGATGGCAGTTTTCAGATCCAGGTCAGCAGCCCTGATGCCATACTTTTATTTACTATGGTTGGCTATCAGCCGCTGGAAATAGCGCTGGCACAGCAGTCAACATTGCGTGTGACCATGAAGCCGGCCATCAATGCGATGGAAGAAGTGGTCGTCGTGGGCTATGGTGTGCAGAAAAAAGCCAACCTGACGGGTGCCGTATCACAGGTCAATGCCGATGATATCGCGTTTCGTCCAAGTGCCAATATAGCAGGTACGCTCCAGGGGCTTATGCCGGGCTTGAATATACAGCTCAATAACGGCGATCCATCCAAAACACCTGATATCAATGTGCGGGGATTCAATTCCATCAATGAGGGCGGCCCGTTGGTATTGATCGACGGGATCGAAGGGAATATCACACGGGTTAATCCCAACGATATTGAAAGTGTTTCCGTCCTGAAAGATGCTGCTTCTGCGGCCATTTATGGAGCCCGTGGTGCTTTTGGTGTTATCTTGGTGACCACAAAAAAAGGAAAGGCAGGAACCGTGAAGGTGGATTATGTCAATAATTTTGCCTGGACTACACCGGCCTCTCGTACCGATTATATCTCCGATCCTTATGTCTACGGGAAAACAGTAGATGCCGCACTGTACGGTTATAACGGCAGTTCCTATACACGCTACAATCCAATGGACTGGGAAGCGATCAAAATGGTGGCTGCAGGTGAGATTGCGCCCTTTCATGAGAAGCAGGCAGACGGAACCTATAAATTTTTCTATAAGACCAACTGGTGGGATTACCTATTTAAAAAATATCAGCCCTCCAATTTCCATAATATCGCCATTTCAGGTGGTAGTGAAAAGTTGAAAGCCTATCTCTCCGGACGTGTATTCAAAAGGGAAACAATCAACAATATCAATGACGATGCGGATATGGACCGCCAGAATATGAAATCCAATTTGGTATTCACACCCAACAGTTGGTTGGAAATTTCGAACAATACGCAGTTCATCAACGAAAAGGATAAAGAATATGGGGGGTATACCAATGGTCTGGGGGGACTTTGGAGTACAACCACCTGGTATAATCTGATGCCTTTTTACCCCAATTTTGTTGACGGTATTCCAACGGATATCGGTGTGGGTACTGGCGGTCAGGGAGCTAATGCAGGACTGGAGTCGGGAAAAAGCTGGGAGGTGCGCAATAGTGAAGAATTTACAAATACTTTTCGTGTCCTGCTTAAGCCACTGAAAGGCCTACAGGTAAATTTTGATTATAGCAACCGCATCGAGAACTTTTCACGGAGCACACGCCTCAACCCGTTCAGTTACTATTCGGGCAACAAACTCAATTATACAACTGCAGGGCTCAACCGTCTGACAGAATATCGCTGGAAAGACAAGTATAATGCGATGAACCTGTTTGCGACCTACGAAAAAAATGTAGCGCAAAAGCATCAGTTCAAATTATTGGTGGGCTACAATCAGGAATCCTTTGACCGGGACCGTATCGCTGGTGCCATGGACAATCTCCTTATCGAAGATCTATCCAATCTCGCGCTGGGAACTTCCATGTACAGCCTGAGCGGAACAGCTGAAAATTGGGCTATCCAGGGCGTGTTTGGCCGTTTTAATTATGCCTACGACAATAAATACCTGCTGGAAATAAATTCACGGTATGATGGTTCTTCACGCTTCCCAAGCGGGAGCCGATGGGGATTTTTCCCCTCAGTTTCATTGGGCTGGCAGCTGGATCGGGAACAGTTTTGGGAATCGATCAAAGGCAGCATACCCAGCTTAAAACTCAGAGCTTCATATGGCAAGCTCGGCAACCAGACTGTAGGGGTCAATACCTTTAAGGAATTGATGACCGTGCAGCAGTTGGCTTGGCTAAATGGGGGCTCCCGTCTTATCGGCGCAAGTACGCCGGCACCGTTGCCGAATGTCGTCACCTGGGAACGGACCAAAAGCATTGACTTCGGTGTTGATCTTGGACTGATCCAGAACAAGCTAAATATCAATTTTGACTGGTATCAAAAGGATGTCGAAGGCATGTATCTTCCGGGACAGCCGCTTCCAGCAGTATTTGGTGCCAGTGAACCCCGAGAAAACTACGCTGCTTTGCGTAATAAAGGTTTTGAAGTCGGGGTAAGCTACCAGGACAAATTTGACCTTGCCGGTTCACCCTTTCGCTTTAACATCGCCGTGAATACCACCAATTTTAAAGGGATTATCACGAAATATAATAATCCGCAGGGCCTGTTGAGCTCCTATTACGAAGGACAGGTGCTGGGGCAGATCTGGGGATACCATATCGACGGACAGTTTCAGTCCGATGCGGAAGCATTGAGTTATCAGAATAGTTTTCAGGATCCACAATTGTCCCTCTCGAAAGTATATAACGATATTCTGAGCGTATCGCAAAATAGTGAGTGGAATATGTTGCGCGGCGGCGATGTGAAATATGTCGATCTCAATGGTGATGGCCGTATCGACAAAGGCGACAATACGCTTACCAACCACGGTGATATTAAACCCATTGGCAATGCCATGCCGAAATTTCCATTTGGTATCAATATGAGCGCTTCCTGGAATAATTTTGATCTCTCGGCGGCTTTTGCTGGTGTTGCCAAACAGGACTGGTATCCGACGGGGGATTTATACTGGGGATCCTATCAGCGCCCGTATCTTTCCTTTGTACGCAAAGACCTGGTAGATAATGCATGGACCCCGGAGAAGAAGGGGAACAGGTATCCACAGATCTATCGGGGATACTCTTCCCTGCAGAGCGGAAGGTCGCTATACGAACTGAACGATTATTACCTGACCAATGTTGGGTTTCTGCGGATGAAAAATTTTACGTTGGGCTATACGTTGCCGCAGCAATGGACAAGGCGCTATAAAGTTGAAAAACTACGCTTTTACTTCAGCGGCGAGAATCTGTTGACCTGGAACTTTGGCAATCTGACGAAGTATATAGATCCCGAACAGGCAGGTGCAATGATCAATTATAATTCGCCTGCGAGCGCCAATGATCCTGCGGACTCCTCGGAGCGGGGGCTGCTACGGGACTATCCTATGGGTAAAACCTATTCTTTTGGTTTAATGCTTACGCTTTAATACTTGACAACGCAATGATAATGAAACTTACAACAAACAGCTATAAACTACTTGGTCTGTTGATCTTACTATCGCTGGCAGCTTGTCAGAAAGATTATTTGGACCGTCCTTCGGAGGACCAGGTAGAAGCACCTTATTTTTTCAATACAGCAAAGGATCTGGAGGTTGCCACCAATGATTTTTACACCTTTCTGCCCAATGAATCCTGGTATACAAACGATGGGAGTTCGGACAATATGATCCCCCTTACGGTGGCCGACCGGATCAAGGGCAATCGAACTGTCCCCGTGGGAAGTGGTTCGGGCGGTTGGTCCTGGAGCCAGTTGCGCAAGATCAATTATTTTTTGGCCAACTACCATAAAGTGCCCGACGCTGCGGCACAAAAGAAATACGGCGGCATAGCCCGTTTTTTTAGAGCAAATTTTTATTACGATAAGGTGAAAACTTTCGGTGACGTGCCCTGGTATGGAAAAGTGCTGACTGCCAAAGATGACGATCTTTTCAAGGCCAGGGATTCACGGCAGCTGGTGATGGATTCCATTATGGCTGATCTGGACTATGCAATCGAAAATATACCAGCCGAAAAACAGCTTAACTTAATCACTAAATACACGGCACTGCTGCTGAAAGCAAGGGTGGCGCTCTTTGAAGGAACGTTTAGAAAATACCATCAGATCGCGGGACATGAAAAGTTCCTGAATGCGGCGGTCAGTGCATCGGCCGAACTGATGAATTCTGGCGCCTATACCTTGTACAGCCAGGGCGGAGCAGATCAAGCCTATCGGAATCTGTTTGCCCGCAATAATCAGGATCAGGTGGAGACTATCCTTGCCATTGATTTTGAATTGGGCATGCGTGTGCATGGCCTTGGCTATTCCTTTACCTCGGCAACTTCGGGAGCCTACGGGATCGCCAAAGATATGATCAATAGCTATCTGATGAAGGATGGGAGCCGCTTTACCGATAGAACAGGTTACAAGACCATGGAATTCTATCAGGAAATGCAAAATAGAGATCCAAGGCTTACACAGACAACTGCGGGGCCAGACTTCCGTGCCAATGGAGAAACAGCAAATGAGCCTGTCAACTTGACGATCACCACGACAGGCTATCGCCTGATCAAGGCCTTGCCTGACAAATTGCAATGGGGCGTATCGGCCTCCTATTTCGATGTCATCTTATTCCGGTATGCAGAAGCACTGCTGATCAATGCCGAAGCAAAAGCCGAACTGGGGACGATCAGCCAAAGCGACCTTGACCTGACCGTCAATAAGCTGCGTAGCCGCGCGGGGATGCCGATGCTATCTCTAGCGGAAGCGAATGCCAACCCTGACCCTTATCTGCTGGCCATGTATCCGAACGTCGATGGTGGAGCATTCAGGGGAGTACTATTGGAAATACGGCGCGAAAGACGGATTGAATTGTTCAACGAAGGGCAGCGCTGGGATGATTTAATGCGCTGGAAAGCTGGATCCAAACTCAATCAGCCTATTGTCGGCGTTTATTTTCCCGGCGTTGGAGCCTATGATTTTACAGGGGATGGCAAGGCCGATGTGTATGTCCATACAGGCAATACATCGGGTGCACCGGGTACGGTGACCACATTGATCAATATCAATCAGCGAACGCTTTGGGATCCCGTTTCAAATACCCAGAATGCCAATAAAGGTTCACTGGATCCCTTTTATCAACGGGGTAAGTTTGATGAAAAACGCGATTACTATGCACCGATCCCAATCGAAGATATCCAGTTAAACCCAAATTTGAAACAAAATCCTGAATGGGAAAAATTATACCGATAACATGAAACAACTTATTTTTATAGCGATCCTCTGTTGTCTATTGATCCCAGGATATACGTACTGTCAAAAACAGCGTGGGCCTGATTATGCAGTTGGCTATTCGCTCGATATCCGGAAGATAGCATTGGAAAAACTCAAGGCGGACAAAGCAGCTGGTATGGATTACATCGAGATTGCAGGGCTCGGAAGCTTTGTCAATGCAGACCTCAGCTTAAAGATCCCACAGGATGAATGGTTGCTTAAATGCGATTCGCTGGCTACTGTGCTGAAAAAAACGGGGCTGAGGGTATGGTCTGTCCATATGCCCTTTTCCGCCAAAATAGATATCTCTACGCTGGATGAACAGCAGCGGCAGCAGGTGATCCGTATGCATTTGCAGCTGTTGGAAGGACTTTACCGCCTTCATCCGCAGGTAATCCTGTTTCACCCTTCCTATTACCTTGAGCCCAACAAACGCGCCGCCCGCAAGGATCAACTGGTACGTTCTGTCAAGGAGTTGTACTCGGCAGTGTCTAAGGCTGGGCGGAAGCTCGTCATCGAAAATATGCTGGGGCCTTCGCTGACGGTGGGTGAGCGGGAGCGGCCCCTGCTGCGGACCGTGGAAGAATGTCAGGAACTTTTTGCCCGCTTTCCTCATCAGGTCGGCATCGCAGTGGATATGAATCATATTGCACATCCCGAGCAGTTGCTCTTGGCTTTTGGATCGCGGGTCAAGACGCTGCATGTCGCGGATGGGGACGGAACCAAGGAAAGTCACTATCTACCCTGTAATGGCAAGGGACAGAATGACTGGAATAAGATCTTTGCCACCCTGGAAAAAATTAAATATAAAGGTGTATTCATGTTTGAGTGCCATTATGAAACCACAACGCAGCTGGTCGAATGTTACCGTCAGCTGCAGCAGATTTATAGTAGTACAAAACAATAAGCAGGTTCAAAAACATTGATTATAATGAAAAAATCGTTATATATTTTTATGGTTCTATTTTTTGCCCTAGGCATACAGAGCTGTAAAAAAGATAAAGTCGAAAGTGAGCAACGGCTCCTGATCGATCGGGATTATATGGAAGTCGGCAGTAGGGCTGATACCTATCAGTTGGACATCTTGGCGAATGCGACGGTTACCGTAAGCAGCGACAAAAACTGGATCAAACTCGATAGTACGGTGTATCCCAAAGGGAAAAATAAGATCCGGTTTTCTGTTTCGAAAAACTCGGAAGACGAACGTTCGGCGACCTTGTTGCTCCGATTGAATGATAACCTATCGCAGGAGATCTTGATTTTGCAGGAATCCGGAAAAGTTCCCGTTTTTTATGTGACTCCCGCAGGTAAGGGAGATGGCAGTTCGTGGAGTAGTGCTACAGATCTCGATCAGGCACTCGAAAAAGCAACGACAGGCAGTACCCTATTCTTGGCCGAGGGAACCTATATTCCAACTAGAACCATTCGCAATGGTGATGTGAATGAGGAATCCGATAAAACCATAGAGATCGCAAAGAATGTCAGCCTAATAGGCGGATACGCGGCCAATGCCAAACCTGGAGATCAGCCCAATCCGGCTTTGTATAAAACCATCTTTCAGGGGAAGCTTTCCAGTGGAAAATCGGTGTTTCACACAGTCACAGTGACGGCAACCCCGGATCCTGAAAATCAGGTTATGCTGGAAAATATCAGCATCAAAGGGGGAAATGCCACCGACCGCAGTGCCAGTACAACGATCGATAACGTAAAATTCAGCCGTGGCCAAGGTGGCGGTATGTT
>Ga0308161_1001005_pt1 | contig 37223 bp, 33 predicted proteins | sample PhyFR2_FD_201034 | JGI IMG/M metagenome (GOLD analysis project Ga0308161, IMG submission 201034) | Phyllosphere microbial communities from UC Gill Tract Community Farm, Albany, California, United States - DLSLF.R2 | ecosystem: Host-associated > Plants > Phyllosphere > Unclassified | place: USA...
GCACGTCGGCCGGCAGGCCGTCCCAGAACTTCTTGTTGACGATGACCGCATAGCCCAGGTAGCCGTGGTTCGACACGGTCACGTGCTTCTGCACTTCATGCATCTTCTGGGTGTACATGTTCGACGGCGGGTTCTCGGTGCCGTCCACCACGCCGGTCTGCAGCGCCTGGTAGACTTCCGAGAAGGCCAGCACCTGCGGGTTGGCGCCCAGCGCGCGCATCTGCGCGTCCAGCACCTTCGAGCTCTGGATGCGCATCTTCAGGCCGCGGAAATCGCCAGGTGCGTGCAGCGGCTTGTTGGCCGACATGACCTTGAAGCCGTTGTCCCAGTAGGCCAGGCCGGTGATGCCCTTCGGCTCCAGCTTGGTCAAGAGGTTCTTGCCGATCGCGCCTTCGGTTACGGTGTACAGCGCGGCCTTGCTCGGGAAAATATACGGTAGGTCGAACACCTCGAATTCCTTCACGCCCAGCGGCGCGAACTTGGCCAGCGAGGGCGCCAGCATCTGCACCGCGCCCAGCTGCAGGGCTTCGAGTTCTTCCTTGTCCTTGTACAGCTGGCTGTTGGGGTAGACTTCGACCTTGACGCGGCCTTTGGTCATTTTTTCGGCCAGGTCCTTGAAGCGCTCGGCGGCGCGGCCCTTCGGCGTGTCGGTCGCCACCACGTGGCTGAACTTGATGACGATGGGGGCCTGGGCGGATGCGTTCAGGGCGAAGCTGGCGCCGGCGACCAGCGCGAGCGCTGCCACCACGGATTTGATCTTCATGTTGTCTCCTGTCTTATAAGAATAGGTATATTTTTTGTATTTATACCGGGAGTCTGCTGAGCTTTTTACCCGGCATCTATTGTGGAAAACCACAATAGGCGGCTCAGCAGTAAAAGTATCACGTTTAGTGCATGAAAAACCCATTCTCGATTCCGCGCCCCGTACCCGACGGCCCCTGGCGCTGGCTGGTGCCGGTGCTGCTGGTGCTGCTGTTCCTGCTCGTCCTGCTATGGCTGCCCTGGCAGGCGCGCCAGATGGAAGCCAACGAGCGCCAGGAACAGCTGATCGCCGACACCCTCTGGGTCGAGCAGACCCTGCGCTTCGAACTGGCGCGCAGCGAGGAAGCGCTGGCCACGCTCGGCGCCGACCTCGCCGCCGACACGCCGCCGGCGCAGCCAGCCCTGCAGGCGCGTCTCCAGCAGATGTTCAAGAACGGCCATGAACTGCGCCGCATCGCCTGGCTGGACGCCGACGGCAAGCTGCTGGCCCTGCGCGGCAGCGAACTGCCCGAACACGGCCTGACCCAATCCTCGCGCGATGCCCAACTGATGTCGCGCAGCACCCGCAACGGCCGCTACAGCGATGCCTACGGCGCCGGCGACGCCCACGGCGGCCTGGTCGACTATCACCTGCCGCTCTACCACCAGGGCCGCTTCGTCGGCAGCCTGCTCGCCACCTACAACCTGCAGACCCTGCTCGACGAGAACGTACCCTGGTGGTTCGCCCAGGACAACGCCCTGTCCCTGCTCGACCGCGACGAGCGCGTGGTGGCGCGCCGCGCCGCCGGCGGTCCCGGACATGGCGTCTACACGCACAAGCGCGCGCTCGACCTGCCCGGCGCCCAGATCGCACTGGCCACCGACAGCGTCAAAGGCGCGCCGAAGCTGCTGCCCAACCTGCTGGTCGGCTCGGTGATCGTATTGGCGCTGGGCCTGGTGCTGTCGCTGGCGGCGCTGTGGCGTCACATCGCACGCACCATCGCCGCCGAGAACGCGCTGCGCCAGCAGATGGCCTTCCGCACCGCGATGGAAAACTCGCTGCTGACCGGCCTGCGCGCGCGCGACCTCGAAGGCCGCGTCACCTACGTGAACCCGGCTTTCTGCCGCATCGTCGGCCTGCCGGCCAATGAACTGCTCGGCAAGAAGCCGCCGATGGCCTACTGGGCGCCGGAGGTGACCGGCGAATACGAGCAGCGCTTCCGCAAGATCCTGGCTGGCCAGGCGACGCCGCAGTTCGAGACCGTGTTCCAGCGCCCCGACGGCACCCGCGTGCCGGTGCTGGTGTTCGAAGCGCCGCTGGTCGGCGCCGACGGCCGCCATACCGGCTGGATGAGTTCCGTGCTCGACATCACCGACCGCAAGCGCGCCGAAGAGCTGGCCCGCCAGCAGCAGGAAAAGCTCGAGACCAGCGCGCGCCTGGCCACCATGGGCGAGATCTCGTCGATGCTGGCGCATGAACTGAACCAGCCGCTGGCGGCGATCTCCAGCTACACGGCGGGCGCGCTGAACGTGCTGGAAAAAGGCGGTGCGGGCGATGGCGCCGGCATGCTCAAACGCGCACTGGAACAGGCCAATACCCAGGCGCGCCGCGCCGGCCAGATCATCCGCAGCGTGCACGAATTCGTGAAGAAGCGCGAGCCGCGCCGCGAGAGCGTGATGGTGCCGCAGGTGATCGAGGGCATCCGCTCCCTGATCGAACTGCAGGCGCGCCAGAGCTACGTCACGCTGCAGGTCGACGTGCCGGCCGACCTGCCGCAGGTCGAAGCCGACCGCGTGCTGCTCGAACAGGTGCTGCTGAACCTTACCCGCAACGCGATCGAGGCGATGCAGGACATCGACCGCGAACGCCGCGTGCTGCGCATCGAAGCGGCGCACGATGAAGCACAGGCGAAGGTGTCGGTGTCCGTCATCGACAACGGTCACGGCATCCCGCCCGAAGTGGCCGAGCGCCTGTTCTCGCCCTTCTTCTCGACCAAGGCCGAGGGCATGGGCATGGGCCTGTCGATCTGCCGCACGGCGATCGAATTCCACGGCGGCACCCTCACCCACGCCGCCAATCCGGGCGGCGGCACGGTGTTCACGTTCACGCTGCAGCGGGCGCACGCTACAATAACAAGCTGACCGAAGGAGATCCCATGCTGCACATCGTCGACGACGAAGACGTGATCCGCGACGCCCTCGAATGGCTGGCGCAGTCGCGCGGGCTCACGGCGCGCGGCTATGCCGGCGGCCAGGCCTTCCTCGATGCTTTAAGCACGCAGCACGACACAGGCGGCGAATGCGTTTTGCTCGACGTGCGCATGCCCGGCATGAACGGCATCGCCGTGTTCGACCAGCTGGTGGCGCGCGGCCTGCTGGCGCGCCTGCCCGTGATCTTCCTGACCGGCCATGGCGACGTGCCGATGGCGGTCGATTCGCTCAAGCGCGGCGCCTTCGACTTTTTCGAAAAACCCTTCAACGATAACCAGCTGATGGACCGCGTCGAGGAAGCCCTTGCCAGATCGCGCCAGGCCGCCGCCTCCAGCGCCGTGCACGCACGCCTGGCCACGCTGTCGGCGCGCGAACGCGAGGTGCTGGACCTGATCCTGGCCGGGAACATGAACAAGGTCGTCGCCGACAAGCTGGGCATTAGCATGCGCACGGTGGAAGTGCACCGCGCCCACATTTTCGACAAGATGCAGGTCAAGACCGCGGTCGAGCTGGCGGGCCTGCTGAAGTAAAAGTTCCTCTCGGGTTTCGTGCCCTGCCTTTCGAGAGTTCGCTTGTAAAATCCATCTGAACACGCATGGTTGAACTGACCACGCTGAATATTTCTTAGGGAAAGCAGATGAGCGAAAAGACAATTGCAGACAAGATGTTCCTGAGGAACGCGAAATCGATGCTGATCCTGAACGGGAACGTCCATCCAGGCATGGTGTCGCAGATGCCGCCCGACCTGATCAAGAACGACCAGGACAAGGTGGATGTGGTGCTGCTGTTCGCAATGAACCGCAAGGAACTCGAACAGCAGTTCCCGACCGCGAAGGAACGCCTGGGCGAAAAAGGCTCGCTGTGGGTCGCCTACCTGAAGCAGACGGCATCGAAGGCCACTGATATCAATCGCGACTCAATCAACGCGTTTGCGAAGGAAAACGGTATCACAGGCGTCGCCATGATCTCGATCGACGGCGATTGGTCCGCACTGCGCATGAAACGCATCGAAATTTAAGCCGATTCAACGCCGTGGCGGGCTAGTGCCCAGGCCACATGCTCGCGCACCAGCGGCGACGGGTGTTCGAGCCGGGCGCGCAGCGCCGCCACGATGCGCGCGTCGCCGGGAGCGGCATCGGCCGCGTTTCCCATCCCCACCGCCAGATTGCGCAGCCAGCGCTCATGCCCGATCCGGCGGATCGGACTGCCCTCCATGCGGCGGTTGAACTCTTCCTCTTCCCACCCGAACAGTTCCACCAGGCTGGCTTCACCCAGGCCATGGCGGGCGTCGAAGTCCGGCAGCACGGCGCGCTGCGCAAACTTGTTCCACGGGCAGACCAGCTGGCAATCGTCGCAGCCGTAGATGCGGTTGCCGATCAGCGGCCGCAGTTCTTCCGGGATGCTGCCCTTCAGCTCGATCGTCAGGTAAGAGATGCAGCGCCGCGCGTCGAGCCGGCCCGGGCCCAGGATCGCATGCGTCGGACAGGCCGCGATGCAGGCCTCGCACTGGCCGCAATGGGCGCCGGTGGCTTCGTCGACGGGGAGCGCCAGGTCGACCAGGATCTCGCCGATGAAGAAGGTCGAACCGGCCTCGCGCGACAGCAGCAGCGTGTGCTTGCCGCGCCAGCCGAGGCCTGCCTTTTCCGCCAGCGGTAATTCCATCACCGGCGCCGAATCGGTGAACACGCGGAAGCCGATCTCGTGCCCCGCCGCCTTGACCTTCTCGGCCAGGGCCTGCAGCCGGTTGCGCAGCACCTTGTGGTAATCGCGTCCGCGGGCATACACCGAGACCACGGCGGCTTCCGGATCCTGCTGGCGCAGGCGTTCCTTCGCGCGCCAGTCGGCCTCCGTGTCCATCGGCAGGTAATCCATGCGGGCCACGATCGCGCGCACCGTGCCCGGCACCAGCTCCGCCGGCCGGGCGCGCTTCATGCCGTGGCTTGCCATATAATCCATCTCGCCATGATGACCGGCGTCGAGCCAGGCCTGCAGGCCCGCTTCGTGCCGGGACAGATCGACGTCCGTGATCCGGACTTCGGCAAAGCCCAGTTCCGCGCCCCACGCCTTGATGGCGCGCGCAAGTTCGTGCAGGTCGGGTTGGATTTCAGGCATGGCAAACGGTGGACGACTAACACGACATTCTAATCCCGCAGCACCTATGCAACAACTGAACGCTTACCTCGCGGACGAATCGGCAACCCAGGCCCTGGGCGCCGCACTGGCGCGCGCGCTGGTCCCCGGCCTCGTGATCTACCTGCACGGCGACCTCGGCGCCGGCAAGACGGCCCTGACGCGCGCCCTGCTGCACGCGGCCGGCCACAAGGGCGCCGTGAAAAGCCCGACCTACACGTTGTCCGAACCGTATCGCATCGCCCTGGATGGACAAGGCGTCAACCTGATCCACTACGACCTCTACCGCATGTCCAGCCCCGAGGAATTCCTCGACGCGGGCTTCCGCGAAGACTTCGACGGCAGGAACATCTGCGTGGTCGAGTGGCCGGAAAAAGGCGAGCCGGTGTTGCCGCCGCCCGACGTCCGGATATTGCTCTCGGTCAGCGGCCTCGGCCGTGCTGTAGAATTGCAGGCGTTGTCTGATTTGGGCCTGCTATGCCTCGAACGCCTGCACTTCCCCCCGACTCCCTGATTCCCGGTTCCCCGAAGCGACGCGCGGTCCTGAAAGCCGGCGGCACGCTGCTGCTGTCCGTGGTCGCGCCGCTGACGCCGCTGCAGGCGTCCGCCGCGCAGATCATGGCCGTGCGCATCTGGCCCGCCGACGAGTACACCCGCGTCACGCTGGAAAACGACAGCGAACTGAAGACCACCCACCTCATGCTGGCCAATCCGCCGCGCCTGGTGGTCGACATCGAGGGCCTGGCGCTCAATGAGACCCTGAAAAGCCTGGTGGCCAAGGTCGAGTCGAACGACCCCTACATCGAGCACGTCCGGGTCGCCCAGAACCGGCCGAACGTGGTGCGCCTGGTGTTCGACCTCAAGGAAGAGGTCAAGCCGCAGGTATTCACGCTGGCGCCGGTCGCCGGCTACCGGCATCGCCTGATCTTCGACTTGTATCCGCTGCGCCCGGCCGACCCGCTGTCCGCCATGATCGCCAAGGAAAACTGGTCGGAGGCGGAAAAGAACACCGCCGCCGCCACGCCGGCGCCGGCTCCGCAGCCGGGCGCGCCGACGGTCGGCCAGGCCGGTCCCGATGCGATCGCCAAGCTCGAGGCCGACGCCGCGCGCGCCGGCAGCACGCCGGCCCAGCCGCAGCCGACCGCGCCCCAGGCCCAGCCGAAGCCACAGCCGCCGCAGTTGTCTTCCCAGGGCAAGAACGCGCCCGGCGGCAAAGTCACGCGGATGGTGACGATCGCCCTCGACCCCGGCCATGGCGGCGAGGACCCGGGCGCCACCGGCGCCACCGGCATCCACGAGAAGGACATCGTGCTGGAGATCGCGAAGCGCCTGAAAGGCAAGCTGGAAGAGCTGCCGAACACGCGCGTGATGCTGACCCGCGACGCCGACTTCTTCGTGCCGCTCGGCCAGCGCGTCGAAAAGGCGAGAAAGGTGCAGGCCGACCTGTTCGTTTCGATCCACGCGGATGCCTTCATCCAGCCCTCGGCGCGCGGCTCCTCGGTGTTCGTGCTGTCCGAAAAGGGCGCGAGCTCGAGCGCGGCGCGCTGGCTGGCGAACGACCAGAATAAGGCCGACCTGATCGGCGGCGTGAACCTCGGCACCCAGGACAAGCAGCTCGCCAGCGTGCTGTTCGACCTGTCGACCACGGCCCAGATCAACGACAGCATGAAGCTCGGCAAGGCCGTGCTCAGCGAGATCGGCGGCATCAACCGCCTGCACAAGGGCTCGGTCGAGCAGGCCGGCTTCGCGGTGCTCAAGGCGCCGGACATCCCCTCGATCCTGGTCGAAACCGCCTTCATTTCGAATCCGGAAGAGGAAGCGAAACTGAAGGACGACGCCTACCAGAACCAGCTCGCCGACGCGATCACGAAAGGCATCAAGCGCTACTTCGCGTACAATCCGCCGCTGGCGAAGGGTCGAACGGCCTGACGTTTATTTAGTCTTAGCTACAGGAGGGTTTTGCCGTGAGCGTATCCACTATCGAATACGGGCAATTGCCCGCCCTGCTGCTGCGTGCGCCGGACGGCGCCGAAGCCACGATCACCCTGTACGGGGCGCATCTGGTGTCCTGGAAACCTGTTTCCGGTACGGGCGCGCCGCCGCAGGAACGCATGTTCATGAGCCGCCTGTCGGCGCTCGACGGCAGCCGCGCCATTCGCGGCGGCGTGCCGGTGATCTTCCCGCAATTTGCCGAGCGCGGCGAGGGCACGCGCCATGGTTTCGCGCGCACCAGCACCTGGCGCGTGCTCGACAGCGGCGAGCAGGACGGCGCCGCCTTTGCCGTGCTGGGCCTGAACCAGGGCGACCTCTCGCCGCAGGCCTCGAGTGCCTGGGCCTATGCCTTCGAACTGGCGCTGCGCGTATCGGTGCACGGCGCCGAGCTGGCGATGTCGCTGGAAGTGCGCAACACCGGCACCCATCCCTTCCCCTACGCCGCTGCGCTGCATACTTACCACCTGGTCGACGACGTCGAAGCCGTGCGCATCGATGGCGTGCAGGCCGAGACGCTTGCCATTACCGACAAACTGGACCAGGTGTTCGAACACATCGCCGGGGCCATCAGTTTTGACAACGGCGCCGACAAGCTGCTGCTGCAGCAGACGGGCTTTACGGATGCGGTGGTGTGGAATCCTGGCGCGGCCGACGCGGCGGCGCTGGCCGACATGGAGGATGAGGAGTACCGGAACTTCGTGTGCATCGAACCAGCCCTGCTGGGGCCGGCGGTGCTGGAGCCGGGTGGGGTGTGGAAGGGTGAATACCGGATTACGCCGGCGCTGGCCTGAAACGCTAAAACCGTCGTTCCCGCGCAGGCGGGAACCCAAGTTGCACGCGTTTCGATAACGCACGCAGAACTTGGATCCCCGCCTCCGCGGGGACGACGTGCACACGCCAACGACCTTAGTTGGATTCCTTGATCATCCGCCCGGACGTCGACTGCACCGGGCGCGCATTCAGCGGATACAGGCGCGAGAACAGCGCCATCTGCGCCGGCGAGGCCTGGCGCGGCTGCTTGAAGACCAGCCACAGCACGCCTTCGGTGCAGGGCGGCTCGGTCAGCGAACCCATGTAAGTGAAGTATTCGCGCTTCTCGGGCAGCGCATCCTTCGGGTCGATCACGATCGACGGGGCCACGACCTCGTTCTTTTCCAGCGGCAGGTTGTCCCAGATGGTCTGCATCAGGCCGTGCGGCTGGCCGCGTTCGAGCAGCACGGCGACGATCGCGAACTTGCCCTCGGCGCTCTTGTGCACCAGGTGCATGACCATCTCGGTGCCTTTGCCGTTGATTTTCTCTTCCGACGGACGGTGGAAGTGGAACTGCTGCAGCTCGTAGGTCTGGTTGCCGACCGTGATGAAATTGCCGCCGCCGACCGTCACCTGGATCGTGTGGCCATTGTTCACCTCGTTGAACGAGGACGGGTGGTAGTCGAAGCCGATCTGCTCGAGGTTGACCTTGATGCCGTCGCGCAGGTCGATCGGCGACTGGCGGTTGCCCATGCCGCACTTGCCCCAGTCGACATTGATCTTCGACCAGTTGGCCGGGCCGGTTTCGCCTTCATAGGACCAGACGGTGCCGCGCTTGGGTGTGGCGGCCAGGATCGCGGCGGCAGCGGCGGCCTTTTCTTCCTCGCGGCGCTTGGCATCGGCGGCTTTCTTCGCACGCACGGCCGCGGTCGCGCGCGCCTGCTGGCGTTCGCGCAGCTCGGCGAGGCGTTCGGCGATCTTGGCCGAGAGGGCGACTTCGGCTTCCTGCTCCTTGTCGTCCTCGACCGGTGCGGCTTTCTTGGCCGGGCTCTCTTTCTTGATCGATGCCGATTCCTTGGCCGCTTCCTTGGCCAGGGCTTCCTTGCCCGGCAGCGAGAGCGACGCGGGCTTCGACACGGAGGCCGCCAGTTTGGCTGCTGCGGCGGGAGCAGGATCGTTCGCGCTCGCGCTCAGGACGACGCAGCTGCAAGCGATAAGGGCGATCAAGTTACGCATGGGATTCCAGTAGTGTTGCTGTCCCCTGCTTTATCGGCGCGATCAGCCGTAAACTTGAGTCCATGCGGCAACTTCGACCGGCCTATAAAACAAAACGCGCCGACGATGCAGCGCGTTTTGCGAGGATGACAATGCAGCCAGGCTCAGCGGCTCATCACGCGGCGGCCGAATTTGTAGATGCCGCCCAGCGCCAGCGGCACCACCGCCGCGCCAACGCCGACCAGCACGATCGCCGTCAGGTGGTCGCGCACGACCGGAATATTGCCGAAGAAGTAACCCGCGGTGACGAGGCCGGCTACCCACAGCACGGCGCCGGTGATGTTGAACATCTGGAAGCGCGTATGGGTCATGTCCGAGACGCCGGCCACGAAGGGCGCGAAAGTGCGGACCACCGGCACGAAGCGCGCCAGGATGATGGTCTTGCCGCCGTGCTTTTCGAAGAAGTCATGGGTGCGCTGCAGCGCATCCTTGTTCAGCCAGCGGTAATTGTGCGTGAAGACCCGATGCCCGATGGCCCCGCCGATGTAATAGTTCAGGGTATTGCCGGTCACGGCCGCAATAATCAGCAACAGCATCAGCAGCGGATAACTCATCTCGCCGGTGGCGCAGAAGGCGCCGGCGATGAACAGCAGGGTGTCGCCCGGGAAGAAGAACAGCACCACGAGGCCGGTCTCGCAAAACACGATCGCGAACAGGACTGCGTAGACATAGACGCCGTAAGTGGCCAGCAGATTGCCGAGGGTTTTATCGACATGCAGGATCATGTCGAAAAGTTGCATCAGATCCATAATCATCCTAAACGGTAGCGCCGAATGATACCACCAGTCGCTAGCGTGAAAATGGTGGGAACGTCAACTTCGGAGAGAGAATTTGCACTTTCCGGATTACAATCCTTGGCACAAGAACGACAAGGAGAGACAGATGGCTTACCCGAAGATCCACCATGGCGTCGTACTGGGCATGGCGGCCCTGCTGGCAGCGCAGGTTGCAACTGCGGCCGGCGCCGCGACCGACAAGAAAACGGAAAAGGAACTGCCGCCGAAACCCAGCGTCGGCGACGTGCTGAAGGGCTCGAAGCCGGCCGACTGGCGTCCGCTCGACCCCGACAACACGCTCTACCTGGAACTGCCGGCCGGGCGCGTGGTCATCGAACTGGCGCCTGCGTTTGCGCCGAACCACGCCAAAAACATCAAGGCCCTGGCGCGCGAGCATTATTACGACGGTCTCGCCATCATTCGCTCGCAGGACAATTTCGTCGTGCAGTGGGGCGACCCGCACGAGGACGACGACAAGGTGCGCAAGGTGAAGAACGCGCAGCAGACCCTGCCGGCCGAATTCACCGTCCCCTTGTCGAACGACAAACAGTTCGTGCGTATGCGCGACGTCGACGGCTTCGCGCCCCAGGTCGGCCATTCGAACGGTTTCCCGGTCGGACGCGATCCGAAAGCCGGCCAGACCTGGCTGACGCACTGCTACGGCATGGTCGGCGTCGCCCGCGGCAACGAGTCGGACAGCGGCGGCGGCACCAGCCTGTACGTGGTCACCGGCCAGGCCCCGCGCCAGCTGGACCGCAACATCACCGTGGTCGGCCGCGTCGTGGCCGGCATGCCCTTGTTGTCCACCTTGCCGCGCGGCCCGGCGCCGATGGGTTTCTACGACAAGCCGGAACTGCAGGTGCCGATCGCCGCCGTCAAGGTCGCGGCCGACGTCCCGGAAGCCGAGCGCGCCCACCTCGAAGTAATGCGCACCGACAGCGCCGTCTACCAGGCCGTGCTGGACGCCCAGCGCAACCGCGGCGGGCCGTGGAACAAGTACTCGCCGAACTACCTGGACCTCTGCAACGCGCAGATTCCGGTGCGCGAGCAGAAGCTGTGACTTAACTCAAACCGGGGTCAGAGCCCGATTTTTGGAAATTGCCCAAAATCGGGCTCTGACCCCGGTTTGGCGAAAATCAAACGGCTATAATTTGGGGATGAACGCCCCGGCCCCCACCCACCGTCCCATCCAACAGCTCCCCGACCAGCTCATCTCGCAGATCGCCGCCGGCGAAGTCGTCGAGCGGCCCTCGGCCGTGGTCAAGGAATTACTGGAAAACGCGCTCGACGCCGGCGCTACCCAAGTCACGATTCGTCTCGAAGAAGGCGGCGTCAAGCGCATCGCCATCACCGACAACGGCAAGGGCATCCCGCCGGAAGAGCTGCCGCTCGCGCTGGCTCGCCATGCGACCTCGAAGATCGCCTCGCTGACCGACCTCGAGAACGTGAACACGCTGGGCTTCCGCGGCGAGGCGCTGGCCTCGATCGCTTCGGTGGCGGCGGTCAGCATCACCTCGCGTACCGCGGACGCAGCGCACGCCTGGGAAATCGTCGGCTCGCACCAGGGCACGGTCTCGCCCTCGTCCGGCGCCTATGGCACCACGATCGACGTGCAGGACCTGTACTTCAACACGCCGGCGCGCCGCAAGTTCCTGAAGTCCGAGCAGACCGAATACGGCCACTGCGCCGAAGTCGTGCGCCGCATCGCGCTGGCGCGCCCGGACGTCTCGTTCAGCCTGACCCACAACGGCCGCACCATCGACCACTGGAACGTCAGCGAAGCGGCCAAGCGCAGCGCCCAGATCCTCGGCAACGACTTCGCCGAAGCGCGGCTGCAGCTGGACGAAGCCGCCGGCCCGCTGCAACTGCACGGCTACGTCGGCCTGCCGACCGCCTCGAAAGCGCGCGCCGACGGCCAGTTCTTCTACGTGAACGGCCGCTTCGTGCGCGACAAGCTGCTGGTCCACGCGGTCAAGGCCGCCTATGAAGACGTGCTGCACGGCGACCGCTTCCCCAGCTACGTGCTGGCGCTTGAGCTGGACCCGGCCATGGTCGACGTCAACGTGCACCCGTCGAAAATCGAGGTGCGCTTCCGCGACAGCCGCGCGGTCCACCAGTTCGTGTTCCACGCGGTGCAGCGCGCGCTGGCCCAGACCTCGGCGACCGCCCACGGCAATACGCCGGCGCCTGTCAGTGCAGCCGAGATCACGCCTTCAGGTGGCTCCTCCGGCGCCTCCTGGGGCGGCGGCTTCGGACGGGATTCCGGCGGCGGCGGCACGCCGTCCTGGCGCCGTCCGCACGAGCAGACTTCGTTCGGCTCGCAGCTGACGCCGGCCTCGCCCTACGCCTCGAGCTACTCGCCTTCGTCCGGCGGCGGCGGTGGCGTTGCGCAGCGCACCGAGAGCTATGGCGCGCTGTTCACCGGTCTGCGCGACAGCGATACGGCGACGGCAAGCAGGCCCGCGCCATCGGGCTTCGAGATGCCGCTGCCCGCCGCGCCCGCCCCTGCTTCCGACGACGACTTCCCGCTCGGCTTCGCCCTCGCCCAGCTGCACGGCATCTACATCCTGGCGCAGAACCGCAAGGGCCTGGTGCTGGTCGACATGCACGCGGCGCACGAACGCATCCTCTACGAGCAGCTGAAGAACGCGCTCGACGCTCAGGCCGGCGGCGAGCAGATGCAGGTGCAGCAGATGCTGATCCCGGTGACCTTCTTCGCCGACGCCGTCGAAGTGGGCACCGCCGAGGAAAATCGCGAGACGCTGCAGGCGCTGGGTTTCGATATCGCCGCGGTCTCGCCGACCACGCTGGCCGTGCGCGCGGTGCCGATCCTGCTGAAGAACGCCGACGCGCAGACGCTGGCGCGCGACGTGCTGCGCGACGTGCGCGAATACGGCGGCTCGCGCGTGCTGATCGAGCGCCGCAACGAACTGCTCGGCACCCTCGCCTGCCACACGGCGGTGCGCGCCAATCGCATCCTCTCGGTACAGGAGATGAACGCCCTGCTGCGCCAGATGGAAGCGACCGAACGCGCCGACCAATGCAACCACGGCCGCCCGACCTGGGTGCAGCTGGAGATCTCTGCTTTGGATAAGCTCTTCCTGCGCGGCCAATAAGGATTTATGAGTACCAGTCACAAATCGATGGCAGTCGCCATCATGGGCCCGACCGCGTCCGGCAAAACCGCCGCCGCACTGGCCGTCGCCCAACGCATGCCGGTCGAGATCATCTCGGTCGACTCGGCCCTGGTCTACCGCGGCATGGACATCGGCACCGCCAAGCCGACGGCCGAAGAACTGGCCAGCGTGCCGCACCACCTCATCGACATCATCGACCCGCTCGAGTCCTATTCGGTGATGCAGTTCCGCGAAGACGCGATCCGGCTGGTGGCCGAGATCCAGGCGCGCGGCAGGCTGCCGCTGCTGGTCGGCGGCACGATGATGTACTTCAAGGGCCTGGTCGACGGCCTCGACGACCTGCCGACCGCGAATGCCGAGGTCCGCGCGCGCATCGATGAGGAAGCCGCACGCATCGGCTGGCCCGGCATGCATGCGAAGCTGCGCGAACTCGACCCGGTCACCGCCGAGCGCCTGGCGCCGAACGACGCTCAGCGCATCAACCGCGCGCTGGAGATCATCGAATTGAGCGGCAAGCCGATGTCGGCGCTGCTGGCCAAACGCGAGAAGGAAGCGCTGCCCTTCGAGCTGGTATCGATCGCGCTGGAGCCATCGGACCGCGCGGTGCTCCATCAACGCATCGCGCTGCGCTTCGACCAGATGCTGGGCAGCAGTGACGACACAGGCATCGTGGCCGAAACGGCAGGCCTGCGCGCGCGCGGCGACCTGCATCTGGGACTGCCGTCGATGCGCTGCGTCGGCTACCGCCAGAGCTGGGAATACCTCGACGGCCTGTATGACCGCAAGCAGCTGCGCGAAAACGGCATCGTTGCCACGCGCCAGCTGGCCAAGCGCCAGCTGACCTGGCTGCGCGCCATGCCGGAGCGGATCGTGATCGATTGTCTGGCGAAAGAGGCAACGGACCAGGTTCTCGGCGTGCTGGACAAGCACATTCAACGCGCGTAACCTTGACAGTCCTGGGTGCGGACGGCATAATGCAACCCGTTTTGGTGATATAGCTCAGCTGGTTAGAGCACAGCACTCATAATGCTGGGGTCGGTGGTTCAAGTCCACCTATCACCACCAAGTTTCCGCGAGATGGCTTGGCTTTCAAAGGCTGAGCCATTTTGTTTTAGTACCGTTTTATTGGTGATATAGCTCAGCTGGTTAGAGCACAGCACTCATAATGCTGGGGTCGGTGGTTCAAGTCCACCTATCACCACCAAATAGCAGTTGGAAAAAAGCCGCCGGTTCTTGCGAATCGGCGGCTTTTTTCTTTGCCGATGAGCGCGCCCATAACTTACTCGACAGCGCCTTCGCAAATCTGGCGGCGTTCATCCCATTTGCCGCCACGGTCCAGACAACTATCTATTTTCATTACGTTTCGCACCCAAAGTCCCAGCATCGCCAGGACCGCGAGCATGACGATGAACAGCGTGAGTCGGCTTGGTCGCATAAAGCCTCTCAACGCCCCTCAGGCGCAAAATCCCGAATCCGCCGCACCTCCGCCGCATCCAGCTTCTTCAGCATAGCCACCACCAGCTCCACCGCCTGATCGAAATCCCGACGATTCAAAATCCCGTTATGCGCGTGCGTGTAACGCACCGGCACCACCAGATTCACGGTCGGCACGCCGCCATGGCTCTTCTGGATCTCTGCCGAATCGTCGCCATACCCCTGCACCAGATCGAACTGCAGCGGCAATTGGCGATCCAACGCAGTCTGTTTGACGAAAGCCGTCAGCTTCCGGTTCGGCAGCGCCGACGAGTCGTACAAAAAGATGCCCGGCCCCGCGCCCAGCTTCACCTGCGTCTCTTCCGGATGGCCGGGAAAAACGTCGCCGGTGATCCCGCCTTCCAAGGCGATACCCAGCTCCGGCTTCACCACTTCGGCGGCGGTATGCGCACCGCGCAGGCCGATCTCTTCCTGGGTCGTGATCACCCACGCGATCTGGTTCGGATGCGGCTCATTGGCGAGGCGGCGCATGGCTTCGACAATCACGGCGCAGCCGACGCGGTCATCCCAGCCCTTGCCGAGATAGTTCTGCGTGCCGTTCAGGATTTCGAAGGGCGCATCGGGGACGATCGGGTCGCCCGGCGAAATGCCCATCGCGCGCACCTCGGCCTCGTTGGCCGCGCCGACGTCGAGGAACAGCGAGTCACGCGGGTAGACCTTGGTCCGCTCTTCCGGCGGCACCACGTGCACGTCGCGGATGCCGGTCACCGCCTTCACCGGGCCCTTGCTGCCGATGATGACCCAGCGCTGGTCCGGCAGCGCCTGGTCGAGCCAGCCGCCCAGCATCTGCATGGTCAGCAGGCCGTTCGGCGTGATGCGGCGGACCATGCCGCCCAGTTCGTCCATGTGGGCGTCGACCATGATCTTCGGTCCGCTGGCACCTTGGGTGGCGATGATCGAGCCCATGCCGTCGTAGCTCAGCGAGCTGGCCAGTGGCTTCATCATCCCGACCAGCAGCGCCCGCACTGGTTCCTCGAAGCCCGGCGGGCCGGCGGCGTCGGCCAGCTTTTGCAGGGTTTCCGCGGTACGATCAGGGACAGGGGCGGCGGCGATGGCGGTGCAGGAAGCGGCCAGCAGCGCGATGGCGGCGGCGATTGAGGTGGCAAACCAGCGGGTCGTATTCACTTGGCGGTCTCGTTATCGTTGTGTTGGCGGCCGAATGCCGCTCTGGGCAGTATGCCAAGAAAATTGCAGCGATGTATTTTCAGCATCGCTTAAGTATTTACAACTTTCTTAAGAGAAACTTTTACTATAATGGCGGTTTCCCGGCATTGGAGACGACCATGCAGCGACGCCTCTTCCTGTTTCTCGGCGCCCTCTTCCTGAAGAATCCGGTGATGGCTGCGCCGCCATCGCCACGGGCGCCGGCAAAGCGCTCCGCCTCCTACGCGGCGGCACGCGCGATCCTGGCAATCCCCAAGAACAAGAGTTCATGGACACGCTACATCCAGCGCGACGAACATGCGGATGAATTCCTGTGGACGGGGAATGGCGATGCGGTCGGCCGCTGGAACGCGCAATTCGCCGGCAAGCACGGTGTGCAGCCCGTGCATGTCAGCGTCGAAGGAAAAAAGGAAGAGGTCTTCCTCGCGCATCGCGGACGCAAACTCCAGGCTCCGGTCAAGCATGACCGTGATGACGACATGGTGGTGGTGCTGACACTGAACCGCCTGGTGAAAGGGATCGCCGAAATCCGCTTCTGCGTCGATTCCTATCACGCCAGCGACCTGGCCTTCCTGGCCATGCCGCCCTTCGAGTGGGCCGCACTGGAAGCGGAATTCGGTGCGCCGGCTGTCGCCTATCGCTTCATGCCGCTGCCCGATACAATGGCCAAATTCTGGCCGCGCCTGCAAAAGACTTCGGATGAGGTGCACGCCCGGCCCTACAACCGCCATACCTGAAAGCTGAAAGCGCACGCCCATGACCGACCAAGCCGAATTGTCCCGCCGCGAAAGCGCCGCACGCCAGGCCATCAAGAATGGTTTCGACATGGAAGACGAGGAATCCGGCGTCGCCATGTTCGTCGCCTTTCACCTGGAAGAGCTGCCGTCCGATTACTGGCAGGCCCAGTTGAAAACGGCGCGCCCCGACCCTGAAGCCGTACTCGACATCCTCGAATTGCATGCGCCCTGGGGCGAAGACAACGAGATGGAATATTTCGATTTCACGCTGCCGGGCAAGGTCACCGATTACGTCATCAGCGTGCACTTCGACGGCAAGGGAAAGATCGTCGATATTTCGATGGAGAGCTAGACCGGCCAATAATCAAGCGCGTTTTCTCGACACCTTACGGAAGCGCGGCTTTTTGTTTTCTTCCGCGAGTTCGATCGCGTAGTGCAGCGTCGAGGACAGGGTGCGTAGTTTGACGAGCCCTGTGTAGATCGGTATGGAAGCGACCAATGCGCCAACGGTGACCGATGCAACGAGGGCTTTACCAATGTCTTGAACTAAGCCGGGCAACCTGAACACACCGAGAGAAATAAGGATAAGCACGGCCGGCGCTAGCATGGACAAAGGTTTGAGTATGTCCAGCAAGCGTTCACTCCTGACCAAATCGGCGTCCAGCCTTGTTTTCATACGCTGCAGCTCGATGAGATCGCTGGTTGCCAGTTCGGTAGCCACAAGCTTTTCTTGCGCAAATCGATGGTCGAGCCCATCGGCCATATAAGCAGCCGGATTCTTGAAGAATAACTTGCTGTCGTTTACCTCGACGAACAAGTGGAGCAACATCCCTACGATCATCAGGCTTGATGGGATGAACGCCGCATAGATCAGAGCTCTTCGTTCCCAATAAATGCCGGCCCCAAGCAAAGCAAGGGCGAGAACAATACAGACGAGAATAAAAGCGCCCACATATCTTGTCACGCCATCCCGTGCCTCTTCGGTTTGCGGGAACGAATGAAGAATACTTGAGAACGTCGGCATGGTTTATTTCTCAGCATAAACATTTTTGCATTATATAGAGCCACCTGCAGCGCCTTTGAAATGCTCAACCAAAAAGTCGATAAACGCTCGCGTACGCGCCGCCTGGTTCCGCCGATTCAGGTAATACACAAACAGGTCCGCCGACGGCAGCCGGTACTGCGGCAGCACGATATGCAGGCGCCCGCTGTCCACATACTTCGCCAGGTCCCATTCGGAGCGCACCAGGATGCCGTGGCCCTCCAGCGCCCAGCCCAGCACGATGTCGCCGTCGTTGCTCGACAGCGCGCCGTGCACCTTGACCACTTCGCTGTGCTCGTCCCCTTCCCCTGAATAGAAACGCCAGACGCCGTGCGCCTCGTCGTTCTGCCGATGCACGATGCAGCGGTGTTTCGCCAGGTCGGCCAGATCGGCAGGCACGCCATGCCGCTGCAGGTACAGGGGCGAGGCGCACAGGAAGCGCCGGTTGCTCATCACGCGGCGCGCATTCAGGCGTTTATCGGGCAACGCGCCGAAGCGGATCGCCAGGTCGTAGCCGCTCTCGACCAGGTCGACCGGCCGGTCCGTCACTTCCATCTGCACCTCGACCTGCGGGTAGCGCTTCGCAAATGCGGAGACAATCGGCGCGATCGTCGTGCGCCCAAAACCCAGGGTCGCGTTCACGCGCAGCAGGCCCTTGGGCGCGGCGCGGCCGCTGGCCACGGCGTCTTCCATCTCGCGAATCGACGCCAGGATACGCGTCGCATGCGTCAGATAAGTTTCACCTTCGCCGGTCAGGCTGATGCGGCGCGTGGTGCGATTCACCAGACGCACGCCCAGCCTGCCCTCGAGCTGGGCCAGGCGCTTGGTGGCGGCGGGCGGCGTCAGGTCGAGCGCGCGCGCGGCCGCGGCCAGGCTGCCGTGGCGGGCCACCAGCACGAAGAATTCCATGTCGGCCGTATGATCGGGCTTCATCCTTTATTCACCCCAGGTTAATAATCAATTCGGTGCGGGGAAATTATAGACGGGTCCAGGACGGCTAAGCTGAGGGCTTCAATGAACACACGCAGGCAGCCATCATGAGAATCGTCGAGATCCGCGAACAGACCCTCCCCATCAGCTCTTCCATCCGCAACGCCTACATCGACTTCAGCAAGATGACGCTGAGCCTCGTGGCCGTGATCACGGACGTGATCCGCGACGGCAAGCCGGTGGTCGGCTACGGCTTCAATTCGAACGGCCGCTACGGCCAGGGCACGCTGATGCGCGAACGCTTCATCCCGCGCGTGCTGGAGGCCGATCCAGGCAGCCTGGTCGACGACAGCGGCAACAACCTCGATCCACATAAAATCTGGGCGGCGATGATGACCAACGAGAAGCCGGGCGGCCACGGCGAACGCTCGGTGGCGGTCGGCACCATCGACATGGCGGTGTGGGATGCGGTGGCCAAGATCGAAGGCAGGCCGCTGTTCCAGCTGCTGGCGGACCGCTACGGCAACGGCCGTCCCGAGCGCAAGGTCTTCGTGTACGCGGCCGGCGGCTACTACCATCCTGGCCAGGATCATGAAGCGCTGAAGGACGAGATGCGCAGCTATATCGACCGCGGCTACACGGTCGTGAAAAAGAAGATCGGCGGCGCCTCGCTGGACGAGGACCTGCGCCGCATCGACGCGATCCTGTCGGTCCTGCAGGATGGCCAGAAGCTGGCGGTGGACGCCAACGGCCGCTTCGACCTCGATACCGCGATCCGGTATGCGAAGGCGCTGTCGCAGTACGACCTGTTCTGGTACGAGGAAGCCGGCGACCCGCTCGACTTCGAACTGCAGGCAACCCTGCGCAACTACTACGACAAGCCGATGGCGACCGGCGAGAACCTGTTCTCGATGCAGGATGCGCGCAACCTGATCCGCTACGGCGGCATGCGCCCGGACCGCGACTGGCTGCAGTTCGACTGCGCGCTGTCGTACGGGCTGGTCGAATACCTGCGCACGCTGGACATGCTGCACCAGCACGGCTGGTCGCGCACGCGCTGCATCCCGCACGGCGGCCACCAGATGTCATTGAACATCGCGGCCGGCCTGGGCCTGGGCGGCAACGAGTCCTATCCGGATCTGTTCCAGCCCTTCGGCGGCTTCCCGGATGGGGTGAAGGTGGAGAATGGTTATGTGACGATGCCGGACCTGCCGGGCATCGGTTTCGAGGGCAAGGCGGACCTGTTCCGCGAGATGCAGAAGCTCTCGAGCTGATCAGCTTCCGCCGACGTCGGCGTCTTCGTCCAGCGCGTACTCGCCGCGCTGGTAGGCTTCCAGCACTGCCTGTGCCTGCGCCAGGTGGTCTTCCGGCACCAGGATGCGCACCCCGCCCAGGGCCGGCGCCAGCAGCAGGTCGGTCTGCACGAGGTGGGCGTCGGCCAGCACCGCGGGCACGCCGGCGGCGACCAGGCAGCCCTGCACCAGGCTGGCTTCCATCGGAATCAGGTAGCGCGCGACCTCGAACAGGTCGCGTCCCGGCAAGCGTACCTCTTCGGGTGCGCCGGCCAGCGCGGCATGCGATGCGTGTGTCATGGACAACCTCCTGCAGCTCATCTTACACCGCGACCTGCCTCTGATCCAGGCGAATACCGCTTGCGTGCGCCACCCTACACTGGACCATGGTCGAGCTTGCATGGAGGTGACGATGGCCCAGCTGCAGAAAATCGCCGTTCTCGGCGGCGGCGCCGGTTCGCTGGCCGCGGCGTTCTACCTGAGCGCCCAGCCCGGATGGCAGGAGCGCTACGAAATCACGGTCTACCAGCAGGGCTGGCGCCTCGGCGGCAAGGGCGCCAGCGGGCGCAATGCCGCGCTGGCCCAGCGCATCGAGGAACACGGTCTGCACATCTGGTTCGGCTTCTATGCGAATGCCTTTGCGATGATCCGCGCGGTCTACGATGAACTCGGCCGTCCGCCGGGTACGCCGCTGGCGAGCTGGGACCAGGCATTCCGGCCGCATGATTACGTGGTGCTGGCCGAGCAGGTCGGCGCCGCGTGGCGGCCCTGGCACCTGGTGCTGCCGCGCCGTCCCGGCGAACCGGGCACCGGCAGCGAGCCGGTCTCGCCATGGCGCATGGCGCTGGAAGGGATCGTCTGGCTGCGCCAATGGCACAGCGAACTGCAGGTGCCCGCGCCGGCGCCGGCCGGCATCTTCGGCGATCCTTTCGCCGAGCTGCAGGCGCAGGCGGCCGCGCTGCCGCCCGATGCCCGGCTGCACACCGGCGACGACCGCACCCGCCTGCTGGCGACGCTGCAGCGCGCCAAATACCGGGTGCGGACCCTGCAGACGGCGCTGATCGACGACGACCGCACGCGCCGCACGCTGGTCGGGCTGAACATCGGCATCACCATGCTGCGCGGGATGCTGGCCGACCGCGTGTTCACGCGCGGGTTCGACGTCATCAACCTCGAAGACCTGCGCGCCTGGCTGCGGCGCCATGGCGGCGATCCGGAGCTGTGCGTGAACTCGGCGCCGGTGAATGCCATGTACGCCCAGCTGTTCGCCTTCGAGGACGGCGACCCGGCCCGTCCCAACCTGGAAGCCGGCGTGGCGCTGCGCTGGATGATGCGGATGTCCTTCGCCTACCGCGGCGCCCTGATGTACCGCATGCAGGCCGGCATGGGCGACGCCGTGTTCGCGCCGCTGTACGAAGTGCTGGCGCGGCGCGGCGTGCGCTTCGCTTTCTTCCACCGCGTCGAAGAGATCACGGCCGGCGACAGCGGCGTCGATGCGATCCGGATGACGGTGCAGGCCGAGGTGCCGGGCGGCGATTACCGGCCGCTGGTGCAGGTCAAGGGCCTGCCCTGCTGGCCGGACCTGCCCGACTACAGCCAGCTCGACCCTGCGCAGGCGGCCCTGCTGCAGGCGCACGCGGTCGACCTCGAATCCTGGTGGAGCGACTGGCCGCAGCTGTACCGGCAAGCCTTTGGACGCGAGCTGCCGCAGCGCGTGCTGCGGCGCGGCGTCGACTTCGACCAGGTGGTGCTCGGCCTGCCGGTGGCCACGCTGCCGCTGCTGGCGCCCGGCCTGCTGGCCGCCAGCCCGCCGCTGGCCTCGACCACCGCCGCGCTGCGCAGCGTCGTCACCCAAGCCTGCCAGGTCTGGCTGGACCGCGACACGCGCGCACTGGGCTGGAGCTACCTGCCGAACGGCGAAGAGCCGATCCTGACCGGCTTCAGCCAGCCCTACGACACCTGGGCCGCGATGAGCCAGGTCCTGCCCGCCGAAGACTGGCCCCCAAGCGTCATGCCGAAGGGCGCCCACTACTTCTGCGGCGCGATGGCACTGAGCGAACTGCCGCCGCAGTCCGACACCGGCTTTCCCGCGCGCGCGGCCGCGCAGGCCAAGGCCAATGCCGTCGAACTGCTCAGCGAACGGATCGACGCGCTGTGGAAGGAAGCCGGCAGCGGCTTCCCCTGGCAGTGGCTGGTCGATCCGCTCGAGGCCGAGGGCCCCGCGCGCATGGACCGCCAGTATTGGCGCGCCAACGTCGACCCCTCGGAGCGCTACGTGCTGTCGGTGGCCGGCAGCAGCGTGTACCGCCTGGCCAGCGACGGGACAGGCTTGAACAAGCTGTTCCTGGCCGGCGACTGGCTGCGCACCGGGCTCGATTCCGGCTGCGTCGAGGCGGCGGTGATGGGCGGGATGCAGGCTGCGCGGGCCATCGGCGGCTACCCGGTGGAGATACCGGGCGACAGCGACGTCGATTAAAGACGCGTCAGCGAGGACAGCAGATACAGCAACACGCCGATCAGCCCACCGACCACGGTGCCGTTGATGCGGATGTACTGCAGGTCCTTGCCGATGTTGAGTTCGACCTGCTCGGACATTTCGCGGCTGTCCCAATTCTTGACGGTGTCGGCGATGTGGCGCGTCAGGAAGCCCGCGAACTCGGGCGCCGCGCCGCGCGCCGCCAGCTCCAGGTTCTCGTTGAGCGAGGCGCGCAGGGCCGGATCCTCGGCCAGCATGCGCCCGACCCAGGCGCCGGTCGCTTCCAGGCGGCGGCGCAGCGCCGAGTCTTCCTTCTCGATGTCGGCCTTGATCCAGGCTTTCAGGTCGCTCCACAGCGAGCCCAGATAGCCGTTCAGGGTTTCGTCGCCGATCAGGTAGCGCTTGATGTCCTCGCCCTTTTCCTCGAACGCCGGGTCGCCCTGCAGGCGCGCGATGAAGTCGGCGGTGAAGGCGTCGAAGCGCTGGCGCAGCGGGTGCTGCGGGTCTTCGCTGACGCGTTTCAGGATGCCGGCGGCCAGCTTGACGGTGAGGTCCGCGCCCTTCCTGCCGATCAGCTCCGAGGGCAGCATCTTTTCCATGAAAGCGTATTCCTCGCGCAGCCAGTCGACGATGCCTTGGGCGATGAAGCCTTGCGTGTCCTCGTTGTCCAGCAGCTTCGCCAACTGGAGGATGCCCTCGTCGAGCAGCTCCTGGTGGCGGCCGTCGCGCGTGATGGTATCCAGGATGGCGCCGGCGGTTTTCGACAGGTCGACGCCCTGGATCATGCCGTGCACGGCGCGGCGCACGAAGTTCTGCACCGCCGCGTCCTCGATGAAGTCGAGCGCCCAGCCGGCAGTCTTGACCAGGTAGCGCCCCAGCTGCCGCGTGTTCTCGGGGTGGGTCAGCCAGTCGGCCACCTTTTGCGCCGGATCGTGGCGCTGGATCAGGCGCACGATGGAATCCGTGTCGAGGAATTTCTCGTGCACGAAGGTGGCCAGGTTGTCGGCGATGCGGTGCTTGTTGGCGGGGATGATCTCGGTGTGGCGCGAGACGAAGGGAATCGGAATGCGTCGGAACAGCGCAGCCACGGCGAACCAGTCGGCCAGCGCGCCGATCATCGCGGCTTCGGCGAAGGCCTTCAGCAGGCCGGTCCACCAGTTTACGGGTAAAAACAGCGACAGCACGAACAGCGCGGCCGCGCCGGCAAAGAAGGACAGCGCCAGCCGCTTCGACTGGCGCAATTCCGCAGTTTTATTCATGCCGCCATGTTAGCCCAGCCTAGAGGACGCCGGCGCGCCGCAGGGCCTCCACGCTGGCCGTGCTCCAGCCCCAATCGGCCAGCACCGCGGCGCTGTCCTGCCCCGGTGCGGAAGGCGCCGCACCGATCTCGGCCTGGGTGCGCGAAAAGCGCGGCGCCGGCGCCGGCTGGTTCACGCCGTCGCGCTCGACGAAGGTGCCGCGCGCCGCATTGTGCGGGTGCTGCGGCGCTTCCGCCATGTCGAGCACCGGCGCAAAGCAGACGTCGGTGCCCTCCAGCAGGGCCGACCACTCGGCGCGGGTGCGGGTGGCGAACAGCGCGGCAAACTTCTGCTTCAACTCGGGCCAGTCGGCCTGGCGCCACTGCCTACCGAACTGGGGGTCCTCGACGTCGGCCAGCGCGAGCAGCTCGGCATAGAACTGCGGCTCGATGGCGCCGATCGAGATGAACTTGCCGTCCGCGCAGGCGTAGCAGTCGTAGAACGGGGCGCCGCCGTCGAGCAGGTTGGCTTCGCGTTCGTCCTTCCATGAACCGAAGGCGCGCAGGCCGTACATCATCGATCCGAGCAGCGCGGCGCCGTCCGTCATGGCGGCATCGACCACCTGGCCCTTGCCGGAGTTCTTCGCTTCGAATGCGGCGCAGACCACGCCGAAGGCCAGCATCATGGCGCCGCCGCCGAAGTCGCCGACCAGGTTCAGCGGCGGCGCCGGCGGACTGTCCGCACGTCCCATCGCATGCAGCATGCCGGACAGCGCCACGTAATTGAGGTCGTGCCCGGCCGCCTGCGACAGCGGCCCGGTCTGGCCCCAGCCGGTCACGCGGCCGTAGACCAGGCGCGGGTTGCGGTCCATGCAGGTATCGGGACCGAGCCCGAGCCGCTCCATCACGCCAGGGCGGAAGCCTTCGACCAGCACGTCGGCCCTGGCGACCAGGTCGAGCAGCAGCTGGCGCGCACGCGGGTCCTTCAGGTCCAGCGCCAGCGAGCGGCGCCCGCGCGCCATCACGTCGAACTTCGTGCCCAGCATCGGATACGGGTTCGGCGCCTTGGGGTCGGGCTTGCGGTCGATGCGGATCACGTCCGCGCCCATGTCGGCCAGCATCATCGCCGCGAAGGGGCATGGGCCGATGCCGACCATTTCGATCACTTTCAGTCCTTTGAGGGGTCCAGTCATCTCGGGCTCCTCACAGCGAACGGGCGACGATCTCTTTCATGATCTCGTTCGCGCCGCCGTAGATGCGCTGCACGCGGGCGTCGAGATACATCTGCGCGATCGGGTATTCCAGCATGTAGCCGTAGCCGCCGAACAGCTGCACGCACTGGTCGACGATCTTGCATTGCAGGTCGGTGATCCAGTACTTGGCCATCGAGGCCTGCACGGTGTCCATGCGGCCGGCGATCAGATCTTCGATGCAGCGGTCGACGAACACGCGCGCCACGAACGCCTCTGTCTTCGCCTCGGCCAGCACGAAGCGCGTGTTCTGCATTTCGATCAGGGCCTGGCCGAAGGCCTTGCGTTCCTTCGCATGCTCGACGGTGAGTTTGATGGCGCGCTCGATCGAGGCCACACCGGCCACGCCGACGATGGTGCGCTCGTAGGGGAGTTCCGTCATCAGCTGGACGAAGCCGCGGCCCTCCTCGCCGCCCAGCACGTTCTGCAGCGGCACGAAGGCATCGTCGAAGAACAGCTCGCAGGTGTCCTGGCCCTTCTGCCCGACCTTTTCGAGGATGCGGCCGACGCGGAAGCCTGCGCAGTTCGAGCCCGATGCGTCGCGCGTTTCCAGCAGCATCAGCGACACGCCCTTGGCGCCGGCCGCCGGATCGGTCTTGGCCACCACCAGGATCAGGTCGGCCATGTAGCCGTTCGAGATGAAGGTCTTGGAACCGTTCAGGCGATAGCCGTCCGCCGTGCGGGTAGCGGTAGTGCGGATGCCCTTCAGGTCCGAGCCGGCGCCCGGTTCCGACATGGCGATCGCCGCGATCATCTCGCCGCGGGCCAGGCGCGGCAGGTATTTGAATTTCTGCTCTTCGGTGCCCTGGTTCAGCAGGTAGTGCGCGACGATGGCGTGCACGTGCAGGCCGAAGGCAGTGTCGCCGGCATAGCAGAGCTCTTCGAACACCACGCACTGGTGGGCAAAGCTGCCGCCCGAGCCGCCGTATTCCTCGGGGATGTCGGCCAGCAGCAGGCCCATCTCGCCGGCCTTGCTCCAGACCTCACGGTCGACGTGCTGCTGCTCGCGCCAGCGCTGCTGGTGCGGATTGACCTCGTGGTCGACGAAGCGGCGCACGGCATCGCGGAAGCCTTCGAGTTCGGCGTCCATCCAGGGGGAGACGTAGTTCATCCTGCCCTCCCCTTCACACGCGGTACATGGTGACGACGCAGGCGCCGCCCAGACCCAGGTTGTGCTGCAGCGCGACTTTCGCGCCTTCGACCTGGCGTGCGGCGGCGCTGCCGCGCAGCTGGTGGGTCAGTTCGAAGCACTGCGCGAGGCCGGTCGCGCCCAGCGGGTGCCCTTTGGACAGCAGGCCGCCGGAGGGATTCGTGACGACCTGGCCGCCATAGGTGTTGCCTCCCTCGGCGATGAACTTGTCGGCGCCGCCTTCCGGGCACAGGCCCAGGGCTTCGTAGGTAATCAGTTCGTTGTGGGCGAAGCAGTCGTGCAGCTCGACCACGTCGAGGTCTTCGGGGCCGATGCCGGCCTGGGCATAGACCTTGTTCGCCGCTTCCTTGCTCATGTCGTAGCCGACCAGGCGCATCATGTCGTTGGCCGCGAAGGTGTTCGGACGGTCGGTGGTCATGGCCTGGGCGGCGATGTGGACGTCGGCACGCAGGCCGTGCTTTTTGGCGAAGGCTTCCGAGACCAGCACCGCCGCGGCCGCGCCGCAGGTCGGCGGGCAGGCCATCAGGCGGGTCATCACGCCGGGCCAGATTTCGGGCGCGTCCAGCACGTCCTGCTCGCTGACCTCCTTGCGGAACAGGGCCAGCGGGTTGTTGACGGCGTGGCGGCTGGCCTTGGCGCGGATGCGTGCGAAGGCGCTAAGGGGCGTGCCGTATTTTTCCATGTGGGCCAGGCCGGCGCCGCCGAAGTAGCGCAGCGCCAGCGGAAGGTTAAGCGACTGAGCGCGCTCGCCGACCAGGCGGTCGGTGACGGCATCGAAGTCATCAAAAGGAGCCGGACGGTCGGTGAACACCGAAGCCAGCGCGCCGGGGCTCATCTGCTCGAAGCCCAGCACCAGCACGCAATCCGCAGCGCCGCTCTGCACGGCCTGGCGCGCCAGGTACAGTGCCGTGGAGCCGGTCGAGCAGTTGTTGTTGACGTTGACGATGGGGATGCCGGTCATGCCGACGCCGTACAGCGCCTTCTGGCCGCAGGTCGAATCGCCATACACATAGCCGACATAGGCCTGCTCGACGTCTTCATAGGCGATGCCGGCGTCTTCCAGCGCGGCGCGGGCGGCCAATGCGCCCATCTCGTGATAGGGGGCGCTGGCGCCCGGCTTGGCGAAAGGGATCATGCCCACGCCGGTAACGAATACTTTCTGGCTCATGCCTGTCTCCTTCTTTGGTTTTCTCGGTCACCTGACCTTGTTTCGGACAATTATAGGTCAACTGTACTAGTCGATAAAGTATAATCGTCGTATGGACATGACTCTCGACGGCGCCCTGAAAAACAAGGCGTCCAGCACCACCGAAAAAGGCCTGGGACGGGCCCAGGACATCCTCGCAGCGGCGCGCAGCCTGCTCGCCGCCGAGGGCTATGCCGGGCTGTCGATGCGGCGCGTGGCGCAGGCGGCCGGCATGAGCCTGTCGAACGTGCAGCACTACTACGGCAGCAAGGATCTGCTGCTGGAAGCCCTGCTGCTGACCACCATGGACGCCTTCCAGGCCAGGATGGACGACATTGCCGCCGCCATGAGCGAGCGCTCGCAGCTCGAGCGCTTCCTGTCCACGGTCGACATGTTCCTGGACGAGCTCACCGATCCGGTCACGCACGCGCTGTTCTTCGAACTCTGGGCGCTGGCCTCGCGCAATCCCTTTGCCTCCAGCCTGATGGACAAGATGCTGGGACGCGAGCGCAAGACCGTCTACAAGCTGATCCGCGGCCTGAAGCCGGATCTGTCCGACGAGGAGACCATGCAGCGCGCAATCCTGGTGGTGGCGCAGGTCGAAGGCCTGATGTTGTTCCGGCTCGACAAGCGTCGCCGGCGCGCGCAGTTCGATGCGGTGAAGGCATCGCTGCGCAAGGCTTTATTAGCCTTGGCGACAATGCCGTAATCCGCCGTCATCTGCTGCGTTCCCGGCAGATTATCCCGCGATCTGTTGCGATGTCGCTTATACTGGACTGGTTTTTCTCATAAGGAGGCCACGTCCTAATGCACCACAACATCAGCCTGATCACCACCATTGCCGCCGCTCTCGGCTTCGGCCTGTTGTTCGGCATGCTTGCCGTACGCGTGCGCCTGCCTGCCCTGGTCGGCTATCTCGCCGCCGGCGTCCTGATCGGCCCGGCCACGCCTGGTTTCGTGGCCGACGTCGCGCTCGCCTCCCAGTTGGCCGAGATCGGCGTGATGCTGCTGATGTTCGGGGTCGGTCTGCACTTCTCGCTCGACGACCTGATGGAGGTGAAAGGGATCGCCCTGCCCGGCGCGGTGCTGCAGATCACGGTGGCGACGCTGATGGGCATCGGTGTCAGCCACCTGTGGGGCTGGGGCCTGGGGGCCGGACTGGTGTTCGGCCTGTCGCTGTCGGTGGCCAGTACCGTGGTGCTGCTGCGGGCGCTGGAGGACCGGGGCCAGCTCGATTCCTTCAACGGCCGCATCGCGGTCGGCTGGCTGGTGGTCGAAGACCTGGTGACGGTGCTGGTGCTGGTGCTGCTGCCGGCGCTGGCCGGTCCGCTGGGCGGCACGCCCCTCAGCGGCCATGGCGCCAACGATTCGCTGTGGCTGGCGCTCGGCAAGACCCTGCTGTCGGTGGGCGCCTTCGTGGCCTTCATGCTGATCGTCGGACGCAAGCTTTTTCCGTGGTTCCTGTGGCGCGTGGCGAAGACCGGCTCGCGCGAGCTGTTCACGCTGGCGGTGATCGCGGCCGCAGTCGGCATCGCCTACGGTTCCTCGGAGCTGTTCGGCGTCTCGTTCGCGCTGGGCGCGTTCTTTGCCGGCATGGTGCTGCGCGAATCGTCGCTCTCGCACCGCGCGGCCGAGGAAACCCTGCCGCTGCGCGATGCGTTCTCGGTGCTGTTCTTCGTCTCGGTCGGCATGCTGTTCGATCCGCGCGTGCTGGTCGAGCATCCGCTCGAGCTGCTGGCGGTGGTGGCCATCGTCCTGTTCGGCAAATCGCTGGCCGCCTTCGTGCTGGTGCTGGCGCTGCGCTATCCGCTGAACACGGCGATCACGGTATCGGCCAGCCTGGCGCAGATCGGCGAGTTCTCCTTCATCCTGGCGGCGCTCGGCATGTCGCTGGGCCTGCTGCCGGACCTCGGCCAGAACCTGATCCTGGCCGGCGCCATCATCTCGATCGCCGTGAACCCGCTGATGTTCAAGGCCATCAATCCGCTGCAGGAATGGCTGCGTTCGAAGTCCGACCTGGCGCGCAAACTCGAGCGCTCGGCTGACCCGCTGGCCGAGCTGCCGATGACGGTCACGCACGAGCGTCTGACCGGCCAGGTGGTGCTGGTCGGCTACGGCCGCGTGGGCAAGCGCATCGCCGAGGAGCTGGGCAAACAGGGCGTGCACTACGTGGTGGCGGAACAGAACCGCGAGATGGTCGAGGAGCTGCGGCGGCGCGACCAGCCGGCGGTGGCCGGCAACGCGGCCGATCCGGCGGTGCTGATCCAGGCCCACATCGCACGCGCCTCGATGCTGGTGATTGCCACGCCCGACACCTTCCACGTGCGCGCCATGATCGAGACCGCCAAGGCGCTCAACCCGGCGATCCGCTGCGTGGTGCGCACGCACAGCGAGGAAGAAGCGCGCCTGCTGCGCGAGGAAACCGGCGGCACCGTGTTCGTCGGCGAGCGCGAGCTGGCGCGCAGCATGACCGAGCACGTGATTCACGGCCTGGCGGAGGCGCCGGCGGCGCACTGAAGCGTGCGTGGCCCGTCCTTGCCATCTTGTACAGTGGCGGTTCCGCCACTGCCGGGATGCCCGGACACCACGCCATGCACCGTCTCCGGGCCTATCTCCGTTATCTGCGCGACTGCCTGCTCGCCTCCGATCCCGCGCTGGAACGGCTGAAAAGCGGCCTGCGCGCGGTGCTCACCGCCGGCGCCTGCGCCGGCGCCTTCCTGTTGCTCACCCGGCTGCTCGGGCTCGAATACAAACTATCCCTGGCCGGCATCGTGGTGCCGATGATCGCCGCTGCCGCCCTGCCCGATGCGGGCCGCAGGCAGCAGCAGATCACGATGGCGTGGGTGCCCGTGGTCGCCAGCGCGGTGCTGGTGCTCGGCAGCCAGGTCGCCGGCAATCCCTGGCTGAGCGGCGGCTGCTTCCTGCTCATCATCTTCGCGGCCTTCGAGGTGCGCCGCTTCGGGCCGCGCGCCACCGGTCTCGGCACGATCGCCTACCAGTCCTTTTTCTATGCGCTGCTGCTGAAGGTGCCGCCGGCGCAGGCGCTATGGAATCCGCTGTTCGTGTTCAGCGGCTGCGCGATCGCCTTCCTCATCCGCTTCTGGGTCGTGCCGGAGCACCCGGGCCGCATGCTGCGCAGCGAGTTGCGCGCCTGGCGTGCACGCATCGCCGTGCTGCTGCATGTGCTGGAAGCGCGAGCGAGCCGCAAACGCATCGATGCCCAGCTGGCGGCCCTTAATGGGCAATCACTGGGACTGGAATCGCGCATCGCCGATTTTGCGGAGAACCCGGACGAGGGCCGGGCCGCAGGCTTGCGCGCGCAGGTCCTGCACACCGAACTGGCGGCGGAAACCGTGGCCGCGGCCGCACGCGCAGCGCCGCATGCAGACGGCTTGCCCGAGGCATTGCGCTGGCGCCTGCACCGCGCGCGCGAAGTGCTGGCCGCCCTGCCCGCTTATCATCCGGATTTGCCGGCCATGCGCGACGAGCGCAAGCCGCAGCAAAACCCGCCGCGCCCGCAGGACACCACCCGACGCGCGCTGCAGGCCTGCGCCGCGGCCCTGGGCGCCCTGCTGGCGGGACGCGCGCTGGCGCCGGACCACTGGTTCTGGGCCGTGTTCGCCTCCTTCGTGGTGTTCACGCGTTCCGCCACCGTCGGCCAGACCCTGTCGGGCGCCTGGCGGCAGGTGCTGGCGACGATGGCCGGCGTCGCCGTCGGCATCGCGGTGGCCGAACTGGTGCACGGCAACCGCATCGTCGAGCTGTCGCTGCTGTTCGTCTTCGTCGCCGCCGGCTACTACGCCTTCCAGGGCATGCAGATCACCTACACGGTGCTGCTGAGCGCCATGCTGGCCATGCTGTACGAACTGATGGGCATGAACAGTCCGGGCCTGCTGCTGCTCCGGCTGGAAGAAACCGCGGTCGGCGCGGCCAGCGCCATCCTCGCTGCCCGCTTCGTGTTCCCGGCGCATACCCGCGACGAATCGGGCAGCAAAAGCGCCGATCTGCTGCGGGCGGCCGGCAAGCTGTTGCGCGCGGTCTGGCTCGAATCCCAGCCCGATGCGTGGTACGGAGCGATGCGTGAGCTCGACCGCAAGCTGCAGGCGCTGCGCCAGGCGCTCGGTCCCGTCACCGGCACGGCCTATCCGGGCTCGAAGGAAAATCGCCGCCAGCACCTGGCGCGGCTGGCGCGTATCGCCTACTGCGTGCGCCACTGCTGCTTCCTGGCGATGCAGGGCGCGCCCGAGCTCGCGGCCGCCAAGCCGCTGCGCGAGGCCGCCGGCGAACTGGCCGCGCGGATGGACAGCGTGGCCGCGCTGCTCGATCCGCCGACCGAGACCCAGGCGCCCTCGGCCACGCCGCCGGCGCTGGCGTTGCCGCCCGCACCGGAAGGCGAAGCCGGCATCCCCTTGCAGCTGGCCGTGCGCTGGCTGCGCGAGACCGACCGGGCCCTGCGCGCGATCCGCGCGGAACTGGCCGCACCCGGCAAGCCATAAAAAAAGCGGCGGACATCGCTGTCCGCCGCTTCATCGTCCGGGCCGGGCCCGGCACTATCGCCAATCGTGAATCAGGCCACGGCTTCCTCGGCTTCGCCGCACAGCTTCAGGCTGGCGTGGCGCGCGTGGTTCAGGCCTGCCATCAGGGCATCCTTGTGCTGCTCCAGCAGGGCGAACACGGCATCCTTGGACAGCACGTACTGGTCGAGCAGCGTGTCCTTGATCGCCACGATCACGTCCTGGTAGTCGCGGATCGAATTCAGCGTGTAGTTGTACAGCTCATCCGATTTTTCCTCGACCTGACGCAGGGTGTGCTCGCCCGAGGCGTCGTTGCCCATCTGGCTGTAGTCGATCTTGGCGCGCGAGTACATCGACAGGCGGCCCACCATCAGGTTCAGCATCTTGGTGATCTTCTCGATGTCGTTCTGGCTGCCGACCGAGATGCCGCGGGCGCCGTAGAACAGCTCTTCCGCAGCCACGCCGCCGTACAGGCCGATCACGTCGCGCTCCAGCTCTTCCAGGGTGCGCAGCGACATGTCGTCACCCGATTGCAGCACGTAGCCCAGGGCGCCGATCTTCGACACGGCTTCGGTACTGATCTTCAGCAGGTGCGACTTTTCCTTCACTTCGTCCAGGGTCATGCCGGCGCGCAGGAAGGGGTCGATCTGCATGAAGAAGTGACCCAGTTCGTGCACGGCGATACGCTCGCGCTGCTTGTGCTTCTCGGCGGTGGTAGCGCGGTCGGTCAGGCCGATGGTCGCACGCTCGTAGGCACGGAACAGCAGGTCGGTGTTGATGATGACCTTTTCCTGGATCGACAGCATCGATGCGCGCTCGACCACGGATTCCAGCAGCGCCGGGCTCAGGTTCTGGGTGATCTCGGCCACCTGGTCGAGGTCGAGGTCGTTCCAGTCCACCAGGCCTTCCTTTTTGCGCGACAGGAAGCTGCGCAGCAGTTCGCGGCGCTCGGCCTTGTTCGGCAGGCGGAAGTTGATCTTCACCGAGAAGCGGCGCAGCATCGCTTCGTCCATCTCGGTCGAGGCATCGTCGAAGTTCGAGGCGACCACCCAGATCACGCCCTGGCCCTTGTCGCTCTTCACGCCGTCCAGCAGGCCCAGCAGAGTGTTGGCGGTGTCGTCTTCCCATTTCTTTTCGCTGCGGCCGCGCGGCATGAACAGGCTCTGGGCTTCATCCAGGAAGATGATGCAGCGGCCCTTGCTCGATGCTTTGCGGTACAGGGCGTTCAGCGCCTTCGAACCACCGCCGACGTAGCCTGATTCCAGGGCCGAGCCCGAGGCCTGGATCAGCGGGATGTCGAGGCGCTTGGCCAGGTAGCCGACCAGCTTGGTCTTACCGGTACCGGCAGGACCGGTCAGCATGACGTTGAAGGGCTTGTCGATGTTGTGCTCTTTGTACAACTCGCGGTTGCGGATCATGTCTTCCAGGTGCAGCACTTCCTGCTTGATGTCTTCCATGCCGATCAGGTCGTCCATCGAACCTTTCAGCTTGTCCGGCGAGATCAGCTGGGCGCCGCCGGCGTTCATGCCCGGGATGCCGAACTTCATGGCGTACAGGATCAGGACCAGCACGGTCAGGTCGAGCGCGTGGCGCTTCATGAAGGAGATGACGTCGGCGGCGAAGCCTTCGTTTTCGTCCTGCAGCACGGCCTTGTGCGAGTTCAGGTAATCGTCCTTGGCGATCGAGTACGGGATCGCGTTCTTCAGCAGGACTTCGCGCTCGAGCGACAGGTGGGAGGTGCTCGGCACCTTCACCACGTGCAGCTGCGGCGCGCCCTTGAACTTGTAGATGTAGCGCGGCGCATCGGACAGGGGATTCGCCACCAGCAGGTAGTCGAGGCGATCCTTCTGCGATGCCAGCTGGGTGATCTCGGAGATGTTCTGCGAGTGCACCACCGGCGACGGATCCTGCGGGACATCGGCCTTGTAGATGAACCAGCCCACCATCATGCCCAGCAACACGGCAGTCAGGATACGGACGTAAACATTCTTGAAGGCAATTTGAAGTCGGGCGAAATTGGGCATGTATCAGTACTCTTTAATCTGAAGGTGCTTCACGACGTAGATATTGCGTGCCTTCCGAAGTGCCGATTCGACGCGAAAGGCGGCGGTGCATGGGACCGCATTTTGATGCAAACGTAGGCGTCTGCTATTGTTTTGATGCCCGAAGGCAATGGGGATATGGAGACTATACCCCCAAAGAAAAGATACGTGTATACCGTGCGCTGAAAAAATTTTGAGACACAACACAGCTGATCAAATTGACACCGGTTTTCTTTGTAGTTTCAATAAGTTAGCTGAGCAAATCGCAAAGTTTTCTCTATTATTTGTGCATTAAACAAGTAATGGAGAGATAATAATTTCAATTACTGCAATTACAAAAAATGCATTTTTCTAATTGCTGAGAAACAGGTAACAAGACGTAACGGGCGCAATTCATATCGCATTTTTGCTATGCTGGATTGGTACCCGGATGCAGTCTCCGCGGTGGACACTTGGAAGGAATGACCGTGAAACGAACCATTCTTGCTGCAACGCTCAGTCTGCTCATCGGCAGCGCCGCCCAGGCCGCTGTCATCGACCTCGACACCAACTACGCCATCCGCACCCATCGCATTGCCGATGTCTCGACGGTCATGCGTACCGAAGTGGTGACACCGCCCTCGCCTTCCATGTCCGAACTGCCGGAACCGGAAGTGTTTGCGATGATGCTGGTAGGCCTGATCCTGATCGGTTACCGCGCGAGCCGCGACAGCAGCGAAAAGTTCAAGTGATCTGAGCGGAAGGGTAAAAGAATCGACGGCGCCAGGGCGCCGTTGTCGTTTCCGGAAGTCCTTCTTATATGGGAACCGGATGCCCGATTACAAGGGCCCGGTGCACAAGGCGTGCAGTTTGAGCAGGGTCGCCCAGTTGCGCGAGGTAGTGGTATCGCCCAGCTGCTTGCCGAGTGCGGCCGCGGCGGCGCTGTCGAGGATGCCGTCCGGGCACCAGACATAGGCGGCGCGCTGGCCCAGCGCAGTGGCGCCGGCCTGCCAGTCCTGGCCGCAGAGCGCTTCGAGCGCCTCGCGCGCCTGCGGCGTGGAATGCGGGCTCGACAGGATGAAGGCTAGCAGGCGCGAATGGTCGCCGGCCTGGCCGAGCAAGGGATTGCCGGCGATGACCTCGGCCAGCTCGTCGGCGTCGAGCACCAGTACGCGCGCCGCCACGCCCAGCTTGAGCACCAGGGCTTCCTCGATCTGCGTGGCGACCTCGTCCTGCGGCCTGGCCGGGCCGCTGAAGACCAGGTTGCCGCTGTTGAGGACGCTTCGCACCTCGTCGTAGCCAAGGTCGCCGACCAGCTTGCGCAGGTCGGCCATGGCGATACGTTTTGCGCGCCCAACATTCACGCCCCTTAGCAGGGCAACGTAGCGTTTGCTTGTCATGGCGCGCATGGTAGCTTGTCCGGGCGCTCAGTGGCGCAGCGCAGCACCGGATCTCACTTGATCAGGCCTTCGTCGCGCAGGGCCTGCTGCACCGCCGGACGGGCGCCGACGCGCTGCGTGTAGGCGGCCAGCACCGGCCACGCCGACAGGTCGAACTGCACGAAATTGGCCCAGCCCAGCACGGTGAACAGGTAGGCGTCGGCCACCGTGAACTGCGAACCCATCAGGTAGTCGCGGCCTTCCAGCTGGCCGGCGATCCAGCTCAGGCGGTTGTTCAGGTGGGTGCGCGCGGCTTCCTTCATCTCTTCGGTCGAAGTCGGGCGGAACAGCGGGCTGAAGCTCTTGTGCACTTCGGTCGAGATGAAGTTCAGCCATTCGATCAGGCGGTAGCGCTCGAGCGTGCCGTTGGCCGGCGCCAGCTGGCGGTCCGGGACCAGATCGGCGATGAACTGGACGATGGCCGGACCTTCGGTCAGTACGGCGCCATCCTTCAGTTCCAGGGCGGGCACGTAACCCTTCGGATTGATCGCCAGGAAATCGGCGCCGCCTGCCGTCTTGCGGGCGCGGATGTCGACGCGTTCCGTCGTGAATTCCAGGCCTGCTTCGAGCAGGGCGATGTGGGGAGAGAGCGAGCAGGCGCCCGGGCTGAAGTAGAGTTTCATGCTAGTCCTATCGAATCGAAACCTGCGGAGAATACAACAGTTCGCGGCGGCTTGCCGGCCGGGGGCGAGCCTTTCACCCGATGCGGGTGTTAATATAAATCCGTTAATGAAAAGCAAGAGGGAAGTATGAACGGGACTTACCAGCTGACACCGCTGGCTGCCGTCGGTCCAGGCATGGTCCTGGGCGACGTGCTGCGCGACGGGAAAGGGAATGTGCTGCTGGCGCAAGGTGTGGTGCTGACCGAAGGCATGCTGGCATCGCTGGCGCGCCATGGCGTCGAGCTGCTGCCCATCCTCGGCGCTGCCCGCGCTGAAGCCGCGGTTGCGATCGATCCGACACAAGTCCAGGAAAGGCTGGACCGGCTGTTCCGCAAGCACGAGCGCGACAACCATGGCGACTGGGCAACCGGACTGCTGCGCCAGTACATGGAAGATTTCCGCCTGAAACGCGAGGTGCAGCGATGAGCAGACTGTCTCCCGAACAGCTGGCCGCGAGCGTGCAGGACCTGCCGTCCCTGCCCGCCGTGGTCATGGAACTGCTGAGCAGCATCGAGCAGGAGAATATCGACATCTCGGTGCTGGCAAAGAAAGTGTCTTACGACCAGGCGCTGACGGCCAAGACCTTGCGCCTGGCGAATTCGTCTTCCTTCGGCCTGCAGGTGAAGGTGGCGACGATCCAGCAGGCGATCACCTTCCTGGGCTTCCAGACCACGCGCAACCTGATCACGGCGGCCGCCGTCACCGGCTGCTTCCCGAATGGCCTGTGCCCGGGTTTCAATGACAAGGCCTTCTGGCGCCATTCGATTGCGACGGCAGCCTGCTCCCGTTCGCTGGCGCGGCGCCTGCGCTTCAACCAGGATGTCGCCTTCACGGCGGGATTGCTGCACGACATAGGCCGTCTGGTGCTGGTCACCGGCCATCCCCAGGCTTATGGCGAAGTGCTGGCATGGCGCAGCAGGCAGGACAGCGAGTGGCTGGACGCCGAGCGCAGCGTGCTGGGCATCGACCACGTCGACGCTGGGGTGGCGCTGGCGGAACACTGGAATTTTTCGGACACGATGCGTCAGGCGATCGCATATCACCACGCACCCGAGACGCCGGGCGCGGGATTTCTTGCCGCCATCGTCCATGTGGCGAACGCCGTCGTCCATGCGCTCGACCTGACGGGCGAGGAAGATGAACTGGTGCCGGCACTGTCCAGCGTGGCCTGGGATGCGATGGGCTTGAACGAAGATGCTTACATGGATCTGTTCCGGGAAACGGAACAACAACTGGAAGAGATGTCGGCCATCCTGATGGCTTAAAGGGGTGATCCCCCTGCAGCTCAGGACGGCCTGGAAGTGACGGCAGCGGAGGTGAACCCGCTGCCGGGTCTGGCCGGAGGCATGACAGGACCGGCTGTCATGCCCTCGGCATCAGTGCGCATAGTTACCGGACTTCGATGCGTCGCTCTGCTCTTGCGTTTGACCTTGCTGTTGCTGAGCGGCTTGTGCAGCAGCCTCTTTTGCAGCTTTTTCTTCAGGCTTCGGGCGGCCTTGTGCGTCCGACAGGCGATATTTGGTGCGGCGGTCGCCCATCAGGTCGCGCAGATCGCGGATGCTCATGCCGGTCACTTCGTGCATGCGGATCAGCAGCGAAGCGCCGACCGGCAGGCGG
>Ga0308161_1001006_pt1 | contig 37219 bp, 30 predicted proteins | sample PhyFR2_FD_201034 | JGI IMG/M metagenome (GOLD analysis project Ga0308161, IMG submission 201034) | Phyllosphere microbial communities from UC Gill Tract Community Farm, Albany, California, United States - DLSLF.R2 | ecosystem: Host-associated > Plants > Phyllosphere > Unclassified | place: USA...
ACTCGCGCCCGGCTGCGCCGCCGGTGCGGGCAATGTTGAGTTTGGCGTTGCGCAGATCGTCGCGGCTCAGCGTCTGGCGGATTTCCTCGGCGAAGCGGCGTTCGGCGTCGCTGTACTCGGGCAGACCGAAATCACACAGGTTTTGATACATCGCGCGTTCCAGGCTGCGGTTCGGCACATAGTTGGAGCAGGCCTTGTCGAAGCGCACTTCCATCTGGGTGTCAGTCATCAGCGCTGCGCCCTTGGCGATGTTAATCACCCGTTGGTAAATGTCCTGCGCCTGGTCGAGCTGCGGCGCGCGGATCAGGTACAACACCTCGGCGTCGGCCTGCACCACGTTGGGGGAGCTGCCGCCGGTGTTGGTGACCGCGTAGTGCAGCCGCGCTTCTTGCACGATATGTTCGCGCAGGAAGTTGGCGCCGGTATTCATCAGCGTCACCGCGTCCAGTGCGCTGCGCCCCAGGTGCGGCGAGTTGGCGGCATGGGCGGCGACGCCCTTGAAGTGAAACGCCGCCTGAATGTTGGCCAGCGTACTGGTATTGAACATGCCGCTGAAGCCTTCCGGGTGCCAGGTGAGGGCGGCGTCGACGTCGTCGAACAGGCCTTCGCGCACCATAAAGGTTTTGCCGGAGCCACCTTCTTCGCCCGGGCAACCGTAGAAGCGCAGGGTGCCGGTCAGCCGGTTTTGCTGCATCCACGCCTTGGCGGCGAAGGCGCCCGCCAGCGCCGCGGTGCCCAGCAGGTTGTGGCCACAGCCATGGCCGTTGCCGTTTTCCACCAGCGGCTGCGGCGTGGCGCGACCCGCCTGCTGGCTCAGCCCGGCCAGCGCGTCGTACTCGCCCAGCAGCGCGATGACCGGGTGGCCGCTGCCGTAGCTGGCGATAAACGCCGTCTCGATGTCGCCTACGCCGCGTTCGACCGAGAAGCCTTCCTGCTCCAGCGCATCGGCCAGTAACGTGGCGGAATAGGTCTCGTTGAAGCGCGTTTCCGGGTGGTCCCAAATCGCGTCGCTCAGCGCGCTGAAGCGGGGCCGGCGCTGGTCAATGTAGCCGTCGATAAATGCCTGCAGTGCTGAGTTGCTCATGCTTCGCTCCCGAATGTCGGCAGGTTCAGCGCCAGCGACGCCAGCGTTTTCACCGCCACCGCCATCACCTGCTCGTTGAAGTCGAATTTTTCGTTATGGTGCCCGGCGCTCAGCTCGGTGCCGAAAATGACGTATGAGGCCTGGCCGCCGCGGGATTTCACCCGCTCCATCATGTAGGTGGCGTCTTCTGAACCCGCAGCCTGTTCGCGGCGATCGACCACCGAGGTCAGCTCGGTTATCTGCTGTGCCTGGCGGCGGATGTAATCCACCCACGGTTGAGTCGGTTTGCTGCTCTGCGCAGCGCCCATCAGCGCGATGTCGCAGGCGACGCCGTGCATCTTGGCTGCGCCTTCGATGGCGTTCAGCGCCTGCTGATAGACGAACGCGTTGATCTCATTGGTGGCGCCGCGCGTTTCCACCTTCATAAACGCCCGATCGGCGATCACGTTGCGGCCGGTGCCGGCCTGCAGCACGCCGACATTGATGCGCGAGCTGCCTTCGCTGTGGCGCGGGATGGCGTAAAGCCCCAGCGCAGCCTGGGCCGCTGCCAGCAGAGCGTTGCGACCGTCTTCCGGCCTGGCGCCGGCGTGGGAGGCGACGCCGCGGAAGGTGACGTCCAGCTTGCTGGTGGCCATAAAGCTGTCGCTGCCGCACACCAGCTCACCGGCCGGCACGCCGGTGCCGATATGCACCGCGGTGAAGAAATCGACGTCGTCCACCACGCCGGCCTCCACCATCGATTTTGCGCCGCGGGTGCCTTCTTCCGCCGGCTGGAAGATCAGTTTGACGGTGCCGCTAAGCTGGGACTCCAGGCTTTTGAAGACGTGCGCCAGCCCCAGGCCGATGGTGGTATGGCCGTCATGACCGCATGCATGCATCATGCCGCTGTTGCAAGAGGCGAAGCCTTCACGGAACGGCAGGTGTTCGGGTTCCAGCAACTCGTTGAGATCGAGGGCGTCCATATCCACGCGGTAGGCGATGGTTGGGCCGGGGCGGCCGGTATCGAGCGTTGCGACGATGCCGGCGAAGCCGCCGGAAAAGTGCGGCAACCATTTTTCCAACGCCCCCTGATTGCGGGCGCGCTGTTCCTGCGCTTCCAGCTCATCGGACGAAGGCAGCCCCATGCGAGACTCTGCCTTGATGACCTCGCGGCCCAGCTGCAGGCGATAACCCAGCCGATCGAGTTCTTCCGCCACCAGGGTAGCGGTACGGAACTCAAACCAGCCGGACTCAGCATAGCGATGGAAGTCGCGGCGCCAGGCCTGCAATTGCGGGTACAAATCGGCCACCAACATCGAAAGCGAATTAGTCATAGTGATATCTCATAAGTTATCGCGCGCTGGATCGCTCCAGGCAGCAGTTATGCTCTGAACTGAAATCAGACGGTGAAGCTATTGCAAAGAAAAAGGTGTATTTGGTTACTAACTGCCGTGAATGGCGCTTATTGGCGCAGAAAATGCGCTTAATTAAGCGAAATAAGAATTTGGTTATTTATTATGTTTTTTCCGAATGTACACAATGGAATCTGGCTAAATAAGATGCCAATATCTTGCTATTGATAAATAACGGTTATCGCCTTTCGCCTATGCCAGCCTCGATAAAATTGCACCAATTGCGTGCATTTGTGGACGTTAGCCGCCAGGGCAGCATCCGCGCCGCCAGCCGCACCTCACGCCTTTCCCAGCCTGCACTGACCAAGGCCATTCAGGAGCTGGAAGAGGTGCTGGGCGCCAAGCTGTTTATTCGCCGTAGCCAGGGTGTGGTCTTGACCGACTGCGGCGATAACTTTTTCCAGCATGCCAGCCTGATCCTTGAAGAGTTGCGGGTGGCGCAGGAAGATATCCAGCAGCGGCTGGGGTTGGCGGGCGGCACGGTGAATATCGGCGTCGGTGGCAGCATTGCGCGCACCGTGATGCCGCAGGTGGTCACGCAGTTTCATCGTGAGTATCCCAACGTGAAGGTGCGCATCGTCGAGGGGCAGCTGGTGTCGATGATCCCTGAACTGCGCCAGGGCGAGCTGGATTTTACCGTCAATACCTACTATCCCAGCAGCCTCGACAACGAGTTGCAGTACGAACGGCTGATGGAAAAAGAGTATCGGGTGGTGGTGCGCAAAGGGCATCCGATGGAGGGGGCGACCTCGCTGAAACAGCTGCAGCACTGCGACTGGACCATGCCGACACCGAAAGGCAGTTATTACCGGTTATTGCACGATCTGTTCGGGGACTTGGGCATGGCGCCGTCGATCAGCGTGACCTGCGAGACCTTTATGGCTTGTACCAGCCTGGTGGCGCAGAGCGATTTTGTTAGCATTCTGTCGGTGGACGTGATTTCGGATCCGATTCTGGGCAAGCATTTGGTGCCGCTCGATCTGGAAGAGAGTCTGCCGAAAGCGACGTTTTATCTTATCCAACGCAAGGACACCACTTTGACGCCGATGGGCGCGCACCTGGCGCGCCTGTTTCGCCTTTACTGTCGGTGATACCGAGGCCCCGGCGGGGCCTCGGTATCAGAAGGCGATCGACCCCTGCACGAAGAAGGTGCGCGGTTCGCCGACGTACTTGCCGAAGTTATTGTCGTTGGAGCGGGTGAAGTAACGCTGATCGAACAGGTTTTTCACCCCGGCGCCCAGCGTCAGGTTCGACAGCTGAGGCCCGAAGTTATATTCCCCGCGCATATTCCACACCATGTAGCCGGCGATATCGCCGAACTGACCATCGGCGCTTTCCTGCGTGACGTACTCCGGCCCGGTGCCCGGCGAATGCTGTTTGGACTGCGCGTAGCCGTCCAGATTCCATACCCAGCTGCCGGTGGCGTAGCGCGTGCCGACGGTATAGACCTGGCGCGAGTAGAACGGCAGGTCTTTACCGGCGAAGTCGCCCTTATCGGTGCTGGCCTTGGTGTAGGTATAGCTGGTATAGACGCTGGCGCCGTCGAGCGCCCGGTTCAGCTCGCTGAGATCGTAGCTGAGCGCCAGCTCGATGCCTTTATGCTTGGTGGCGCCCATATTGGTCCAGCCCACGTCGTTGCTGATGTATTGCAGCTGATTATCGAAGTCGATGTAGAACAGCGTGGCTTCGGCTTTGACCACGGTATCGTCGTAGCGGGTGCCGAATTCATAGGTATGCGCTTTCTCCGCCGTCAGCCCCGGCGCAGGTTGGTTGCCGTTGCCGCCTTTGGTCAGTTGGAAATACTGCATGCTGCCGAACGAGGTGTTGGCGTTGGCGAACAGCTTCCAGGAATCGGACAGGTGGTACATCACGTTCAAGGACGGCAGCGGTTCGCTGTAGCTTTTCTCGCGGCTGATGTTGTTGAAGGCATCGTCCACGTGGGTGCGGATGCTTTCATAACGCAGGCCCGGCGTGACCGTCCAGTTGCCGACGTTGATGGTGTCGTCGATATAGAACGCGTTGGCCGCGGTGCCGCCGGAGGTGTGCTGGTAATAGTCCGGGGTCTCCGGCGTCGAGCCGATATCCGCCGGATTATACCAGGCCGAACGCGACGCCTTTTCGTCCATGGTTTCATTCAGGTAACGGTAACCGAGGGTGATCTCGTGCGCCATATCCCAGAAGCGGAAGACCTGCGAATAGCTTGGTTCGATAGCCCAGGTTGAATAGTGACGCGGATAGGAGACCATGCGCCGCTGGCCCGCGTTTTTGCCGGTGCCTTCCGATTCGATGTTGCTGCCGCGATAACTGTCGGTGAAGTAGGTCAACACTTCGAACTGTTTGTCGTCTTCCTGATGTTTGTACTTGAACGACATATCCTTGCGGCGGCCTTCGAACTGGTCCCACGGCCGCGTGGATTGGAACGGGTTTTGCGCGTATTGCGCGGCACTCAGCCCGCCCGGCATGCCGGCTTTGGCGTCGTAGTAGTGGAAATTGGCCAGCAGCTCGTCGCGATCGCTGAACGCATAACGCGTTTTCAGCATGAAATCGTCGATGTCGGTGTTGTCGTTGTTGTCGCGGTAGCCCTGGCCGTGCAGGCCGGAGTAGAGCAGCTCGGCGCCGAGGCCGTTGTCTGCGGTGCCGCCCACGGAGGCGCTGGTCAGGGTCTTCAGGCCGCCGTGGCTGGCGCCCTGGGTTTGTACGCTGGCGGTGCCGCCAAACGTTTTGGGAATGTCTCGGGTAACGAAGTTGATCACGCCGCCGACGTTCTGCGGCCCGTAGCGCACCGCGCCGCCGCCGCGCACCACGTCCACCGATTGCAGATTACCGATAGACAGCGGGGCCATCGACAGCTGCGGCTGGCCGTAAGGCGCGACCGCCAGCGGGACGCCGTCCATCAAAATGGTGGAGCGCGGAGAAAGACGCGAAGTCAGGCCGCGCACGCCGACGTTGAGCGAGATGTCGCTGCCGCCGGTGCCGTTGCTGTCGCGCACCTGCACGCCGGGTACGCCGCGCAGGCTGTCGGCGATGGTTTGGTCGCCCTGTTCGTGCATCTGCTGCTGGGTGACGATGGAACGCGCGCCCGGATGGTTGAGCAGCACCGAACTGGTATCAGGGTTGTCCAGCCAGTTGCCGACGACGGTCACGGTATCGGTATCGTTCTGAGATGAATTATCAGTAGCAAGGACAGGGAACGCGACGGCGATGGCAGCCGTCAGCAGGGAAAGCCGAAAAAGAGGTGACATAATAATGCCTTAAGAGTTTCAGACCCGGATGTGTTTTTTTATAAAAGACAATCTTAATGATAATTATTGGCAAGTAAATAGAATTGTTACGGGATAGTTAAGTGGGTAACTAAATAATGAATGCGGGAAACAGGGCCCGGCTGGCGGGCCCTGGCGGGGGTTATTGCGGCGTAAGCCAGAAGACGCCGCTGTAATCCAGCGCGGTGAATTTCTGATGCACCATTTCGATATCCGCTTGCGGATCAATATCTTTAAACAGCGCCGGGTGCAGGAATTTGGCGATCGCCTCAACGGCGATAAAGTTGAGCGGCGTGTCGTAAAATTGATGGTAAATCGCCATCACGCGTTTTTCTTTCACCGCTTTCAGCACGTTAATGCCGGTGCGATCCAGTAGATGCGCCAGTTTCTTTTGGCTGGTGGCCATATCGGTAGCGTAACCCAGCGGCACCGCCAGCGTGCCGCGATGCCCGCGGCTCCAGTCGGCGCCGGTCAGCAGATAGAAATCCGGGTTGCTGCTGATCACCTGCTCGACGTTCACTTCACCGCCCATGTCTGAAAACAGCTTGCTGCCGATATTGTTGCCGCCGGCGGTATCGATGAACTGCCCGAAGCTGCCTTTGCCGAAGGTGTTGCAGCACTGATCGCCTTTAATGCCGGCGCTGCGCTCGATGAAGACGCTGGGGCGCTGCTCCGGTTTCAGTGTGGCGACGCGCTGGCGCACCAGCTCGAGGCGCTGCTGATAGAGGCGAATAAAGGCGTCGGCGTTGGGCTGCTCGTCAAACACTTTACCCAACAGCGCCATGCTGGCGACGGTGTTGGTCAGCGGCTGCTGGCGAAAATCGATGATCAGCACCGGGATGCCGACTTTTTCCAGCTGGGTCAGTACGCCGCTGTCTTTCAATTTGCTCAGCAGACCGATGTCGAAAATGATCAGGTCCGGTTGGCGCACCACCGCGCTTTCCACGCTGAAATCACTGGTGTAGGGGTTGTCGAAGGTAGGGATTTGCATGACCTGCGGAAATTTTTTCGCATAGGCCTCAACCAGATCCGGTGCTTTGACCTTCAGCGAGTTGTCCCAGGCGATGATGTTTTTCAGCGGCTGCTGCGGGTGCAGAATATTCAGCGCCAGCAGCGCGCGGGCATCGGCCAGAATAACGCGTTTGGCCGGTTGCGGCAGGGTGACCTGACGGCCGGCGACATCGGTGACGACGATAGGCGCGGCTTGAGCGGCGCCGGCCAACAGCAAAACGCAGGCGGCCAACCAGCGGCCGGCTTTGGCGATAAGAACAGCGGGCATGAAGATCCTTGGGTAATCGGCTGGGAACGAGAACGCAATGATAAGCGATATCCTTTCGCTTTTTGAACTCCCTTGATGCCGATCGATTACCCCTGGCCCATCAGCGGGTCGCTGACGCTGTGTTCGCCATCCTCCAGCCGCCCCGCCAGGCGGCGCAGCCAGCCGTCGGTGCCTTGCAGCGTAAGGTCATACCAACCGCCGCTGGCGCGGGCGTCAAACGCTTGCTGGTGGCTGCCGCCCGCCGGCAGCGTGATAGGCCACGGCCCTTGCTGCGTGTAGGGGCAGCGTTCGAGGGTGACCGCTATCGCTTCGGTGCTCGGATTGTTCAGCTGCAGCAGCAGGCTGCGGCCCGTCGGGCGCAAACGCACCTCCGGCTGTGGCCGGCTCAGGGTGCCGCGCAGCTCGCGATGAAAGCCGTTGGGGCCGAGCAACCACAGATGGTACTCATTCTCCGCCAGCCAGTCGTCGCTGACCGCCTTACCCGCCTCGACGGTAAAACGGCGCGGGATCTGCGTCAGATCCCGCCGATCGTAGACGTGAAACACCGCTCCCTGCTCGCCGGTATTGAACAGGTTCAGCGTCACGCGGCGCTGCTCGGCCGCGACGGTGGCTTCAACGTGCAGCTGGTAGGGCAACGCGCGGGAAGGGCGTGCCAGGCGGCGTTGGTGGGGCAAACGCTGGTGGGCGGGGGATGGCAGCGGCACCTGCGGCAGCTGTTCCTGGCGCAGGCGCAGGCCGTCGGCGGCGTGGCGGCTGGTGGCGGGCAGGCTCGGCAGCGCTTCGCCGTTAGGATCGACAAAGTTGAACGCCGAGGTGAGATCGCCGCACACCGCGCGGCGCCAGGCGCTGATGTTGGGTTCATGCACCTGAAAGCGCTTTTCCAAAAATTGCAGCACCGAGGTGTGATCGAAGACCTGCGAGTTGACCCAGCCGCCGCGGCTCCAGGGCGACAGCACCAGCATCGGCACCCGTGGGCCGGGGCCGTAGATGCGGCCGTCCGGCGGCGGTTGATCCTGCGAACCGGGCGGAGCCACGTGCTGGAAGATCTCGGTGTCGAACGGCACGGTCGATTTACCGGCGAAGCTGCCGTCTTCGCGCAGCGACGGCGCGGAAGGCGAAGGCATATGGTCAAAAAAGCCGTCGTTTTCGTCGTAGTTGACCAGCAGGACGGTTTTACTCCACACCTCCGGGTTGTCGGTCAGCGCGTTGAGGATCTCTTGGGTGAACCAGCCGCCCTGCACCGGGCTGGAGGGATCGGGGTGTTCCGAATAGGCCGCCGGCGCGATGATCCAGCTGACCTGCGGCAGTTTGCCCTGCTGCACGTCGGCGCGGAATCCGGCCAGCATGGCGTCCAGATCGTTGCCGTCGGCGGCCGGCAGGGTGTTGCCGTTGCCCTTGTACAGCGGCGCGGCCTCGTTGAGCGCATCGCTGTAGGGCACGAAGGCGTTGAAGTCTTTCGGCGGCCGCGCCGGATTGCCCACCTGAATGCTGGCGGCGCGGTATTGGCGAAAACCCGCCAGCGGGTTGTCGGTAAAGTTGTCCGGCAGGAATTGATACACCTTCCAGCTGACGCCGCTTGCCTCCAGCCGTTCCGGATAGGTTGTCCACTGGTAGCCAATCTCCGCCGGGCCGGGGCTGTCCCACTCGTTGACCACCACCGCCACGTCGGCGGCGGACGGGCCGTTGGTGCCGGTCCAGTGGAACAGCCGGTTGGTGTTGGTACCGGCGTGAATGGAGCAGTGATAGGCGTCGCACAGGGTAAAGGCGTTGGCCAGCGCGAACTGGAACGGCAGCTCCTGCTGGCGGTAGTAGCCCATCGAGGCCGGCGTTTTGTAGGTGGGCCAGGCGCTCATGCGGCCGTGATCCCAGGCGGCTTGCTCATCCACCCACGAGTGCGGCGTGCCGGTGACGCGCTGGGCGTTGCCGCGTTTGCTGTCCAGGTGGTAGGGCAGCACCAGCCGCTCGGCGCCCTGCTGCTGCCAGACGTGGCGATCGCCGGGCAGTGGAATGGTGAAGCGATCGCTGAAGCCGCGCACGCCAGGCAGGGTGCCGAAGTAGTGGTCGAAAGAGCGATTCTCCTGCATCAGGATCACCACGTGTTCGACGTCGCGCAGGGTGCCGGTGCGGTTATTGGCGGGAATGGCCAGCGCTTTGCGAATCGAGGCGGGCAACAGCGAGAAAGCCGATCCGATGGCGGCAGCCCGCAGGATGTCTCTGCGTGAAAGGTCAGGCATGCGTCGTTAATCTCCGTCAGTGTGCTTTGAAGATAGCCGCTGACGACGATAATGGCGAAAAATAACAGGGAGATGAATGCGAGGGAAACAATGCTCCCCGGCGGGAGCATTGGGGGATAACGCTTACTGTCTGATCAGGCGCCCGAGCGCCGGCGCCGTTTCGAAATCGCTGCGGAAGGGGTTGATGTCCAGGCCGCCGCGGCGGGTGTAGCGCGCGAACACGCTGAGTTTTTCCGGGCGGCAGCTCTGCTTGATGTCGTTGAAAATGCGCTCGACGCACTGCTCGTGGAATTCGTTGTGCTGGCGGAAGGAGATCAGGTAGCGCAGCAGGCTTTCGCGATCGATTTTGCGGCCTTCATAGCGGATCACCACGCTGCCCCAGTCCGGCTGGTTGGTGACCAGGCAGTTGGATTTCAGCAGATTGGAAGACAGCGTCTCCGACACCGGTTCCCCTCTCTCGGCCGCGCCGCTCAGGTATTCCGGTTTGAAGGCGAAGTCGTCGACCGCGATATCCAGATCGTCGATGTTGATGCCCGGCAGGCGATCGATCTGCGCCGGGTAACCTTCCAGCCCCGGATAGAGTTTGACGGTGACCTGGCCGTTGGCCGCCTGCGACAGATCTTGCTGCATGGCGGCGCTCACCTGTTCCACGCTGTCGAAGCGCGTTTGGTTGAAGCTGTTGAGATACAGCTTGAACGATTTGGACTCGATCAGGTTCGACGAGGAGTGCGGGAAGGTAAATTCGCCGATGCCTACCACCGGCTTGCCCTTGGCGTTGAGCCAGGACAGCTCGAAGGCGGTCCACAGATCAAAGCCGCTGAACGGCAGCTGCCGCTCGTCCACGCCGATCAGATCGCGGCCGCGCGCGCGCGGCAAGGCTTCAAGCAATGCGGGAGCATATTGATCCGGATAATCGGAGTTGGCGCCAAGATGGGTGATCTTATCTTGCTTTTGGATATGCATATTCATTGCCCTTTGCTTGTTCGGTATTGATGTAGCGGTTAAACAGACTGCGGGTGGCGTAGATCGGCCCGACGCCCAGAAGGGCGTAAACCACCTTGATCAGGAACTGCGACAGGATCATGGTTTTGATGATGTCCCAGCTCAGCACGTTGTAGAACGCCAGCGTACAGAACACCACGCTGTCGATGGCCGAAGCCACTACGGTACTGGTGATCACGCGCACAAACAGGTAGCGGGAGTTGGTCAACTCTTTGATTTTGCAGAGCAGGTAGGAGTTGACGTTCTCGGAGATCAGATAGGCCGCCGACGAGGCCACCAGCACCGCCATGATGCTGTGTACGATGCCGTTGTAGGTCTCGCTGTACTCCCACTGCGGAATGCTCGGCACCAGCGTCGTCACCCAAACTCCCAGGACGAAGGTCAGGTTGGCGATAAACGAGATGATGATGGTGCGCCTGGCCAGCCGCAACCCGTAGAATTCGTTGAGAATGTCCACCAGAATGAACGTGAGCGGGTAGATGAAGATCGCCGGCGGCGTGATGAGATTCAGCACCGGGATTTGGATCGGCTTGACGCCGCACAGCGTTGAGAAAATGTAAATCACGCTGAGCGCCACGGTAATAATCAGGTAGGCGTACCAGGATCGTTCATGGCGATCGCTGAGCTCGTAGGCGGTTTTTTGTTGGTTGTCGCCATAGAGTTTGCGGTACAGCGCCTGCAGCTCGTGCCGGCTCAGATCTTCCGATATTTCGCTGTCGGCCAGCTCATTCAGCCCCATGGTAATGGTTTTGCCGGTGGCCAATACCATGACATTGGCCGCGATGGTGCCATGCCGGGTGAAGCCCAACAGCTTGAACTTCTGATTCGGTTCCATTTATAACCTTTCTCCAACGATGTAACCCAGGAATTGCACGGTGTCCTGAGGGCGTTTGTCCATGCTTTCGCTGTCTTTGTCGTCAACCACAAAGAAGCCGCTTTTTCCCGAGTGATACAGCAAAGGCGAATCGCAAATCAGTACCGGCGGACGTTTTATGATGATGATCTCGCCGGGAATAAATGACCCTTTAATTTCGGTCTCTATTTTCATTGCCAACATGTTCGACTCATCGCCGAAGAAATAAGTCAGAGGAAACTCGGTGACCAGTTGCCCGATCTTGCGCTGCGAGACGGCCAGATAGCGCGACTGCGGGATCACCGGAATGGCGGAAGGGTTCTTGTTGCCCTCGGTGGACAGCGTCTCGTTGAGCAGCTCCAGCTTTTCCAGATCGTAGTCTTCGATCTCTTCACAGGAGACACCGAAGAAATCGGAGATCCGATTCACGGTGGATTGCTGAACGTTGTTCACTCTTCCGTCAAGAATTTTGTAGAGAGTCGTGCGCGTCAGGCCGCTGCGATTGGAAAAGGAAGCCTTGGTTTCACCGCGGGTACGCATCAGATATTCAATATTTTTAATGATGTTGATTTTGCGCTGTGCGTTGGTGGTTTTCATTGGCTGTCCTTACAAACATTACGCAGGCTTCACTATATCCTACGCACTGGCGTTGTCCAGATAAAAAGGCGCGGACGCGCGGGTAACAGGCTGATTATTGGCGGTAATTATTGTTTCTCGTCAGCCGTTTAGCGCAGTGATGTCAGCGGGGATGGCCTGCTTTCTCTGTGCGAAAGATAAAGCCGTGTAAATCAATTGATTAGGTTTTGCTTATGGAAAAGTGAACACAAAAGCCGGTTTTATGTTTACTTTTATGTTGACCAAAACCGATTTCATGGGCTACTGTTCATGCAAGCTGAAGTTTTTCTTTATGATCAAACACGGAAGCCAACAATTTTTATAATAAAAAGCCCAGAGGGGGCGTTGCCACACTCTGAGCATAATGGATAGCTTGCTACCGACACCAGGGACCCTAACTACCACGGCCGTTTGTCTACGCGATCGGCCTATTCTTTTGCACTGAATCTCCCTTTTCGAGCATCAAACACTCCCCCGTTACCGGAGGAGTGCAATAACGCGTGCGCGAAAATCAGAGCGATTTCTGTGAGGCCAGCGGTTTTTGCGCCCGGCTGAAGGCCAGTTTGAGCACCCAATACAGCAGGCTGGCGGCCACCAGAGAGTTGATGGTCGGCACGCCCCATTCGGTCGCCAGGCCAACGGCGCCGCCGACGATGCTGGCGACGATCGCCGCCCAGCCGATGGTCGGCGTTTCGCTCGGCAGCTGGCCGGTACGGCGGCTCTCGTCCAGGATCTTGCGGTGGCTGCGCAGCAGGTAATAGTCCACCAGCATGATGCCGATAATCGGCGGGAAGACCACGCCAAGCACCGTCAGGAAGTCGACAAAGCGGTCAAGAATGCCCAGCACCGACAGCGTGGTGCCAAGAATGCCGATCACCAACGTGGTGTAGGTGTACTTCAGCTTTTTGCCGGTGATGCCTTCCACCGCGTTGACGATGCCCAGCGAAGAAGAGTACAGGTTGAGATCGTTGACGCGCAGGGTGGAGAACACCACCACCAGCAAACCGGCGCCGCCGGCCGCTTGTGACATGATGGTGACCACATCGGCGGTGCCCAGGGTTTTGGCGATCAGGATCGCCAGGCCGTTCACCACGAACTCGCCGGCGATGATGGTGAAGAGCGTGACGCCGAGCACGTGCTTGCCGTTTTTGGAGTAACGAGTCAGATCGGGGGTCATCAGGCTGGCCACGATGGCGCCGCCGACGACGATGGTGATGCCGGCGCTGATGGTCAGCGGTTCACCCGGCGGCGCCAGCTGGATGATCTCCTGCAGGTTATGGCCGGAAAGCGCGGTCACCGAAATATAGGCCACCAGCATGATGAACATCGGCACCGCGATACGGGCGGCGATGCGCAGCGCCTTGAAGCCGAATGCCACCAGGATGGTCAGCAGCGTGCCCGAGAGCCCGGCGGCCAGGCCGAAGCCCAGCTTATTGCCGAGCGCGAAGTCGAGCGACTTGGCGAAAATGGCGTTCTGAATGCCGAACCAACCCAGCAGGCTGACGGCCACCACCACGCCGATCAGCACCGAGCCCAGACGGCCGAAGCCGCACCAGCGCGCCAGCAGGCTGCCGGAAATGCCTTCGCGCATCCCCGCCAGCCCCAGGCCGTAGGTCACCACGCCGAAGATTAGGCTGCCGACGAAAATGGCGGTGAAGGCGTCAATCAGCGTCATGGAGTTGCCGAGCACGGCGCCGAGCATGAACTGGTCCAGCGCGGTCAACATGCCCATATGTACGATGGCCACGCTTAAAAACGAAACTCGTTTATCCTGCGGCACCCGGGTGAGCGGATAATCTTCGATCTTTATCACGGTGAGATCTTCCTTGCGGTTCAAATAAACTGAATGCCTTTGGTTATCAGGCGATCGGGAATGTAGTTATCCAGATTGGCGTATTTGCAGTATTCCTCAAATTGCTGCTGAGTATGCACGTTGGCCTTCTGGTAGATGTTATAAATGCGGTTTTCGATGGTCTTATTGCTGACGTTATAGATTTTGGCGATCTCTTTCACCGTAAATCGTTGCAGCATAAGGAAAATGACATCGAGTTCGGCACGGGTGAACAGCTCGTTATTGACTTCTGTGGTCAGCACGCTGGGTTTTTGCTGATTGATGTATTTCAGCGGCGACAGGCTGTTCATCGGCTTGGCGTTCCAGATCACGCCAATCACCTGTTTGTCATCATTGTACACCGGCAGCTTTTCGCTGATAAACGGCGTCAGGCTGTCTTTGCCGTACCAGTAGTGTGTTTCTATGACCGTGACCCGATCGCGCGCCGCTTCGGTCATCTTGTCATGCTCGATAAAGTCGGCGGCGGAGTCGGCCCAGTCGGCGGGGAATTCGTGGTCATATTTACCGGCGACGTCGAAATTCAGCGGCGTATTGGTATAGAGATAAGCGGCGCGGTTCATATAGAGGTGGCGGGACAGCTGATCTTTGATGCCCCAGGGTTCGCTCAGGTGCTCCATCATGGTGATGAGGCCCTTAAAATAAGATTCATTATTTTTATGCGATGAACCCATACCCACCTCTGTGCCGCTCAGGCTGCGTTACAGGCTTTTAGCCAGGTAATGGCGGGTGTGGCGATGCGCATAGTCGCCCAGCTCGCCGTAGACCCGGTAGCCCAGTTTTTCGTAGAAGCCTCTGGCCTGGAAATCGAAGGTATCGACATAGGCCATATGGCAACCGCGCTTGCGGGCTTCTTCTTCGGCCAGCTCCATCAATTGGCGGCCGTATCCGCTTTTGCGGCACTGATCGCCGACCCACAGATACTGCACTTCCAGGCCGCCCCACCAGGTGCGTGCGACCAGGCCGCCGACGATCTGCTGGTTGTCGTCGGTGACGGTCAGGAACAGCGGGTGAATGTCTACGGGCTGGGTTTTGTGATTGTGCGCCCAAAGGCTGTCGATAACGAACTCTTCATCCTGCGGGTTGGGTTTGTCGGTGATATTAATATTCATTTTTAATATAATTCCCTGATTTAATTATTCAAAACCGAACTAGGCGCTTTCGCTCCAACCGCTTCTAATATCACTTTAATTAATGTATTTCAAGGGTGGTTTTCACCCTTTTCCACCCGGTGAGCGGGCGCTTATAGTAGGCGTCACAGGGAGAAGAAAATAGTGAACAGGCGGTATTAAAACGCTGAAATGCCCTGCCAACACCATCTTTTCCTACTTGCGCCTCACCAGGGCCCCACCGGGAAAACTGCAGTACTGTATGGCTCCACCGGATAGAGCAAGCTCACTTGCCGACGGGGGAGCCACTTTGTTTTTTGACGCCCCCATCCGCGACCACCCTTCACCGTCTCAGATAGTAAACACTCTTCTCATCAGAAGATATGTGCCGCAGATGAAAATGTGGCCGATACCTTCCAATCCGCGGATTCAATCCTCTGCGATGACGCTGCTCAGCGCCGGCTCGATGGCCGCGCCCAGCATGGCGCCGTGCCCTAAGGCGGGCCACTCCCGATAGCCGACGGTGAGACCGCCGAGCTGCGCCAGCTGTTCGGCCAGCAAATGCGTTGCATCCGCCGGCAGAGTGGGGCTCTTCACGCCGGGCGGAGCCGCGCGATCGCGTTCTGCCAGGCCAACCCACAGTTGCAGCCTTGTCGCCGGCACCGCACGTCGTTCCGTCATCTGCTGCGCTTCTTGCAGGATCATACCGTTGCCCCACCACAGTGAGGGTTCCACGGCGATGTAGCGCTGGAAGGTGGCGGGATGGGTGAACAGCGTGTGCAGAACGAAAAGCCCGCCGTAGGAGTGGCCCCACAGCGTTTGCCGCTGAGGATCGACCACCAGTTTGGCGGCGATCGCCGGTTTGATCCGAGTTTCAATCAATTGCAGGAACGCATCCGCGCCCCCGCCGGCCCGCGGCGCTTTCTTCATGCCTGCCGGCAGAGGGAGCGTATAGTCGTAGGCGCGGCCGGCGGCATCGATGCGCAGATCGTTGTCATAACCGATCATCACCAGCACCGGCGGCCGCTTCGCCGCTGCCAATTTGGCCAGTAAGGCGGCGTTCAACTCCATCAGCACCGCATTGCCGTCGAGGAAATAAACCGTTGGATAGCCGCCAGGCGCAGGCGCCCGACGCGGCTGGGCGATGCGCACACGGTAATGCCGTTGGCCATCGGCGGAGGTGAAGCGCAGATCGCTGAAACGATAATCCGCAGAATCGCTATCGGCTACGGTAGTGCCGATCTTGCGTTCCAAATCGGGCCTGGCCAGCACGGAGCCCGGCAGCCAAAGGCCGATGGCGAGCGCCAGAAGCGCGGAGATAAAATGCCGGTTGGACAAGAACATGCGGATCAACATCCTCGAAAAAGGCCGATAGTAGCATCCGTTCGCGTCAGGCAAAAACCTACCTTTAGGGTGGACATTCCGACCGCGGAACCCGGAAGCGCGCCGCCAGTTGCTTTGCCGGGTTAATAGCAACTCATTGTTATTATTGGTAAGTCAGGAATAAGAAGGATTATCATTAATTAGAAATGGTTATGATTTTTATGCGGGGAGAAACGGCGAGAGCGGATGAAAACACACGGTTATCAACGATTTTGAGCAAAAAAAGCCCTATAAAATAGGGCAAAGACACACAACAACACCAGGGAAACTTTCCGGTATCTTATATTATAGCTTCCTATACATATAGAACATTTTATTATAAATATGTAAGTGATTCTTATTAATCGTTTAATGCCATTATTTTTCAAATGGTTATGTGGTCTGGCTGAGGTATTGTTCTTGGGCCGGGCGTGGGCTGCCAGGGATTGCCGGCAGGGGTTTTGCTGTAACGGCGGCATGAACCGGCGAGATCGGCGGCCCGATAACCCTCAGGGCAATACCGGCCGGCAGGCCGCGAACATGCCGGCCGGTATTGCCGATCTTCACCGTGGGGCCAGGTGAAAATCAGTGCTGTTGCAGCGTCAGCATCTCGCCAAGCAAAACATCGGTCGGCGGCAGGATATCCGTATCCAGCCCGGCGGAAGGGGTAAAGGTCAGCTCGCCAAAAATGATTCGGCCTTGCGAGATGTAGAAATCAACGCGAACAAACTCGAAGGGCGCGGACAAGCGCGAGGCGTACTCAAACAGCTCATCGTAACCCTCTGGCTTCACGAAGGCGTCTATTTCTTCCTGGCTCAAGGCCAGACAGTCATCGCTGTAGCACAGAAACTTGAAATCTTTATCAAAGAAGTAATACTTCGGCGACCCGGTATCCCTGCCGACACACAGTAAGGTGCAGTAAGGCACGCCGCGGAAGCAATAGATCTTATAGTCTTCAGGCCCGTGACCATTGGCCGATTCGATATACTTCTCGCCAATGATCTTTTTTTGTATCCCTTTGTAGTTGAGTTCTACATAGGTTTTCCAATAATCGTCTTTCATCCAGCCGTCGATCAATTTTTTGGCGCTCGTGATATTCAGCAATTTTTTATTCTGGCAAATCAGGTTATACCCGGAACCGTGATTCCCTTTGATCACAAATTTGTCCGGCAACGTGTCCCACGGAATATCGTTTACTGAATCGCAGGCAAAGTACAATTCATTCAGGATCTCTTCGCACCCCTTTTCTTTGATGTACTCTCTCACCGCATATTTATCTGCGCATTGCTTTACCAACGCATTGTGACTATAGCCATTCAACTTCAGGTGATTGATCTTTTCATTCCAGGTGGACGGCGCCTGCAAGTTTAACGGTTTGCCAAACGCTTTTTTGTAGAGCAATCTGGCCTTGAATTCGGGGGCCAATACGGCCAGCTGCTTTATAATAAATTTAATAATTTGTCTTTTCATATACGTCATTCCATCATAGCGCTGTGATAATGATTAAGGCGTGCTCGCGGTTAAAACGTGGGAGAGACACCTTCACTTCGCCATTGAAGTGCACTCGGCGTTGTACTCAGATCAAACGGCTGTTGTTCTAAAGCGCGATTAAGAATACGGGCCGATCGCCACGCCATCAGGCTCAACTGCGGATCGGCAATGCCGTGATTATGCATACTGGCGTTCATGGCGAATAAGCAGTTCTCCGCAGGGCCTTCCCACTCAAAGGTAAAGTCGGGGGCGATGCGGTATTCGCCATCCGCAGTGGTCAGCAAACGGTGGGCCAAAGGCTCAAGGAACTCTGGCGTTGCCGATTGGTAACCGGTGGCAAAGATCACCACGTCCGCCTTGAAGGCTTCTTCGCCGTGATCGAGATGATGGCGCGTTTCGAGTTGGTAGGCGTTATCCAGCGTGTGTTTCACGGCCGTCAGCGAACGGCTGGGCAGCAGGCGCACCCATAATTTCTCGCGCAGGACGTCGAAGCGGTGGTACATGGCGCGATAAATCGCCAGCAGCGACTCACTGGTGATGCCGTCTGAGGTCATCTTCTGTTCGGCCAGCATATGCCGCTTGGCCGCGCTATCCAGCGAGTAAAAGCTCTCGACGTAATCGGGCGTGAAATATTCGTTGGCAAAGGCCGCTTCATCGAGCGCGTTGTAATTGTTGCGGCGCGATATCCAGTCGAGCTGTTCCGGTTGCCCCCATTCCCCTTTAAAAATATTCAGGAACAGGTCGGCGCCGCTCTGGCCGCCGCCGACGATCGCCACGCGTTTGCCTGTCAGATCGGGGTTGCGCAGCATCATTTCGCTGGCATGGAAACAGCGATCGCTTTGCGCCGTCACGCAATCAGGCAACTTTATTTTCTTGCCAATCCCAATGCTGACGTGCCTGGCGTGGAAGACCTTATTCGAGGTGGTCACCACGAACTGACGCTGCCGATCGTCAAACTCGACCCGTTGAACGTCTTGATTAAATGCTAATGAGCGCATGCCGCCGGCGGCCCAGGAGAGGTAATCGGCAAACTCTTCACGCGATGCGGTGCGCTGTTCCGTGGTCAGGAAACGGTAGAACTTCCTGTTTTTTACCAGATAGTTGAGAAAGCTGTACCGGTTGGTTGGGGCAACCGCGCTCACCAGGTCTTTTAAAAAGTTGGTCTGCATGCTGCAATCCGCCAGGATCATCCCTGGGTGCCAGGAGAAATGGGGTTTGCGTTCCAGGAATTGCCCCGTAAATCCCTCTATTTCACTCCCTAAGGCCGCCAGGCTAAGATTCGACGGGCCAAGGCCAATACCGATGATATCCAAACGCTGATTCATTAATAAGCTCCAGTATAATGAGAATAATACCCAGAAATACGGCTGCAGAAGGGCGGCTTATAGCAACCAGGCTGCCTTTTTCTTATAAGTAAGCTTCACGAATTAAATGTAATTAAAGGTGTGCGGGCCAAAAATACCGCATTATTTAAATGCCCGTTTAGAATTCGGTAGCTCATCAGGTAAAGGCTACGGGCGTATTTCTTTCCATGAAAGTCCCAATGAAAGCTTGCGTGTGTTATAATTAACTCGTTTAGGTATAAATCCGATAAAGTCTTATTTATCATTCCATAAAAACGCCAACCCAGGGAAAAGAAAAGCCGTTGGGTTTTCATCAGTTGTTCTCGTGTCGACGCTGGTCTGCGTTCGTCTTATGTCTCTGGGATCAAGTATTCGTTGCTTAGAATAGCCCTAAAATGCGTCCTGGGAAGGTGAAATAACATGATATTAGAAGCAGAGGGCGTTTTGAAAATATGAAATTAAAAGTGAAATTATGAAATTAGCCTGTTGTGATTTGTTTTTTGTCATATGATTCAACGTGTTAAAGTGTTACTTGTAATGGTGTGGCGAGCCAGTGAGGAGGGGTTTTTCCTGCTGCAGTGAGCCTCTTCCTTCGCTGTATCCCTCCTGAATCCTAAGCATTCCCTCCCTGCGGGCACTCATCGGCTGAGCAAAGATTGCTCATGCTGCATGCAAAATGCGCTGTTCGTTTAGTGGACACCGGCTCAATGCCGGCGGAAGGTCAGAGAGGCTGGCCGTCACGCTCGACGTGGTTACGTTGTGAGGAAGACTTGTCTAACCGCGCGGCGGTTAATTGTTCGTGTGATAGGAAGATTCTTATGTTTCAGCTATAATCCGCGCCAGGAGTAGGTCTAAGAGAGCGATTATGAGGTTCTTAATCAATAACCGAATTATCTTCGATGAGGATAACTCGACGCTGGCGTTGGCGGAGGAGAACCTCGAACCGGTGACGCTCACCACGATAGCCAATCGTCTGCTCGCGCTGTTGGTAAAAAATAACGGCATCTTGATTAGCCGGGACTTTATTTTTTCCACCGTCTGGGACGATCATGGCAAAACGGCCTCGAACAGTAACCTGAACAACTATATCGCCAGCCTGCGCCGTACATTTGCCGGCTTGGGAGAGAGCGAAATTCTGGTTACCGTGCCGAGGCAGGGATTTATGTTTACCGCCGCCAGCATTCATTCCGTGGCGGACAATATGACGCAGGACGAAACTGTTCCAGCCGCGCCTTTACCCGTCCGGCGCCGTTGCGATGCCATTTTACCTAAGGTAACGCTGCTGTTTATCGGGATTGCGTTGGTATTGGCGGGCGTTTACTTTTTTACCGAACGTTACGACACCGCTTATCAGACCCAGATCGCCAGCTACAAATCTTGCCGCGTGGAGACGCTGAACGCCAGCGAGCGGATCGACGAGCGGTATATTGCCGACGCCCTGGAAAGGCTCAAAAGCCGTGGTTTTGATTGTGATGTACCGGCAACGGTTTATTACTCTCGATTGACATACCATTATACGAACTACAAAAAGCTGATTGATTTCATCTCGTATTGCCCGAAACACCGCGTTAAGAATATGGATGCGCACTGTGAAGATGAGTTTGAGGTGATCAATGAAGGTTAGCTCGCGCCGTGCTTTCTACCTGGCATTATCTGCTGCTATTGCCCTTGTTATTGTTATATTGATTTATTTATTGACCGCCTCGCGAGATTTCCCTGAGTGCAATGCGTCTTTATCGACGACGCGCATGACGCCGAATGGGACGGTAACCAGCGGTTTGTACGTGAACATCGTGCGTTCAGGATGGCGCCGCGCGACCATTACGCTTAACGGTTTAGCCTATCGGGATGGAAAGAAGCAGGTGATAGCCCGCGTGCTCGAAACGAAGTATCACTATCATCGTGGGTACTACTATGTCGCCATTGAAAAGAAAATCCTTCAATCCATGGATAACTTCACCTACTCGGATGCGCAGACCTTTCTGTTGGGTGAGGAAAAACATTACTATGTTTTAAAAATTGCCAAATTGAATGATGACAATTTTATTATGTACTACGGCAGGCAGCCTGAGTTGCTGTGTTCCGTAACCAGAAAATGATGGAAACATCCCATAATGAGACGATTATGGGATGTGGTTGGTGATGGCGTGTATAGCAAATAACGGCAGGTTGAACGTGTCCGTGAACGGACATCTTGCTGTTTTTGTATCACTGGTAGTGAAAAACGTTACTCAATTATGGAATATAAACCACTTCGCAAGGTTGGCGGCCTGCATTTTCTCGGCAGGATACGAGCATTTTCTCTTCAAACTGCCTGTTATCCTGCGTGATTTTGTTATAGTAATAAACTTTAGTCTTTTTCTGGCAATTGACATAGGCCTTTACCATGTCGGTTACCGTTTCCTTCTCTGAGTAATCCCACCCCATGTTGTATATTTGGCAACCCGCGAACTGAGTGCCGCTGAATAGGTTGTTACGCACGGAGTACTGATGGCTGGCCATGATCAATGCAGCGATGCTGATGAATAGGATGAGATTAACCCATTTATTCCAACTCTGAAACTGCCGCCAGGCCGATAATAGTTTTCCGCTACCACGCCCTCTGGGGGCGGCTTGCCCCGGCGGTTGCGTGGGAACAGCGGTTTCCTCCATTATGTTTTGTTCTTTTTCAGGTTCGGCAGTGGCATGTCGGCTAATTTTTTTTGCAACGAACTTAAAGCCTTGCCGAGGGTAAGTGATTATCAACTCCGTCTCGCCAAGTTGCGCCAGATGGCGACGCAATAGTGAGATATAGTTATTCAAGTTGCTGTTTGTTCCTTTTAGTCCTCGTTCTTCCCAGACCTCTTCAAGTAATTGTTGACGCTTAATCAACATTTCATTGTTCCTGACGAAAATAGAAAGCAAACGGCAAGCCGCGGCCGCTAGCGGCTGCATATTGTGCGGGGCATTGACGCTCTCCAGGGTTCCTTCGTATTCATTGAACTTAACCCTTCCGTTTATAATGAAAATCATAGGAATCCTCTCATTTTTTGTTTCGGGAAGGGATTTTGCGCTGAGAGGTTATATTTTTCAATAACCCTGATTCTCTGTGTTTTCCAATAATATTGATATCTGTCACTAAGTGATAATTTATCCATAATGAATTTTTTATGGAGATCTAACTATTGAACTAAAAGATGTCATTTTTAGACTATATGTGTAATTTAATGGTATTTATTGGGTTTTAATCTCGTATTTATCGTGTTTGATGAAATAATATTTCAAGATTGCGGCAGGGGCGCTAAAGTGGCTTCACCCCGGCGATGGAGGATTTCATCGGTTGGGAAAACAGAATGGGTAATTGGTTTATTTCTTGAATAGTATGTGGCTGACCTATTAACCATGGTTATCCACTACATCAGTAATAGCCGCGTGAAAAGGCGGCTTGGTTTTTTAAAGCATCAGGCCAGGCCGTTGATACACATTACTCATTGTTAAGAAAATACCTTATGTATTAATACGATTAAGGATAATTGGTTATATGAAACTGAATAAAATCATGCTGGCTGCCGTCATGGCGTTTGGTGTTTCTTCTGTGGCTCATGCTGCGGTTAAAGATCAAGGGCACGGTAAAGTGACCTTCAGCGGCTCTATTATCGATGCGCCTTGCTCTATCGCGCCTGAGTCAATCGATCAGACCGTTGAGCTGGGCGCCATCTCCAACGTGGCGCTGAAAAACGGCGGTAAATCCACGCCGCGTAACTTCCAGATCAAGCTGGAAAACTGCGAGCTGACCACCGTCGAGCCAGGCAAAACAACACTGTTTCGCTGACTTTCTCAGGTTCAGCGTCGGAAGCGGACAGCAAGCTGCTGGGCATCACCGGTACCGCTAAAGGGGCTGGCATCGCCATCACCGACGGCGCCGGCACTAACATCGAACTGGGCAAGGCTTCTAAAGCACGTGATCTGCAGAACGGCGCCAACACCCTGAGTTTCTCCGCTTACCTGCAGGGCAGCAGCGCGTCCAATGCGACGATCGTTCCGGGTGAATTCCAGTCTGTTGCCGACTTTACCCTGGCTTACCAGTAATTCGTTAGCCTAACGAAATACGCATGATTATTGGCATGTGGGGCAACCCGCATGCCATTTATAGGGAATCGTTATTTCACGGGAAGAGATAATGAAGCATCAGATAACAAAGTTAGGGGCGTTTTGCCTATTGTCGGTGCCGTTGTTCTTTGTGTCGCAGGCTATTGCTGCTTCACAGGGCGAGGGGCGCGTCAATATGCAAGGAGCCATTAATGATGCAGCTTGTGCGATCGCTATGGAAAGCCGTGAACAGATTATCGATATGGAGGTTATTCCTGTCTCCGATATTGCTCGCGATGGGCAGGGGAAAAACGTCTCTTTCAGTATCAAGTTAGTGAATTGCATCTTGGAGAGAGCAGATAAAAAGTTACCGGGTTGGAAGCAATTTCAGGTGGCTTTTGATGGCCATGCCGATGGCGAAATGTTTGGCATTCGCGGAGAAGCCTCCGGAGTGGCGTTAAAAATAAGCGATGATGACGGCAATATCGCCAGGCCGGGCATGCCGTTGCCGTTAATGAATATTCCTCTGGGGAGTTATCGGTTGAATTACGTCATAAACCTCATGGCGAATCGTCAACCATTAACGGCGGGAAGTTATTTTTCATCGGTTAGATTCAAAATGGATTATTACTGAGTCGATCGACTATTTCAGGGAAGTTAACAGATAGAAGGTTTGGAACATGATGTTTTTGCCTGCCGGAAAGTCATTTCGTTTATCTATTCTGAGTGCCTGGGTGGCGTTGTGCTGCTTTGGTTTCACCTCTGCTGCCGGCGCTCAGGAAGAAATCCAGTTCAATATTGATGTACTGGACGTGAACGATCGCAAAAACATCGATCTGAGCCAGTTCGCTCGCAGCGGCTACATTATGCCGGGCACTTACGGTATGGCGATGCACGTCAATAAAAGTGATTTGCCGGAACAGCAAATCGCTTTCTATGCGCCGGATGATGATCCTAACGGCAGCCGCGCCTGCGTTTCGCGTTCTTTAGTGGAGCAGTTGGGGCTGAAAACGGCGCTGTACCGAGACTTGAGTTGGTGGCATCAGGGGGAGTGCCTGGATGAGGCCAGCTTGAAAGGCATGGAAGTGCGCGGTGACCTGGCCACTTCGTCACTTTATCTCAGCATTCCGCAGGCCTATCTGGACTATGTTTCGGAGGATTGGGATCCGCCGTCGCGCTGGGATGAAGGCATTCCGGGGCTGTTGCTTGATTACAACCTCAGTGCGCAAACTCAGCATCAGATACAGGCGGGTACGCGTGGTTATAGCATGAGCGGTAACGGCACGGCGGGGGCTAACCTGGGGGCCTGGCGGTTGCGGGCAGATTGGCAGGCGCAGCTAAATCACCAGACCGGGTCGGGGCAACCGACTGACAAGCGTTTGGATTGGAGCCGTTACTATGCTTATCGGGCCGTGCCGGCGTTGCGATCAAAACTGACGCTTGGTGAAGGGTATCTTGATTCCGGGCTGTTCGACAGCTTCCGCTTCGGCGGCCTGAGCCTGCGCTCTGACGACAACATGTTGCCGCCTAACCTGCGTGGTTATGCGCCGGAGGTGACGGGAGTCGCGAAGAGCAATGCCAAAGTGATTATCAGCCAACAGGGGCGGGTGTTATACGAGACCATGGTCGCGGCGGGGCCGTTCCGCATCCAGGATCTGAATGATGCGGTGTCCGGCGATTTGGACGTACGGGTGGAAGAGCAAGACGGCAGCGTGCAGGCGTTCACGATGAGCACCGCCAGCATTCCGTATCTGACGCGGCCGGGATCGCTGCGCTACAAGCTGGCTTTGGGTAAACCCTCCGATCTCGATCACCGCTATCGCGGGCCGCTGTTCGGCACCGGTGAGTTTTCCTGGGGGGTGAGCAACGGCTGGTCGTTGTACGGCGGCGGGCTGTTGGGGGGAGATTATAACGCTGCGGCGCTGGGCATCGGCCGCGATCTGATGATGCTGGGGGCGCTGTCGTTTGACGTCACTCAGTCGCGCGCCAAGTTGCCGTATAACGACGAAACGCTGGGCGGCGGTTCATACCGCCTCAGCTATTCGAAGAGTTTCGATGAGCTGGACAGCCAGGTGACTTTTGCCGGCTACCGTTTCTCGGAACAGAATTTTATGAGCATGAGTGAATATCTGGATGCGCGCGAGTACGGCCGGCGTTTCGGCAACAGCAAGGAGATGTACACCATTACCTATAACCAACAACTGCGGGACCTGGGGGTGAGCGCTTATCTCAACTACAGCCATCAGACTTATTGGGATAAACCGGCCAACGATCGTTATAACTTGACGCTGTCGCGCTATTTCGACGTCGGCCGTTTCAAAAATCTGGCGCTGTCGCTGTCGGCGTATCGTAACCGTTACAACGAGCGCAACGACGACGGCATGTATCTGTCGCTGTCGCTGCCGTGGGGCAACGGCGCCACGTTAAGCTACAACGCGACGCTCAACCGCAATGACAACACTCATCGGGCAAGCTATTACGATCGCCTCGACGGCCGCAGCAACTACCAGCTCAGCGCCGGCGGCTCGCGCAGCGGCGCCAATCTGAGCGGTTATTACACCCGCGATAGCGATATGGCGCGCGTAACCGCTAACGCCGGCTATCAGCAGGACAGGTACAGCGCTTTCGGCCTGTCGGCACAGGGGGGCATGACGCTGACCGCCGAAGGCGGAGCGTTGCACCGTAGCAACCTGCCGGGCGGCACTCGCTTGCTGCTGGATACCGAAGGAGTGGGCGGGGTGCCGGTGCGCGGCTATGGCAGCGTTGCGGCGACCAACCGCTGGGGGAAAGCGGTGGTGGCGGGTGTCAACAGCTACTACCGCAACAAGGCCAGCATCGATCTGGACGAGCTGGGCGATAGCGCCGAGGCGATCAAATCGGTGGTGCAGGCGACGCTGACCGAAGGCGCCATCGGCTACCGCAAGTTTGAAGTGATTGCCGGGGAGAAAGCGATGGCGGTGATCAAGTTGGCGGATGGCAGCGAGCCGCCGTTCGGCGCCACGGTGCGGAACGCGCGGAAACAGGAAACCGGCATCGTCAACGACGGCGGCAGCGTGTATCTGAGCGGTATCAAAGCCGGAGAAAATATGACCGTGCACTGGGGGGGCACAGCACAGTGCGAAGTGCAAATGCCGATGTTATTGCCGCCAGAAATGCTGGTGAATAATTTACTGCTTCCTTGCCGGGTATTAGCGGGAGCGGATGAATTGAAAAGTGGAGCGTAAATTGAAAAAGCTAATTTCCCTTATATTTGCTTTGCCCATCTGTTTTTATAGTGCAATGGTACAGGCAACGTACGTGGAGGGGGGGTACTCCGATTGGCGCTGGATTGATCCGCCTAGCAATACTAGCTATCCGAGGATGGGGGAGTTAGATTTTAATTTTACTACGGTTGTTTTTCAGGCTGGCGACAAGGCATTTGGTGATATTAATAAGGAAGGTAAGTTAGACTGTTTCGGTTTTTGTCGACTTCAGTTTCACACCTACAATGCATTTGGTAATCATGTACAGACTAAAGGTATTACCTTTGAATATGGACGAGGCATGTTTAGTGTTGACGAGGCAAATGCAGTGATGAGAAATATTTTGCCCTTAGCGGAAACAGTTCAATTTAGCCGCCGGGAGGAGCGTCATCCGTACTGTTTAGAATTACGACTAGTAACGGGGTGGACCTCTTACCTATTAGGTTCCGACTGCACTGGTTTATTGCCGCCTCTGCCGCCAATTACGCCGCGCCCACCGGAGCCGCTTTCTTGCGCGGTGACATGGCAAAGCAGCGGCGAGATTGATTTTGGCGTGATGACGCAGGGTGAAAACAAAGTGAAGGGCATTGCCGCCAAACTGGCCTGCCAGGGCGGGACTTCAGGAAAAGCCCGCCTCAGATTTACCGATGTCAATCAGGTGGGGGCAAATACGGTAACGCTGCGTAAGAGCGGCACGAGTGATCAAATAAAAGCGAAGCTGTCGATTGGCGATCCAAATTCGTCTAATGAGCAGGTGATTGACGTCTCGCCAGGTTTTAATGCGACCTATGCCTTTGTAGCCAAATTGGACGGCGCGCAGCTGAGCGGTATTGACGGCGGCACTTTTTCAGGCAATGCGCTGATTGTGTTTGAAGTCATTTAGCAGTTTTAAATTTTATGCCGTTATTTAATTCGGTGGCTGAGGTATTTATTGAGCTGCCGGGAGGAAGGTTATTTATGAATATATCTATGCAATATAATGTCGCGCGAGCCGTACCGGCAATAGCATTAATTGGCAGTGTCTTTTTGTCGATGTCGTCACAGGCGGCCATTGCCTTGGATCGCACCCGCGTTATTTTCGATGGTGGCCTGCAGTCGGTGAGCCTGAGCGTCAGCAACCAAAATAAGCAGCTGCCTTATTTAGCGCAGGGCTGGCTGGAAGACGAGCAGGGCAACAAGATTCAAAGCCCGTTGACGGTGCTGCCGCCGGTGCAGCGCATTGAGCCGGGCAAGCCAAGCCAGGTGAAGATCCAGGCGTTGCCGGCGGCCAAACAGCTGCCGCAGGACAGGGAAACGCTGTACTACTTTAACCTGCGTGAGATCCCGCCGAAGAGCAACAAGCCGAACTCGCTGCAGATCGCGCTGCAGACGCGCATCAAGCTGTTTTATCGCCCGGCGGCGATAGCGCCGGAACGCAACGCTGCGCCGTGGCAGGAGCAATTAACGCTGACCAGGCAAGGCGATAAATACATAGTCAATAACCCGACGCCGTATTACGTCACCCTTATCGATGCGGCCAGCCGTAAAGGCGCTGCGGGCGCGCAAAACTTCGAACCGTTTATGGTGCCGCCGAAGGGCAGCGCGCCATTGTCGGTGAACGCCGCTACCCTGGGCGGTAATCCAGTGCTGACCTATATCAATGACTATGGCGGCCGGCCGCAGCTGGCGTTCAATTGTCAGGCGGACAAATGCAGCGTCGTACCGGAGAAGAAAAGCTCGTGAGATAACCGGCGGCCGCAGTTAAAGGAGAAAACGAATGGCACGTAGGCATGCAATACCGGAAATCTGGCGCTATGGGGTGAACGGATGGCGTTACGGATTGACGTTGGCGGGGCTGGCGCTGATGGCGCCGCTCAGCGTGGCGATGATGCTGTGGCTGCTGCCTGCAACACGGGCGGCGGATAACTGGCAGGTGGAGGGTTCCAATGGCGTGCTGCATATCAGGGGGGCGCTGGCCGAGAGTGCTTGCCGGTTGGAGATGGCTTCTGCTCGCCAGGATATATGGCTGGGAGAAATGGCGACCGGAAGGCTTGAACAGGTGGGGGCTCGCGGTACGCCGGTGGCGGTTGAGTTGCGCCTGCGCGATTGCTTGCGTATTCGGTCGGCCAGCCGGGATGAGCGTACGGGTGCTTTAAGCTGGGCACCGGATCAACCGGCGGTCAGAGTGAGCTTCAGCGCGCGGGCCGATCGGGATAACCCGCAGCTGATAAAAGCGCAGGGGGTGAGCGGCATGGGATTGCGAATGCTGGATGAGCACGGCCGCAACGTGCGCTTGGGCAGCCGAGGTGAGCCGCTGTGGCTGACGCCGGGGAGCAATGCGCTGGCTTACTGGATTATGGCTGAGCGTACCGCGCAGCCTCTGGTGGCGGGCAGCTATCGTGCCGTGGTGGATTTTCATCTGAGCTATGACTGAGGGGTAACGGGTGAAAATGGTAACCAGAGTACGACAAACCGCTGCGGCGTTGCTTCTGTGCGGCAGTAGCGTAATGGCCTCCGCACAGGCGGCGACAGTGAAAGTCAGTGTGACGGTGATGCAGCCTTTGCCCTGCACCATCAACGGCGGACGGCCGATTGAGGTGGATTTTGGCGATGAGGTGATGACAACACGCATTAACGGTAACTTTTACCGTATGCCGATAGATTTTTCGTTCACCTGTAATAATCCCTATAAAAACGCCATGCGGTTGCAGGTGCAGGGCGGCACCGCCAATTTCGGCCAGGGGCTGCTCGGCACCAGTCGGGATGGTTTGGCTATCCTCATCTTGCAAAGGCAAGGTGGGGATCAACTGCCGCTGAATTCCTGGCACAATTTTTCCTATCCCAATCCGGTTAAATTGGATGCCGTGCCGGTAAAGCGGAGCGGCGTCAATCTGGCGACGGGAGAATTCACCGCATCCGCAACGTTGCGAGTCGACTATCAATAACCCCTGGAGTGAATGTATGAAGCCGTGTTTTGTCTTTCCTGTAGTGTGTTTGGCTCTATGTTTCCAGGGGGCTGCGCTGGCTGCAGAGGAGGTTGCGATGCAATTTCGTGGCGGCTTGATTGCCCCGCCTCCTTGCACGATTAACGCCGGGGCGAAAATAGATGTCGATTTTGGCTCGCGCGTTGGGATCAAAAAAGTGGATGGCGTTAACTACCGCCAGGCGATCGATTACCACCTTGATTGTGAACCGGGGGCGCGCCCCTGGGAGCTAAGGTTAACCCTGAAGGGGAATGGCACCGCGTTTGATGGAGCCGCGCTACAGAGCAATAAAGCAGATCTGGGGATTCGCGTTTATCAAAATGATGAGCCTTTTGTGATTTACAGCTCCATTTCTATCGATCCCAGTAGCCCGCCGCGGCTGGAGGCGGTGCCGGTGAGCAGACCGGGGGCCACGTTGACGGAAGGCGCTTTTTTTGCGACCGCGACTTTGCTGGCTGAATTTTTCTAGGAGCTTGATATGAAAGTTTTTCCGTTTTTTTCTGCAGCAATGGCGTTATTGATTGTTTTCACTCCACATGCCCGGGCAGAGGATAACCTGTATTTTCATGGCGAGCTGGTGGCGGAACCCTGCGTGATCCCGCCTGGCAGTGAAATTGTCCCGCTCGATTTTGGCACCGTGATAGATAAATACCTTTATAGCTATCAACGTACGTTACCCATTCCATTGGCCATTCAGCTGGCGGAGTGCGATCTGAGTCTGGGGCAATCCCTGACGGTAACTTTTGTCGGTAGCGAAAACGGCAGCTTACCAGGCTATTTAGCGTTGGATACCGGCAGCCAGGCCAGAGGCGTTGCAATCGGCTTAGAGAGTATGGAAGGTAAATCGCTGCCGCTGAATAAACGGGGCGAAAAGATCTCACTGGTAAGCGGTAATAATCAGATCCGTCTTCAGGCCTATATTCGAGGTGAGCCGCTTGCTCTACAAAGCAGAACCATTGTTCGTGGGGATTTTAGTGCTGCTGTCACCTTTAACCTGGAATATGAATAGATAGGTATGGGAGGTTTGGTTAAGGAATTGCATTCTGCCATCGCGGTTATTTTACGGTGTAATCCATTTCTTATGCTTTTCCTCTGCCTGGGCCAATAAATTCGGTTGCCGCCAGTCTATCTGCATTGTTTAAGAGGTGAATAATGGAAAGAATAAATATCGTTATTGATGATGACAATGCTTATTTCGTGGCGGGATTACGTTTCAGCATTACGGAATATGCGGAAAAAAATCATAAGACGGTAAGTTTTTTGTCGCCTGATGATGGCGTACAGGCTGATATGGTGATAGCAGCATCGATGTGGCGCGCACAACGATGGCGTAAAATGAATCCTTGCGAAGCTGTATCGGCTATCATGACCATTAAAGAAAAAAGAGTAGGGCGCGTTAATGAGAGTGAGAGTGTCCTTTATCGAACCGATAACCGGAGCAGACTATTTGAGTTGTTGGCGAAAAGCTTGGTTAAAAACTCTGCTGAAAAACAGCTTCTCGGTTATGTTCTGACGAGTAGGGAAAAACAGGTGATCGGTTTTCTAAAAAGAGGTTTTGATCAATCACAAACAGCCAAACTCCTAGGGATAAACGTAAAAACGGTACATAGCCATAAACGGTCGGTGATGAAAAAACTGATGCTGAATCGCCAACGAGAATTTATGTATTGGTTAATATCGCAAGATGACTAATCTTTTTTTGAAAATGATGGCTTACTATTTTATCAGTTTTAGAGCTTTCTTTTTCTAACAAAAGGAACTTAAGTGTTTTTTTTGCTTTCTGCAGCAATACTATTTTTATTTAGCCTGTTGTCTTTTTATATGCATATTAAATTAGTCAGGAAAAAACGGCTGATTATTAGCCGTCATAAAATTCCATGGTAGGAGACAACGCGTTAAATTTTAATAAACGGCGAAGCCGGCTTATTCATCTTGGGCACCGGTAAGAAGCGCCGGGGTATTGCTTATTCACACCTGGAAAGGCATTTCCTCGCCGGCGGCCACTTGCTGATTAACCAACAGAATAGGCTAACCAGAGTGTTTTCCGCCTCACAACAACCTTTCTGCCATTGATGATTGCCTGGCTGTAACCGACCCTGATCACTATCGCTTAACGCATGGCGTACCTGACAAATAATCGAACGCAGTTCGATGGAGAGTCCGACCCCCAGAAAGCGAAAAACCCGCCATAGGCGGGTTCTTCTGAATAGGGCGACCGGACTCGGACAACCGGCGCTGGCGCCGCGTTGAACAGCGCTTTAGCGCTGGCCCGCAGGGTGAGGCCTTCAGGCCGAATAATCGAACGCAGTTCGATGGAGAGTCCGTACCCCAGAAAGCGAAAAACCCGCCATAGGCGGGTTCTTCTGAATATGGTGCCCGGACTCGGAATCGAACCAAGGACACGGGGATTTTCAATCCCCTGCTCTACCGACTGAGCTATCCGGGCAACGGGGCGCATTAAACCGTATTGGCCGGATGGCGTCAATCGCTTTCTGTCACAAAGCCGATCGGTTGCTCTATTTTCAGGCAGCGAACCCGGCGGGATGGGGGGCGGGGGGATATCGCCTTTCAATAAATATGCATATAAAACGTGTATTTATACCGATGACACGAGCGTGGGTTCTTATTTTTTGATTAAATAACAATGCATTATGATTTAATTAACGAGCGTTCAATCAAGGCGATTCTTGCTTGAACCCCGCAACGAATCATGCAATCATTGCGCAAATTTTAGCACTCTCCGTTCCCTGACGGTGTTCCCGCTTCTTATAAGCCAGAGGGTTATTGGCATGACTGGTTTTGTTGCTCAAGCGCTGCTGCGCACCAGACATCTGACGCCGCCACCGTTCCGCCGTTGTTTCCTCCGTACGCCATCCGCCCGAATACGCCTGCCGGCCATGCGGTAAGGCCGCCTGATGCTCGCTGTTAGGCATGCGTAAAGCCAGCGCTGCGGCCCTGATTTTACTGATGCCTGTCGGACGCTGCCAAGACCAGTTTTCCCGATAGCCGCCTGATGATCGCCGATCATGAGCCGGTCACGCACGCCGCTTATGCTGCCGTGCACGGGTATCGTTTTTACCGGGATAACCGCGTTATCTCATTACCGTGCCGGTGGCACACCCTCATCCTTCACCGTTTGAGAGTCAGCATGATGAAAGAATTGAAAATCGCGACCAGCGCCAGCCTGGTCGCCACCATTGAGACGCTGCGTCAGATCGTGCGCGTAGAGCAGACGGACTACACCGACGTGGCGGCGGTGGTGGTGTCGGTCGCCGACGTGAACGCCGGTATTCTGGCGCGCTTGCAGGCGACGGGGTTCGACATCCCGACCTTTGTGGCGGTGGAAGGGGATGAGCATCTCTCGCCGGACTATCTGCCGTTCGTCAGTGGGGTCTTCGCGCTGCTGGCCGGCGCCAGCAAGCCGTTCTACATGGCGCAGCTGGAGGCCGCCGCCGACGCCTACGAGCAGGCGCTGCTGCCGCCGTTCTTCAAAACGCTGAAGACCTACGTCGAGATGGAAAATTCGACCTTCGCCTGCCCGGGGCACCAGGGCGGCGAGTTCTTCCGCAAGCACCCGGCCGGCCGGCAGTTCTTCGATTTCTACGGTGAAACCCTGTTCCGTTCCGACATGTGCAACGCCGACGTCAAGCTGGGCGATCTGCTGATCCACGAAGGGTCGGCCAAGGATGCGCAAAAGCACGCGGCGCGGGTGTTCAACGCCGATAAAACCTATTTCGTGCTCAACGGCACCTCGGCGGCCAACAAGGTGGTGACCAACGCGCTGCTGACCCGTGGCGATCTGGTGCTGTTCGATCGCAACAACCACAAATCCAACCACCACGGCGCGCTGATCCAGGCCGGCGCCACGCCGGTCTATCTGGAAACCGCCCGCAACCCGTTCGGCTTTATCGGCGGCATCGACGCGCACTGCTTCGACGAACGCTACCTGCGCGAGCAGATCCGCGAAGTGGCGCCGGAGAAGGCGGCGGCTGCGCGGCCGTTCCGGCTGGCGATCATTCAGCTCGGCACCTACGACGGCACGATTTACAACGCTCGCCAGGTGATCGACACCATCGGCCATCTGTGCGACTACATCCTGTTCGACTCCGCCTGGGTGGGCTACGAAGGCTTTATTCCGATGCTGAAAGAGTGCTCACCGTTGCTGCTGGAGCTGGACGAGCACGATCCGGGCATTTTCGTCACCCAGTCGGTGCATAAACAGCAGGCGGGGTTCTCGCAGACCTCGCAGATCCACAAGAAAGACGACCATATCAAAGGGCAAAAGCGCCACTGCAACCACAAGCACCTGAACAACGCGTTCATGCTGCATGCGTCGACCAGCCCGTTCTATCCGTTGTTCGCCGCGCTGGACGTCAACGCCAAGATGCACGCCGGCCCCGCCGGGCGCCGCATGTGGATGGACTGCGTCAAGCTGGGCATCGAGACGCGCAAACAGCTGCTCAAGCGCTGCTCGCAGCTGAAGCCGTTTATTCCGCTGCAGGTGGCGGGCAAGGACTGGCAGGATCACGATACTGACCTTATCGCCAACGACGCGCGCTTCTTCACCTTCGTGCCGGGGGAGACGTGGCACGGCTTCGAAGGCTATGCCCAGGATCAGTATTTGGTCGATCCGTGCAAGCTGCTGCTGACCACGCCGGGCATCGACGCCGCGACCGGCCAATACACCGAGTTCGGCGTGCCGGCCACCATTCTGGCCAACTTCCTGCGCGAGAACGGCATCGTGCCGGAGAAGTGCGATCTCAACTCGATCCTGTTCCTGCTGACCCCGGCGGAGAACCCGGCCAAGATGGAACAGCTGGTGGAGATGCTGGCGCAGTTCGAGCGCTATGTTGCAGAGGACGCGCCGCTGAGCGTGGTGCTGCCGACGGTGTACCGCAAGAACGAACAGCGCTACCGCGGTTACAGCATTCGCCGGTTGTGTCAGGAGATGCACGATCTGTACGTCAGCTTCGACGTCAAACAGCTGCAAAAGGAGATGTTCCGCCAGGATCATTTCCCGCCGGTGGTGATGAACCCGCAGGACGCCAACGTGGAGTTTATCCGCGATAACGTCGAGCTGGTGCCGATCGGCCAGGCGGAAGGGCGCATCGCGGCGGAAGGGGCCTTGCCGTACCCGCCGGGCGTGCTGTGCGTGGTGCCGGGCGAAGTGTGGGGCGGCGCGGTGCAGCGCTATTTCCTGGCGCTGGAAGAGGGCATCAACCGCCTGCCGGGCTTCTCGCCGGAGCTGCAGGGGGTCTACATCGAGAAAAAAGATCACGGCTGGAAGCGCGTCTTCGGCTATATGATCAAGCCATAGAAAAAGGGCCGGTTCGCACCGGCCCTTCCCATTTATCCACGCGGAACGCGTTACTTCCTGCGGTAGCTCTTCTGCGCGGTATTCACTTTCACCAGATAGCGGCGCGACTCGGCGGCCGGGTGCTTGGTGGTCAGCGTCTGATACACGTCGCCCGGCTGCATGGCGTTGATGATGCCCACCGCGCGCGTTCTGTCGCTGGAGAACACCCGCAGCACGCTGCCGGCGCCGCCGTTGTAGGCGGTGATCACCGCATAGCGGCGCGAGGTCGGGTTCTGAATGCCGCCCAGGTAGTTGTTCTGCAGGATCGCCAGGTAGGCGGTGCCGGTGTCGATGTTGTTCTCCGGATCGAACAGGTAGCTGCGGCTCGGGGTGCCCCACTTGCCGCGCATCTGGAACACATCCTTGCCGGCGGTATGCTGCATCACCTGCATCAGGCCCAGCGCGTCCGAACCGCTCACCGCATACGGGTTGAAGCTCGATTCGGTCTGCATGATAGCCAGGATCAGCGACTCGTCCACGCCGTATTTTTCCGACGCCTTGCGCACCATCGGCAGGTATTTGTGCGCACGTTTGTCCAGGTGGTTCGGCACCAGTTGGATGGTGACCGAGTAGATCACGTGCAGGCCGGAGGTGCGTTTTTGCAGCTTGGTCTGCAGCAGGTAATCGGCGAAGTGCGCCGCGCGCCATTCCCAGCGGATCGGCGCGCCCTTGTTATCCAGCACCTGGCCGTACAGGAACGGCTCTTTGCTGATCTGGATATCGTTGGCGTCGGAATAGAGATCGATGGAGCCCGGATCGTCACCCATCAGCAGCGTGCTGATGATCGCCTGGCGCAGGTGCGCGGCCGGATCGGTGGTGGCGATGGTCTCGATGGTAATGGCGCCGGTGTCGAAGTTGATGTGGCTGCGGGTTTGGTATTGGTCGGTATATTTGACGTAGTCTTTCGGCCCGGCGATCAGAACTTCGTTCAGACCCCAGATGTTCTCGATGTTGTGGGCGAATTGGCCCATCAGAATGTCGAAGCCGTTGGTATCTTTAATCCAGGCTTCGTTGATTTCTTCACTTTTTTTGCCGGAACAGGAGATCAGCAAAGGCGCTATTACGAGCAAAGCTAAAATTTTCTTCATCTTAAAGCCGTTTGGAAGAAGTATAAGAGGATTGAAGCGGGCCAGCGCCTGGCCCCAACAGCGTTATTCGCTCGGCGGCGTATAGCCTTCGATGTGCACGTCGTGCCCTTCGAACAGGAACTTGATCATTTCCTCTTCCAGCAGCTTGCGGTCGTCCACGTTCATCATGTTCAGCTTCTTCTCGTTGATCAGCATGGTCTGCTTCTTCATCCACTCGCCCCAGGCTTCCTTGGAGATCTCGTTGTAGATGCGCTTGCCGACGTCGCCGGGATAAAGCTGGAAGTCCTGGCCTTCGGCGTCGCGCTGCAGGAAAGTACAAAAAATGGTGCGGCTCATGCTAATTCCTCATCGATGGCGCTATCGCCATATAAGTTTTGTTGGATCGGGGGCTGCTTCGCCAACTGTTGCAACAGACGGTCTACCGGCGCCGCCAGCCCGACCGACGGCGGCTGCGCTAAGTTATACCAGAGACCCGCGCCCTCATCCATGCCGCTGCCCGCCGCGTCGAGCGACAGCCACATCGGCACGATATCGAGGTGGAAATGGCTGAACGTGTGGCGAAACGCGGTCAGCTGTTCCAGGCGCTTGCCTTTCAGACCGCGCTGCTGCAGCCAGAGTTCCAAATCGACGCGCGCGCTGAACTGCGGGAAGCAGAACAGACCGCCCCACAGCCCCACCGCCGGGCGCTGTTCCAGCCACACGCGCTCGCCGTGCTGCAGCAATAAGAAGTAGGCGGTTTTTTCCGGCAGGGTCTGTTTGGGTTTTTTGCCGGGGTAGTTGGCCCAGCTGTGATTGGCGTAAGACAGGCAGCCGACGTTGAGCGGGCAGAGTTCACACTTGGGCTTGGAGCGGGTGCAGACCATGGCGCCCAGATCCATCATCGCCTGGTTGAACTGGCCGACGCCCTGCGCCGGGGTGACCTCTTCGCTGATTTTCCACAGCCGGTTTTCGACCTCTTTCTTGCCCGGCCAGCCCTCCACCGCGTAGCAGCGGGCCAGCACGCGCTTCACGTTGCCGTCGAGGATCGGATAGTGTTGGCCCAGCGCCAACGACAGCACCGCGCCGGCGGTGGAACGGCCGACGCCCGGTAAATCGGCGATTTCTGCGAAGGTTGTCGGGAACTCGCCGCCATGCTGTGCGACAATGGTCTGCGCCGCCTTGTGCAGGTTGCGGGCGCGGGCATAATAGCCGAGGCCGGTCCACAGATGCAGCACTTCGTCCAGCGGGGCCTCCGCCAGCGCGCGCACGTTGGGAAAACGGGCCATAAAGCGCTGAAAATAAGGAATGACGGTGGCAACCTGGGTCTGTTGCAACATCACCTCGGAGAGCCATACTTGATAGGCGGTTTTTTCCAGCTGCCACGGCAGGGTCTTGCGGCCGTAGCGCTGATACCAGTCAAGCACCACCTGTGCGAATTGTTGTGCTTGCATCATGAGCAGCGTCGTTATCCGGCAGAAAATGAAGCGAGATTGCAGCATAGAGTCATGGTGCTGTAAACCGGAACTTTCCGACGCCGCACGGCGGGTACAGAAGATGAACACTTGCTAAACCAATGTATCTTTGCATAATGCGCGTTTCCCTAATTGGCAGCCAAACAGACAGAAAGCACTATGATTAATGACGTCATCTC
>Ga0308161_1001007_pt1 | contig 37192 bp, 39 predicted proteins | sample PhyFR2_FD_201034 | JGI IMG/M metagenome (GOLD analysis project Ga0308161, IMG submission 201034) | Phyllosphere microbial communities from UC Gill Tract Community Farm, Albany, California, United States - DLSLF.R2 | ecosystem: Host-associated > Plants > Phyllosphere > Unclassified | place: USA...
CGACTTCGTCCTGTCGTCGACGGGGCAGCAGCTCGTCGCGAGCGCCGTCTCCGGGTACCCGGTGGTCCCGCTCGACTCGCTGCCGAAGTCGGTCGCCCGGCAGTTCGCGGACGCCGACCCGTCGACCCTGCGCCTCGGCTTCCAGAGCCAGTTCGCCGCCGACATGAACGCGGCGTGGGACGCGAAGGTCCCGCGGTGACGCAGGTGACCGACCGGGAGGCCCGTGGCGGCTCCGCCACGGGCCTCCCGGCCGCCCCGTCGCCGGCTCCCACCCACCGCGGCGACACGGCAGGGCGCGCGCGGCCGCAGATCGGCCCGGCCGCGGACGCGCGCCGCCGACGTCGACGCCGCGCGGGGACCGGGCTCGCGCTCGTCGCCGCGCCCGTGCTCGTCGTCGTGCTCTTCGTCGGCGTCCCCGTGGTGAACGCCGGCCTGTTCTCCCTCGGCTCCACCGGTGGCCTGAACCAGGCGCTCGCCGACATCGGGCAGGACACCGTGCACGGCTTCTCGTTCGCGGTCTACGGCGCGCTGCTCGGTGACCCGGTCTTCCGCCGCGACCTGGTGGCGACGCTCGGCGTGACGGCGCTGTCGACCGGGCTGACCGTGGCGCTCGCCGTCGTCGTCGCGGTCGTGCTCCGGCTCCGCGGGGGTGTGGTCGGATCGACCCTCAGCGTCCTGGCGGTCGTGCCGATCTTCGTGCCGGTCGTCATCGCGAGCTGGTCGGTGCTGACCTTCACGGACGGCCAGGGGTTCGTCCGGAGCCTCGGCGCGCAGGTCGGGCTCGACCTGCCGGTGTGGGGGTACACCCTCGTCGCGGTCGTCTTCGGCAGCGTCTGGACGAGCCTGCCGTTCGCGGTGCTGATGATCGCGGGTGCGCTGCAGGGCGTGCCGGACGCGCTCGTCGACGCGGCCCGGGACGCCGGCGCGGGGACGTGGCGGGTGGTGTGGCGGGTGCTGCTGCCGATGGCGTCGACACCGCTCGTGGTCGCGACCACGTTCACGGTGATCGGGGTGCTCGGTTCGTACACCGTGCCGTACTTCACCGGCCCGAACGCCCCGTCGATGCTCGGTGTCGACATCGCGAAGTACTTCCAGGCGTACGACCGCCCGCAGCAGTCCACCGCGATGGCGTTCGTCGTGTTCGCCTTCGCCGCCGCGGCGAGCGTCTTCTACATCCGCTCCACCGTGCGGGCGAACGCGCGGGAGCTGGGGAAGGGACCACGATGATCCGCCGATCCACCGGGACCGTGCTCGTGTGGGCGGCCGCCCTCGTGCTCGCGGTGTTCATCGCCGGTCCGCTCGTGTGGCTCGCGGCCCGCGCGTTCGCGACGAGCTGGACCTACCCGGACCTGCTGCCGGACGGGTGGACGCTGCACTGGTGGACGACGGTCCTCGACGACCCGGGCCTCGCGGTCGCGGTGCAGAACTCGCTCGTCCTCGCCCCGCTCACGGTGGCCATCGCGGCCGTGGTGTGCCTGCCGGCGGCGTGGGCGATCAGCCGCATCGACTTCCCGGGGCGGCGGGCGGTGCTCGTCGGGCTGTTCGCGACGAACGCGTTCCCGAAGATGGGCCTGTTCGTGACGATGTCCGCGATGTTCACCGCGCTCGACCTGATGAACACCGTGACGGGGATCCTCATCGTGCACGTCCTCGGCTGCGTCGTGTTCATGACGTGGTTGCCCGCCGCCGCGTTCTCCGCCGTCCCGCGCTCCCTCGAGGAGGCCGCGCGCGACGCCGGCGCCGGCCGCTGGCGCACGTTCCTGCGCGTCACGCTGCCGATCGCCTGGCCGGGCATCCTCGTCGCCGTGGTGATGTCCTTCCTCGCCTCGTTCGACGAAGCGCAGGGCACGTACCTCGTCGGTGCCCCCACCTACATGACGATGCCGACCGAGATGTACTCGCTCGTCCTCAACTCGCCGCGCCAGGTCTCGGCGGTGTTCGCGATCGCGCTGAGCATCCCGTCCGTCCTGCTGATGACCCTGGCGCGGAAGCACATCATGGGCGGCCGCCTCGCGGACGGCTTCCAGATCCGGTGACCGACACGGCCCGCACGACCCGATGACCGACACGACCACCCAGAAGGGCGACCACATGACGGACGCACCCCTCCTCGCGGACCGCGCCCCGCGCCTCCCGGCCGGTTCCCCCGACCCGGCGCACGACCGCAGCGCGTCCACCGGCCTGGCGGTGCACGGCCTGCGGAAGACCCTCGGCGGACGTGCCGTCGTCGCCGGCATCGACCTCGACGTCGCGCCGGGCGAGCTCGTCTCGCTGCTCGGACCGTCCGGCTGCGGCAAGACGACCACGCTGCGGATGGTCGCGGGCTTCCTCGACGCCGACGCGGGCTCCGTGACCATGGGGGGACGGGACGTCACCCGACTCGGGCCGGAGCGCCGACCGAGCGCCATGGTGTTCCAGAACTACGCGCTCTGGCCGCACATGACGGTCACGCAGAACGTGGCGTTCCCGCTGCGGACGCGGCGGGTGCCGAAGGCCGAGACGGCCGAGCGGGTGCGTGTCGCACTCGAGCTCGTCGGGCTGACGCACCACGCGCACGCGAAGCCGACCGCGATCTCCGGTGGTGAGCAGCAGCGCGTCGCCCTCGCCCGTGCGGTGGTCCAGGAGCCGGACGTGCTGCTCCTGGACGAGCCGCTGTCGAACCTCGACGCGAAGCTCAGGGTGAGCGTCCGCGACGAGATCCGCCGCATCCAGCAGCGCCTGGGCATCACGACCGTCATCGTCACGCACGACCAGGACGAGGCGCTCAGCATCTCGGACCGGATCGCGGTCATGCACGAGGGGCGCGTCGAGCAGATCGCGACGCCGGAGACCCTCTACGCGCGTCCGTCGACGCTGTTCGTCGCGGGCTTCATCGGGGTGACGAGCACGGTGACCGGCCGGTTCCTCGCCGGGACGGCCGCAGGGCACGGCTCCGACGACACGGTGCTCGTCCGTCCCGAGCAGGTGACGCTCTGCGCGGACTCCCCGCTCCGGGCGACCGTCTCACGGGTGCTCGTGCGCGGTCACTTCTCCGAGGTCGTGCTCGCAGCGGACGATGCCGAACTGCGCGCGTACGTCAGCGGACCCGCTCCTGCAGTCGGCAGCGAGACCGGGGTCCGGCTGGGCGAGGTCCTGGTCTACCGCGACGGGCTGCTCACCGAGGTGGTCCGGTGAGCGCGTCGGGCACGGTGCGTGTGCAGCGTCCCGCGGGCACGACCGAGCGGCGCGGAGTCCGTCCGCCACGGCTCGTCGCACACCGCGGTGCGCCGCGGGTCCGGCGGGAGAACACGCTGCCGGCGGTCGCGGCTGCGGTGGCGCTCGGCGCGGAGACCGTCGAGGTCGACGTCCGGCGCACGGCCGACGGGGTCGCGCTGCTGCTGCACGACGAGACGCTCGACCGGCTGTGGGGCGATCCGCGCCGGGTCGAGGAACTCCCGTGGAGCGACGTCGCGCGGCTCGGGGACGACCGGGACCGCGTCCCGCGACTCGACGAGGTGCTCGACCTGCTGCGCGGGGGTACCACGACCCTGCTCGTGGACGTCACGAGCGTCGCGGACGCGGTCGTCGCGGCGCGGACGGTGGCGGCCCACGGAACACCGCCCGCGGTCGCCTGGTGCGGTTCCCGAGCGGCCGTGACCGCGGTCCGCTCGGTGCTGCCCGACGCCGACGTCTGGCTCGCCTGGGCGTCACTCGCCGGACCCACGGCCGACGACCTCGACGACCTCGCGCCGTCGACGCTGAACCTGGACCTGGCGTTCCTCACCCCGCACGTCGTGACGGCGGCCCACGCACTCGGGCTCCGGGTGGCCGTGTGGACGGTCGACGAGGCGGCGCCGGCGGCCTGGGCAGCCGCCCTCGGCGTCGACTCGATCACCACGAACGACCTGCCGGCGGTACGCGCGGCGTGCTCGGCGGGCCAGACCGCCGTCCCACCGGCCGTCGAGGACGCGGTCGAGGACGCCCGGCTCCTCGAGGGAGCCCGAGCGCTGGCCCGCTCGATCGCCGACGAGGTGGTCGTCCTCACCCGGACGCACCCCGTCGGCGAGGTCGCCGCGAAGGCGCACCCGGCAGACCTCGTCACCGACGTGGACCGACTGGTCGAGCAGTTCGTGCGCGGACGCGTCCGTTCCGCCTTCCCCCTGCACGGCTTCACGGGCGAGGAGTTCGGGACCAGCCCCGGCGATCGTCACCACTGGTACCTCGACCCCGTGGGCGGCACGACGAACCTGGCGAACGGTCTGCCGTGGACGGCGCTGTCGCTGTGCCTGGTGCGCGCCGGTCAGCCGGTCGTCGGCGTCGTCGCGGACCCCTGGCGCGGGGAGGTGCTCGAAGCCCAGCGCGGCCGGGGTGCGGTGCGCGGCGACCGGCGGCTCCGGCTCGACCGGGAGCCGCGCACCCTGGTCGGCACGGTCGTCGGGACCGAACTCGACGGGCACCGGCCCTGGCCCGGCATGGACGCCTTCCTGCACGCCCTCGCGGACCGGTCCTGCACGCTGCGGATCCAGGGGTCGGGCACGCTGACCATCGCGCAGGTGGCCGCAGGGCGCGGCGTGGGCGGATGCGTCGGGGCGTTCTCACCGGTCGACCACGGTGCCGCGGTGCTGCTCGTGCACGAGGCCGGGGGAGTGGTGTTCACCCGGTCCGGGACGGTCGCGGACGGCTTCCCGCCCGTCGGCGAACCGTTCCTCGTCGCGCACCCCGGCGTCGTGGACGAACTCAGCGAGCTGTGGCGCGCGGCCCTCGACACCGCCGGGTGACGACTGCTGTCGGAGTCGCCGCGCGGGTCCTGCTGCCGGCGCGCACTCCTCAGCTCGGTGGCCGGGGGCGATGCCCGCTCCTCGTGGGTGGACCGCGTGTCGGCGACCGGGCGCGGCGTCCGCACCGTCGCGGGCCGACACCGCGCGGTACCGCGAGCACCTCACGACCTGATCGGGTACCGACCGCGCTGCCGCCGCGGCCCCAGCCGAGCGGCGACGGACCCGCGGTCCTCCTTCTTGGGGACCGTTAGCTGGCAGTTTCCAGGCAAGGGCAACGCGAGCCTTCCAGGGCTCTCAGCACCGGCACTACGTTCGCCGTAACCCGGTCCGAGGTGGACCAGGTCGGACGGCGGGGGGCCGCTCACAGGGGTTCCTCCGCGCTTACGAGAAGGAGAATCGCCATGTCACCGACCGCCGTGAACGAGCTCGAATCCGCACTGTCCGCCCTCGAGGACTTCGGCGCATGGGACGTCGTCGTCCCGGACACCGCGGAAGCAGCGATGACCGTCGAGCGTCAGGACGTCATCGAGATCACGAGTGAGTTCTCGACGCTGGGCGGTAGCCGCCCGCGCCAGATCTCCTGAGGATCGGACGTGGCGTGCCGACCATTCGGTGCGCCACGTCCTGCTCAGCCGCGTTCACTCCTTCTCACACGAAAGCCTGCCGTGGACCTCCTCACACGAAAGCCTGCCGTGGACCTCCTCACACGAAAGCCTGCCGTGGACCTCGAACCGATCGTGTCCCCACCGAGCCGGTCGATCTTCGACCTGATGCGTGCGCTCCCGACGCCCGCCCTCGTGTACGACATCGACAACCTCAAGCGCTCGCTCGCTCGGATGCTCGAGGACGTGGCGCTCCTGACCAACGCTCGGTTGAACGTCGCCCTGAAGTCTTGTCACACCCCTGCTGTGCTCCGCCACCTGGCCGAGGCAGGCCTCGGGGCTGATTGCGCCTCGCCGCGCGAAGTCGAACTCGCCGTCGAGGTCGGGTTCCCCGAGATCTCGGCAACCGGACCGAGTTTCACCGATGCGGGCGCACTCCAGGTCCTCGCCGACAACGGAGCCGTCCTCGACGCGACGTCCGTCGACCAGCTGGCGTTCGTCGGCGCCTGCCGACCGGGGTCCGACGTGGGACTGCGCCTCCGTCTGCCGATCCCGGACTCCTTGGACACACCGAACTCGTTCGGCTCGAACAGCCGTTTCGGGGTGATGGCGACGGACCCTGCCGTCCACGGCGTCCTCCGCGCGCACCGTCTCACCGTGACCCGCCTGCACCTGCACACCGGACAGCTGTCTCCGCGCCTGTTCCTCTGGGAACTCCGCTACATGCTGACCGTCGCCGATTCGATCCCGACCGTCGCGCTCATCGACTTCGGCGGCGGCTTCTACGACTTCTACGCTGACCGTGCGGCTGCTCGGCGCGCGCTCCAGGTCGCTGAGGCGATGCTCGAGGACTGGCGGGCGAGGACCGGGCGCCCGATGGCGATCCGTTTCGAGCCCGGTGCTGCGGTGCTCGGACCGCACGGCTACCTCCTGGCCACCGTGCAGTCCATCGAGACCGACCACCCCGAGTACGCCGCTGATGTGCTCCAGATCGACACGTCCGCCTGGAACTACGCGCCCTGGCACCTGCCGGTCGTCGTTCCACTCGAGGAGCCCGACCGCCGGCCCCGGAAGCGTCAGCTCGTCGCAGGCAACACGCTGTACGAGAACGACTTCTTCGGCATGACCGGGAGGAACGAGCCGCCGTTGCTCGACGTCGCCGCGATGGAGGTCGGTGAACGTCTCGTCCTGACGAACGCCGGTGCCTACACGATGACGAACCGGCGCGACTTCAACCTGCTCGGCACCTTGCAGGAACACCTCGTCGACGACGGGACGGTCGCGACGGTCGCCGGACCGGTCGGCCCCGCGCGATGACGGGCACGACGGCAGCGCTGGAACTCGAGCACGGGTTGCTCCAACGCGTGCTCGACGAGAACCTGGAGATCGAACCGTCTCGACTGCGACGGATCTCGGACGTCCTCGGCGCGGGTGCAGACCACGGCGACGATCGTGATCGAGAGCGCTTCCTGCACGAGCGGTTCCTCGAAGTCCGTCGTGTCCTCCGAGAGCAGGCGGACCAGGCTGTGGTAGACCGGTTCGCGAGCCCGCCGTCCGGCGCTGGCGCAGCCACGGACGTCCCCTACGGCTACGAGCGGAGCGCACCGAGCACGTCGCTGGATGCGAAGCTCCTCGACGGCGAGACCGCGTTCGTCGGCTGGACCGTATCCGGCGTCGTGTGCAGTAGCGGGATGGCTGCACTCGGGCTCGCGCTCCACGTGGCCACGTACGACTTCCGCGCGGAGTCCGGGAGGCTCCCGAGTGTGGCGGTCCTCGGCGACTACTTCGAGACGGCGATGCTCGTGGAGCTCCTCTCGACGTCGTTCGCCTCGTGGACGCACTGCACGTCCCTCGACGAGCTCGTCGAGGCGAAGGCGGACGTGGTGGTGATCGAGCCGGTGCGCTACAACTGGGGCCTCGATGCCGTGGACTTCGAAGCGCTGACGAGGGAATGGACCGCCGGCCGTGGTCCGCGGACCATCGTCGTGGACTCGAGTCTGACGCCGAGCGCGTGGCCGAAGCGGCAGTTCCTCGCCGCGATGGCCGAGTCGGCCGCGGCAACCGTGATCGAGGCTCGTTCGGCGCTCAAACTCGACCAGTTGGGCCTGGAACTGGCGAATGCCGGAGCGGTCGTCGTCCACCGCAACGACGCGGTCCGCCTGGCGCCGACCGACCCGCAGATGTTGGTGAACGCCCGGGCCGTCCTGGGTGCAGCACTTCCCGCACGATCTGCGATCGCCCTCGAGAACTCGTTCTTCCTCGACTCGGCATGGCGTCGGACCCACGTCGCCCTCGTCACCGAGAACAACGCGTCGTTCGCTCGGGAACTCGCGCGCGGACCCGGACTGTTCAGCGCTGTTGCCCATCCATCGACAGCGTCGACATCGGCCGGACGGAGGACCGGGGCGGTCAAGGTTGCGCCGTTCACGGTCCTCCGGCTCGAAGAAGACGACGTCGAGGACTACCGCCTGCTGCTCGGGGTCATCCGGACGGAGATCACCAGGCGTGGCATCGACCTCCAGTTCGGAGCGAGCTTCGGTTTCCGGGGCCACCGGCACGAGACGATCATCCCGGCGAAGCGCGATCTCCGCTGCCTGCTGAAGGTGGCGATGGGCGCACGCCGCGGCCCGGCGATGAACGACGTGATCGCACTGTTCCGGGAGCTGCACGAGCTCCGGACCATGGACGTCGTCCGGAGGGCCTTCCCCGGGGCTCGGCCCGTGGAGCTGGCGTTGTGAGCAGAACATGAGAACCAAGGCAACCCTCCGTGTGATCAGCAGTCTGCTGCGAGGCCACCGACGCGCTCTCGTCGTCCTCATCGTGCTGGCGCTCGCCGGCACCCTTGCGGAGGCCTGCCTCCCGATCGGACTGGGCCAGGTCGTCAACGGGATCGAACGCGGACGCTTCGACATCGTGCTCGTCGCATCCGGTGTCCTCGCACTGGTCGTGGTCGCCCGCGTCGCGTCTTCGGTGGTCGCGCACGCGGTCGGACGCAACGCCGAGATCGACGTCGCGATCACGCACAAACAGCAGGTCGGCGCGCACCTGGTGCGACACCGGTCCGTCATCGGCGAGGAGATCCAGCTCGGTGACGCGGTCGAGACGGCCGAGACCGACACGGACACCATCGCCGGCGTCGTCGGGGTCACGCGGTCGTTGGTCGTCTCGACCCTCACCTTCGTGGCGATCAGTGTGTACCTGATCACGAACTCGTGGATCATCGGCGGCGCCATCGTCGTGGGCGCGTCGTGCATCGCGCTCTTCCTCCCGGCACTCGTCGGCGTGCTCGAACAGCCCCTCGAGGAGCACCGGGCCAGATCAGGTGCCGTCGCCGGGCTGGCGGCTGATGCTGCGAGCGGACTGCGCGACCTGCGGGGGATCGGTGCTGAGGACGTATTCCTGCAGCGCTTCCACGATGCCTCAGCCGCGATGCGAGCCGCCGGGCTGCGCGTCGCTCGCCGACGTGCGCTCATCTCGGGCGTGCAGGTCGCAATCCCGAGCGCATTCGTCCTCGTGATCCTCGGCATCGCTCTCTGGCAGTTCCGGACCGGGGAGCAATCGGCGGGCGATCTCGTCACCTACTACGGGCTCGGAGTGTTCCTCGTCGGGCCGGTCGGCTCCTTCGTCGCGGCCTGGAACGAGATCCCCGCCGTTGCGGTGGCAGTCCGGCGCGAGCGAGCCCTGCTGGATGCGGGAACGGCTCCCCGGTCAGGCCGAGACGGCACCCCCGAGGGCATGCTCCTCGACGAGGCCTCCGGGCTCGTCGTCCACCCGGGCGAGTTCGTCGTCGTCACCGGCGGACGACCGGCGGCGCTGCGCTCGCTCGCGGCTCGCCTCGTCGGGGACGAAGACGTGCCGTCCGTCTCGGTGGGCAAGACGACCTGGGCTGTGTGGGACGAGCGCGCGGCGAGGCGGCACGCCGTCTTGCTCGACTCCGACGCGCGACTCGTCTCGGGGAGCGTGCGGGAGATCATCGGCGCCCAGGACGACGACCACGCGCGTGCTGTGCTCCGGGCAGCGGCCGCGGACGAATTCGTGGGGTCCGATCTCGAACGGGAGATCAGCGAGGGCGGTCGAGACCTCTCCGGAGGACAGGTGCGCCGCCTCCTCCTCGCACAGGCGCTCGCCGTCGATAGCGAGATCCTCGTGTTGGTCGAGCCCACACGATCACTCGACCTCGTGACGGAGCACCGTGTGGTGGATCGTCTCGCCCGACACCGAGCCGGCCGAACGACGGTCGTGTGTACGCAGACGCCCGTTGCCTTCGGAGTCGCCGACCGTGTCGTCACGGTCAGCACGCCGTCCTCGGACAGCGACGGCTCGTGGCGCGTGGAACAGGGATCCGTGGCACTGATCGAGCAGGAGCACCGATCGTGAACAGCCCCCTGTTGGTCGCCAGCCCCTCGGACACGTGGCGGTCGGTACGCCGTGTCATCGGCAGTCACCGAGGACGCCTCGCCCGCATGATCGGCTGGCACACGCTCGCGGTGGGTGCTTCGGTCCTGGCGCCCGTGCTGTTCGGCCGGCTCATCGACGACGTCACGTCGGCGGGCTCCTGGTCGAACATCACGACGTTGTTCCTCGTGCTCTGCGGTGTCCTCGTGATCAGGACCGCGCTCGGCGTCGCCTCCCAGGGTGCCTCGTGGAGGTTCGGCGAGGACGTGTTCGCGCAACTCCGGGACGAGGTGGTCGAGGGCGTCGTCCGGCTCCCGCTCCGCGTGACGGAACGCGCAGAACGAGGAGAAGTCCTCGCGAGGACCTCGAACGACGTGGACGCAGTGTCCGAGGGCGTCCGCATCGGCCTCCCCGAGGTGCTGGTGGGACTCTTCACCGTCCTGTTCACCACGACGGCGTCGTTCTTGCTCGACTGGCGGGTCGCACTTGCTTCGCTCGTCGGGCTGCCCGTGCTCGTGCTCTCCACACGGTGGTACGTCCGCAGATCACAGTCGGCGTACGAGACCGAGTTGCGCAGTCACGCCCGGTTCAACGGGAGCGTCCTGGAGACCGCGACTGCGTCGCGGACGCTTCGGCAACTCGGCACCGGGGACCGCCTCCTCCGTCGTGTCGAAGCCCGAGCGAGCTCCGTCAGAGCAGCCGAGCGAGCCACCCTCGGCCTGCAGTCCCGGTGGTTCCCCGTCGTCCAGCTCGGCTACTACCTCCCGTTCGCTGTCGTTGCGGCATGGGGCGGATGGCTCGCGCTCGAAGGGCAGGTGACCATCGGCACCGTGGTGGCGATCGCCCTCAACGTCCAATTGATCGTGGACCCGCTGGACGACCTGTTGTACTGGTCCGACCAGCTGCAGCTCGCCTGGGCCGCCTTCCGCCGTATGGCGGGAGTCTCCCGTCCGACAGCACCTCGCCGGACCTCCCCGCCCGCTGAGCGCCCCGCGGCGCGCAGTGGATGCACGATCCGCTGCGACCGCGTCCGGTTCTCCTACGGCGACGGGGACGACCCCGCGGTTTCGGACGTCGACCTCGTGATCGGTCCCGGCGAGCACCTGACCGTCTTCGGGCCCTCTGGGGCAGGAAAGACGACGTTGGGCCTGCTGCTCGCCGGAGCACTCGAACCGGACGCAGGGCATATAGAGGTGGTCGGTGACGGCGAGCGCCACCCGGTGCGGATGTTGGTGAGTCAGGATCCCCACGTCTTCACGGGCACGGTCCGCGACAACCTCCTCCTCGCAGCAGGGTCAGCGACGGACGTCATGCTGCTCTCCGCCCTCGCAGTCGCAGGAGCGTCCCTGGATGCGTCGGCCCTCGACGACGAGATCGACGCCGAATCCGTCGACCTCGTCCACCTGCAACGCATCGCCATGGCGCGCGTCGTGCTCAGGGACCCCGACCTGGTCGTCCTCGACGAATCGACGTCGCACCTCTCGGACGGTGATGCCCGGCAGCTGGAGCAGGACATGGCCGGGGTGTTGCAGGGACGGACGGTTGTGACCATCGCCCACCGGATGAGCGCTGCGCTCGACGCGGACCGAGTCATCACGGTCGAGCACGGACGGATCGTCGAGGTCGGGCCACCCGCGGAACTCCTCGCCGCGGGAGGTCAATTCGCCGAGCTGCACCAGCAGTGGACGGAACGAGTGGAGAACGAGCGCCGATGAACACCGACACCGATGACGTCCTCGCCGTCGACCAGAGCTTCGTCGCGAGGCCGGCAGAAGGCGGTGGAACGGTGACGCTCTGGTCACCCGAGGCAGGCACCGAGCTGCGACTGGGTCGGAGTGCGCAGGCGCTCCTGGCGCGGTTCGCCGTACCGACGTCGGCGAAGGCGGTGCTCAGCACGGTCCCGGACACGGCACGCGACGCTGCCGAGCGCGCGATCGAGTCCCTGGTCGCCGGAGGAATCCTCCGCTCTCACGCTGTCACGGCAGATCCGGGGGGCACGCAGCGAGGGCTCTTCGGGGCTCCGGTGACGTCACTCGCGAAGGCTCTGACCGATCCCGCACTCGACATCGTCGCGGTCGGGATCGAGTACGACGCCGGTGCATCCGCGCGGAGTGGGTCGAAGACGGGACCAGATGCCATCCGCCGGGTCGCTGCGAGCATCTACGCGCCGAACTCGGATCGCGGGATGTGGGACCCGGCCGTCGGCCGTCGGATCCTGGACGGCGTCCGCATGGCTGACATCGGGAACCTCGGGGATGTCGTCCAGATGCGCAACGGCCCGGTGCTCGATCGACTCGCGGGGGCCGTGGAAGCGATCGCGAGTGCACGGAAGGTCCCCGTCGTCCTCGGAGGGGACCACTCGATCACACACGCAGTCGTGCGCGGGCTCCTGTCCGCGGTCGACGGCGGACTCGGCCTCCTGCACTTCGATGCGCACACCGACTACTTCCGACCGGCGCACGGAGACTGGCGTTCGTCACTGCACCACGGCAACGTCATGAGTTGGGTCGCTGGAGAAGCACGCGTGGAGCGGATCGCACAGTTCGGGATCCGTCAACGAATCGACGACGACCCCCAGGCCGACTCGTCGAAGACCGTCGTCTGGGGCGGGCGTTCGGCGCTCGCCGCCGATCTCGACGAGCTCCTGGACAGCGTTCCTGCTCACCTCGCCTGGCACGTGACCATCGACGTCGACGTCCTGGATCCCGCCTTCATGCCGAGCACGGGTACCCCGGTTCCCGGGGGGTTCTCGCATCTCGAACTCACCGACCTCATCAGCGCCCTCGTGTCGCGGCGACGGATCGTCGGCGTCGACGTCGTCGAGCTGATCGGTGAGGGCGAAGGCGCCCACCGATCGGCGCTCGCGGCAGCGGACCTCCTGGTCCGGACGCTCGACGCAGCGTTCAGCTCGCGGGCGTCTCCTCGTTGAGGAAGGGCGTCACCCGCCCGGTCCGGTGGTCGTCGCGCAGGATGGCGTACGCGACCGAGTCCCGAGCCTCGCCCTCGTCCACGGGCCAGGTCCGCCGGTAGTGCGCTTCCTTCACCCACCCGTTGCGCACGAGGATGCGACGCATCGCGACGTTGTCGTCCCGGGTCTGCGCTTCGATCCGGTCGACCTCCGGGAACGACGCGAAGACGTACGTCGCCAGGGCGCTCAGGAGCGGCGCGCCGTGACCCCGCCCCCGAGCCCGTTCGGCAAGACGTACGTCGATCAGCGGTGCGTCATCGTCGAGGTCGTCGAGTACGACCACACCCTCGGCGACACCGTCGATCCCGACGCTGAGCAGCGCGTGGTCCGGGCCAGCATACGCGCCGTCGGAGATGCGCTGTTCGACCGACTCGCGGCTCGGAGCACTGGACACGTGGAACGGGAACCGGTTCGAGGTCAGGAACGTGATCAACGACTCCCGGTCCCTCGCCTGCGTCGGGTCCAGCGGGCGGAACGTCATCTCCATGCACCGACCGTACTGCCACGTCGAACGGCACCCGTGGGTATCGACCCGTGTCGCGGGGCGGGAGGTGTGTCGCTGGGCCGAGCTCGTACGCGATCTGGCCGCTAGCGCACCCGTACGGGGCTCGCGCGCGTACGCGAATTCGTTGGCGAACCGGCGGTCGACTTCCGCGGTTGTCTGAGGATCAGATGCGGACCGCCCGACGGCTGTACGAGCAGCGCACCACCTGGCCGAGGGGTGCTGCAGGAGGTTCGAGTCGGCAGCAACATGCCCGCGGGCGCAGCGCTCGGGGGCGCCCTCGTGTCCGTGCCGGGGTCGTGGCGATGGGTTCGAATCCACCGGTACCGCCACAGAGGACCCCCGCGCCGGGGGGGGTCTTCTTCTGCCTGCGGACGGCCCTGGTCTGGCTGTGGTGCTCCGTCAGACGAGGAGTCCGACCGTGAGGACGACCAGGCCGATGAGCACGAGCCCGGCGGGCAGCGTGTTGCGCATGCGGCGCTGCGCGCCGGAGGTCGCTGCCGATGCTGCGGCGACGATCGAGGATGCTCCTCCGGCGTAGATCAGGACGAACGCTTCCGGGAAGTAGCCCAGCACGTGCGTCACGAGGCCGGCGATCACGATGACGGATCCCGTGATGGTGTGCACGCGTGCGGCGACGGCCCGTGGCTCCGTTCCGCGGAGGTCCAGGAATGCGGAGACGAGGCTCCAGATCGAGGCCGTCGAGAGGACGGCACCGCTGATCGAGACGATCGCGGCGTCGATGACGGTGGCGTCCACGTTCTAGGCTCCGCTCGTCGTGGTAGCGCTCACGGCAGCCCCGCGGGGTCCACCGAACCAGGTCCGGAGTGCTGCCCGGACGTCGGTGGGGTCGGTCTGCGACCACGCCACGAACCCGTCGGGTCGGATCAGCATCGAGGACAGTCCGCTCCCGCGGGCGAGTTCCACGTGCTCGACACGGTCTGTCCACGGGGCTGCAGCGTCGCGCAGGCTCCCGTCGGCGTCGATCAGGACGGGACGTGCGGCGTGGAGCAGCGCGGGTACGCGGCTACGGGTGCCGTCGACGAGGGTGAGCTGTGCGGACGCGGCGAACCAGCCGGTGGGGCCGTCCGGATCTGTGGGACCCATCTCGTAGCGGACGTCTGCGCCTGCGAGCAGGTCGGCGATGCGCCGCACGGTGCCCGTGTCGGTGAGCAGCTCGGCGAAGAGGGCGCGGAGGGCGGTGACGTCGGACCCGGGAGCCATGAGCGCCGTCTGCGCCTGCGTCTGCATGAAGACCCGTTGCCCGAGCGGTCGGCGTTCCGTCTCGTAGGTGTCGAGCAACCCTGCCGGAGCTGTTCCGGCGACGTCGGCGGCGATCTTCCACGCGAGGTTCGCCGCGTCCTGCAGTGCGAGGTTCAGGCCGGGGCCTCCTGCTGCTGAGTGGACGTGGGCAGCGTCGCCGAGCAGGAACACGCGTCGGTCGCGGTAGCGGTCGGCGACACGCGTGTTCCTGCCGGACAGGCGACGCAGCAAGGTGGGCTTCCCCTCCGCGGGCGGTGCGAGGGCGATGCGGACGCCGAGGACGCGTTCCAGGCTGTCCTCCATCTCGGTCAGGGTCATCGCCGCTCCGTTGCCGGGCGAGCTCTCCTCGGGCTCGTCCTCCCACTCCGCGGTGTAGACCAGCGGGTGCTCCGGGTCGTGGAGCGCGATCGTCGCGACTCCGGTCTCGGTCCGGTGGAACGCTGCTGCGATCTCGCCGAGTCCGGCGACCCGCACCCTTCCCGGGCCGGCTGCGACCAGGTCGTCCGTCGGGGCGATCAGTACCGTGCGGTCCACCACGTGGCGATCGGTGTTCCCCGGGAAGCCGATGCCGGACTGCTTGCGGACGGTGCTCCGCGCCCCGTCGCTCCCGATCAGGTACCGACCCGACAGTGTGCTCTCGACCTCGGTCGTGGTGTCGACGACGGTGATGTCGACACGGTCGTCGTGCTGTCGGAAGGGCCGCAGGTCGATGCCGCGGCAGATCTCGACGCCCAGCTCGGCGGCGCGGTCGTTCAGGACGCGCTCCAGGTCGCGCTGGTTGATGTGCAGCAGGTACATCGGGTTCCGCTCGCCGAGCACGTGCAACGGCAAGGGAAGTGCGCCGAAGAAGAAGCTCGGAGCCGGACACGGCTCAGCTGCCCCTGCGCAACGCTCGAAGAGGCCTCGGTGGTCGAGCAGACGGACCACCTGGCCGGTGAGGCCGTGCGCCTTGTCCCACTGGTCGATCCCGGGGAGGCGTTCGATGACCAGCGGGTTCGCGCCCGCGAGCTTCAGTTCGCAGGCGACGAAGACGCCCACGGGGCCGCCACCGATGATGAGGGCGTCGTACATCGAGAAGAGCCTGTCCGGAGGAGTGGGTGCGGGGTCACACATGGAGGCGGTCGAAGCCGCTTCCGAGTCGTTCGAAGGCTTCGACGAGCATCGGCTCGAGCGAGCCCGTCTGGCTGCTCGCCGCCCAGGACTGCAGGGTGGACAGCAGGGTGGAGAGCGCGGCCGCCGCCACCGCCCCCGGTAGGGGGTCGTCGCGGTCGATCCCCAGTCGCGTGGCGATCGCGTGCGCGAGGACGGTGTTCGCTGTTCTCGCGCCACGATCGACCGCGGACTGCATGTCGGGTGTCGCGAGCACGGCCACGAGGCTGCTGCGGTCCTCCGGAGAGGAGTCCGGCGCCCCGTGCGTCCGGTAGGGAGCCAGCAGTGCCGCGGTGACCGCGTCCCACAGCGGCTCGTCGTGAGGGCGCTGTGCGAGGTCCGTCGCCGCGGCCCGGACCCGTTGCACGTGGCGGTCGGCGATCGCGTCTTCCTTGCTGGAGAAGTAGTTGCCGAACGTCCGCCGGGAGACGCCGACCTCCTGGACGATGTCCTCGACACGGACGTTGTCGAGGCCACGCTTGCGCGCCAGCAACACGGTCGTCACGCTCAGTTGATCGCGGAGCGCCGCCTTCTTCTGGTCGCGGAGGGAAGAGGTTCCTGCCATGTCCCCACCGTAGCTGCTTCTTGCCCATTGGGCAAGAATGCCCACTGGGCAACGTCGACGAGAGTCCACGCGGCCCGATGGCGGATCGGCCGTCGTTGCGAGGGGCGGAGGTCTACGGGCGGACTGCGCGCGGCGGTAGGAGTTCGGCGCACACCACCCCAGGACGGGGGTGCTGCACAGCTCCGGTGCTCGGCGCCGCCCGGAACCGCTCTACGGTGTGAGGACCCGAGTCGACGAGCCGGGCTGGTGCTCCTCGTCGTCACCCCTCCTGACCCGAACAGGCCTCCCTTGCGTCAACGCCCTCAGAGGCGCGCCGTCGTGCGCGTCCGCACCATCCTCGCCGGCTTCGCCGTGGCGGGTCTCGCCGGACTCGCGATCGTCGGCGCCGACGTCACCGCGGCCGGTGCCGCCGCCCCGGCCCAGACGACCTTCACCGACCAGACCTTCCGAGGTACCGATGCCGGGACCGGCTGGGTCCTTCCGTCGACGCCGGCAGCGGCGAACGGCAACAGCGCGTGCCTGACCGCCGCGCCGCGGGCCTCGTCGCCCATCCCCGGCTGCGGCGCGGTCCAGGCGGCCGGCGCCGGCGCGCTCCGGCTCACCTCGACGGCACAGGCGCAGATCGGCGCGGTCGGCGCGAAGCAGGCGGTCCCGACGGACAAGGGCCTCGACGCGTCGTTCACGACCTACCAGTACAACGGCAGCGGCGCGGACGGCATGGTCTTCTACCTGGCGGCGACCGACCCGTACAACCCCGCCGTCCCCACGCGGACCGGGTACACCGGCGGTTCGCTCGGTTACGCCGCGTACCCGGCAGGCGGGGCCGAGGGGCTGCAGCACGCCTACCTCGGTGTCGGGTTCGACACCTACGGCGGCTTCGCGGGCAACTACACCGGCTGCGTCGGTGACCAGAGCCGCGGCGGCGCGAGCAACTCCGTGACCGTCCGCGGCGCGGGCAACGGGTACTCCGGCTACTGCGTGGCCTCCGTCACGCCCGCTGCCGGCTCGCTCCGCGGCTCCGTCTCCACCGACCGCAGCGTGGTCGCCGTGCCGGTCGAGGTCGTCGTCAACCCGACGACGTCGGCGCTGTCGGCGCGGAAGAACCCGAGCGTGTCGGTGCCGGCCGGGCAGTACGCCGTCATCTTCACGAGCCGTGGCGCCGGGCAGCAGGTCGTCACGGGCGCCCTGCCGAAGCTGGACCCGAACGGCAACGTCGCCGGTGTCGACCCGTCGTGGGTCGACCCGGCCACCGGCTACCCCTACAAGCTCACCTACGGCTTCACGGCCGGCACCGGTGGTGCGACCGACGTGCACGAGGTCACCGACCTGGTGGCGACGACCGCCGCCGGCGCGGTCCCCGTCCTCACGGCGCGGACGGGAGGCGCGACCAGCGTCGCCCACGCCGGTTCCGGCACCGTGACGGTCACCCCGACGGTCTCCGCCGACGGCGGTTCCGAGACGCGCGCCGTCCGCACCACGACCACCTTCCCGGCCGGCGTCACGCCGTCGGCCGACGGCGCGTCCGGTGACGGCTGGACCTGCTCCGTCTCCGGCCAGGTCGCCTCGTGCGAGCAGGCCGCGGCCGCCCGCACGGCGGGCACCGACCTGCCGACGCTGACGATCCCGTTCACGGTGACGGGCACCGCCCGCACCGCCACGGTCTCGACGATCGTCTCGTCCATCGACGCCGAGGCGGTCACGGTCACCGGCAGCGTCACGGTCGCCCCGCAGGCCGCGACGGTCGCGGTCGACGACACATCCGTCTCCGTCGGCGACGACGCGACGCTCCGTGCGACGGTCGCCTCGTCCGAGACCACCGGGGCCACCGTGCCGACCGGCACCGTCCGGTTCACCGCGACGACGACCGGAGCAGCGCTCTGCGACGCGACGCTCACCGCCGGTGTGGCGTCGTGCACGCTGACCGCACCGGGCGCTGGCACCACCGCGGTCACCGCGACGTACCTCGGCGACGCCGACCACGCGACCGCCCAGGGCACGGGCACGCTCCTCGTGTCGAAGCTCCCGACCGCCGTCACCGCGACGTCCCCGGACGCCGCGCAGCCCGTCGCCGCCGGTGCCCCGGTGACCCTCCGGGTCGGCGGGATCGTCCCGCGGAGCAGCGGCCCCGCTCCGACCGGCACGGTCGAGTTCCGTGAGGCCGGCCGGGTGCTCTGCACCGTCACGCTCCCGGACTCCAGCTGCGAGGTCGCGTCGCTCGCGTCCGGACGCCACCGCATCGTCGCCGTGTACTCCGGTGATTCCGCGTACGCCGCGTCGACCTCGGACGAGCTCGTCGTGACCGTGCAGGACGCGGTCGTCGTGACCGTCCCGGGCACGCCTGCCCCGACGACCGCCGCGCCCGGCGCGACACCGTCGTCCTCGGCGGCTGCGCACGCTGCGGCTGATGTCCACGGTCTGGCCTTCACGGGCTCGACCATCGCGCTCTGGACCGGCACCGCACTCGCGGTCGCGCTGCTCCTCGCCGGCGTGGTGCTCCTCCTGGTCCGGCGGACCCGGCTCGGGCGGAACTGACCCCGAGCGCGACAGGGAAGGGCCCGCCGAGCGACGCTCGGCGGGCCCTTCTGCTGTTCGTGGGCAGTGGGTCTCGTCCGAGCACGACGGCGTCGACATCGTCGAGTCGATCGGTGGAAGCGAGGGCGCTCACCGATCGGCGCTCGCGGCAGCGGACCTCCTGGTCCGGACGCTCGACGCAGCGCTCAGCGCTCGGGGGTCTCCTCGTTGCGGAAGGGCGTCACCCGCCCGGTCCGGTGGTCGTCGCGCAGGATGGCGTACGCGACCGAGTCCCGAGCCTCGCCCTCGTCCACGGGCCAGGTCCGCCGGTAGTGCGCTTCCTTCACCCACACGTTGCGCACGAGGATGCGACGCATCGCGACGTTGTCGTCCCGGGTCTGCGCTTCGATCCGGTCGACCTCCGGGAACGACGCGAAGACGTACGTCGCCAGCGCGCGCAGGAGCGGCGCGCCGTGACCCCGCCCCCGGGCGCGTTCCGCGAGGCGGACGTCGATCAGCGGTGCGTCGTCGTCGAGGTCGTCGAGCACCACCAGGCCCTCGGCGACCCCGTCGATCCCGACGCTGAGGAGCGCGTGGTCCGGGCCGGCGTAGGCGCCGTCGGCGATCCGCCGTTCGACCCACTCGCGGGTCGGCCGACCGACAGACGGAACGTCGATGCCGGAAGCGGATCGTCCCGTCACGCCGCGCCGCCCCGTCACCCCGCGCCGCCCGTCACCCGGCGACCGTGGAACGTCCCGCGATCAGCCGTGGTCCGGTGACGCGATCCGCCGCGCGGCCTCGACCACGAAGCGTCGGCGGGCGGCGCGTTCCTCCTGGTCGTCCGCCCCGGCACCGGTGATCATCGCCGCGAGCTGCGGAACGGTCTGCCACCAGGCGGCCAGCGCGATCAGCGCGAACACGAGGTGTCCCGGGTCGACGGACGGGTCGAGCACGCCGCGACGCTGGGCATCGGCGAAGCGCGCGACCTTCTCCTGGTAGTGCTGCGTGCGGACCTCGGCACCGGCGGGCGGGCCGCTCTGCAGGCCCTCCCACTGCAGCAGCCGGCCGAGTTCCGGGTGCTCCGCGTGGTAGTCGAACGTCGCGCCCGCGAACTCGCCGATGTCGTCCAGTCCGGCGCCGGACAGTCCCACCGCGGCGGCGAGTCGCTCGAGTTCGCCGGTGAGCACGAGGTCCCAGAGCGCTCGCTTGTCGCCGAAGTAGCTGTAGAGCCGCTCCTTGTTCACCCCGGCCCGAGCGGCGACGGCGGCGACGGTCGTCCCCTCGAACCCGTGCGCGGCGAACTCCGTGCGTGCGGCCTCGCGCAGCCGACGCTGTGTCCCCTCGACGTCCCATGCCACCGGACCAGGGTACCGACGCGGCGGTTGGCGATCGGCACGAGGAGGCGTATTCTCCAACCACACCGTTGGAGTTGGAGAAGGGGAACACCCATGCACGGACCAGACCACCTGCCGGAGGCACTCCAGCTGCCCGGACCCGGGACGATCGCCGTCGTCACCGGTGCGAACAGCGGCATCGGACTCGAGATCGCGCGCCAGCTGCTCGAGCACGGGGTGACCGTGTGGATGGGCGCGCGCGACGCGGAACGGGGGCGACGCGCCGCTGCCGAGCTCGGCGCCGGAGCGCGCGTGGTCCAGCTCGACGTGACGGACCCCGCGTCGGTGGCAGCCGCCGCGGCACACGTCGGAGCGGTGGACGTCCTGGTGAACAACGCCGGGGTCGACCCCGGTGGTGAGGACGTCACGGGGACGTCGCTCGACCAACTGCGGACGGCCTACGAGACGAACGTCTTCGGCCTCGCCGCCGTGACCCAGGCGTTCCTCCCTGCACTGCGCGAGTCCGCGCACCCGCGCATCGTGAACGTGTCGAGCGGTACCGGGTCCCTGGCGTGGACCGGTGGCCCGAACCCGCAGTTCGACTGGGAGCGCACGCGGGGCGGCGGCCTGGCCTACCGGAGCTCGAAGACCGCCGTCAACGCCGTCACCGTGCTCACCGCCCAGGCGGTCGGCGACGGCGTCAAGGTGAACGCGCTCGCGCCCGGCCTGCGTCGGACGAACCTCGTCGCGGACATGGACGTGGGTGGTGCGCCGGCCGAGGCCGCCGCGGGCGCGCTCCGGCTCGCGTTCCTGCCGGACGACGGTCCGACGGGTGCGCTCTGGTCGTGGGACGGGAGTCGCGTGCCCTGGTGACCGCGGCAGCCGGCAGCCGGACGGGAGGCGCGGTACCGGGCCGACCCGCCCCTCCGGTCCGGCAGGTCACGGGACGGGAGGCGCGGTACCGGGCCGACCCGCACCTCCGGTCCGGCAGGTCCACGGGACGGGAGGCGCGGTGCCGGGCCGACCCGCGCCTCCCGTCCGGTGCGTGCGCACCCGGCGGTGGCCGACCCGCCCGGACCGCGCCTGCTCAGTCCGTGACCGGCGGCTCCGCCGCCGCCCGCGCCGCCCGCACGATCCGCGGCAGCGCCGCGTACCGGCGCTCCTGGTACAGCCCGTGCAGGACGAACAGCACGAGCACTGCCGCGACCCCGACGCCCACCGACACCGGGACCGGTGCGAACCGGACCACGAGCGCCACGACCCCGGCACCGGCGACCATCGAGTTCACCGCGCCGATCGCCGACGACAGCGTCGAGAACACCCGCCGCCACGACGCCGTCCCGCCGATGTCGAGCATCTCGTTCGGGGCGTGCCCGCGCACCGGCATCGGGAAGTACCGCTCGGCGCCGGGCAGGAGTCGCCGGTGGTACCGACGGATCTGCTGCAGGGCGGCGAGGGCGGCGACGTCCTCGAGCGAGGTCTCGACGAGGCGGACGTACGTGAAGACCCCGAGCAGGAACACGATCGGCAGCACCGCGGCGAGGAACACCACGGCGAAGGGCGTGTCGGCGAGGAACCCGAACGCGACGAGGCTGCTCGAGAGCGTCGTCAGGTAGATCGACGCCCTCGTGCCCGACTCCGACACGGTCGCGTTCCTCGCCGACTCGAGGACGAACTGCTCGTTGAGGAGCGCCGAGAAGAAGGCGCTCGTGCGGTCCGGCAGGTGCGCGGCGGAGTGCCGGGCCTCCGGGTGCCCGGTGGCGTGCCGGGTCTCGGGGTGCTCGCCGGGTTTCCCGGTGGTGTGCCGGGTCCTGGGGTCCTCGCCGGTGTCCTCGCCGGTGTACCCGGTGTCCGGGTGCTCGGCGTCCTGCGGCTCGTCCATCGGTCTCCCGGTCAGGCGCCGTGGCGGACCGCGGCGAGCACCGCGGCGGCGACGGCGTCCGGCTGTGACACCGCGATCGCGTGCGATGCGCCCGCGAGCTCGGTGACGCCGACGAACCCGGCGCGCTCGGCCATCCAGCGGTGTGACGCGACCGGGATGTTCCGGTCGTCGTCGCCGAACACCGACCACGACGGCATACCTGGCGTTCGCGGCCGACCAGCCGCGTGTCTACGAAGCGATGTTCTCGATGCCGTCGGGCCTGGAGTTCGGCACCGGTGCCGGGGCCGGGCCGTTGCAGCGCGCGTTCGCCGCGATCGAGGCAGCGTTCCCCGGATCCGACGGGACGGCAGCCGAGGTCGCCTGGGCCGCGGTCCACGGGCTGGCGACCCTCGAGAACGGCGGGCGCCTCCCGGCCGACCGTTCAGGCGCGCGCCTGGCGTACCTGCACCGCGCCCTGACCACGGACTGACCCTGCCCCGTCAGTCCCCGCGGGGCCGGAACCACCGGATGAGCTCACGGAGCGCCGGCAGGGACGCCACCTGGGCACCGCCGTCGAGGTCGTCGAACGTGGTCCGGTAGCCGGGCGCCTGCTCGACGTCGGTGTCCTCGGCCGGGTAGCCCATCGTCCACTCGGGGAACTGCCGCTCCTCGACGACGTCCTCGAGCAGGACGGTCACCTTGGTGTGCCGGTCGTCGTGCTTGATGGTCTCCATCTTCGCGCGCACCGCCCGGTCCGGCCCCTCGAGCAGCTGCAGGAAGTACCCGTTCCGGAACAGCAGCACGCCGGTGATGTCGTTCTCGGCGTTCGCCCGTCGGCTCTGCTCGAGCAGGTGGGCCAGGTCGTCGTCACCGAGCGGACGCGTCGCGACGCTCGAGTAGATCAGGGACAGCATCGGGACTCCATCTCGACGGTCGGGTCGGGTCCCAGCAGTCAACTCCTGGGCACCGGCCAGCAGCCTGGTGAGCGCGTGCCCCGGACGACGCGACGCGCTCGGGCGCGGACGGGAGGCGCGGGGCGGGCCCGCACCGTGCCTCCCGTCCGCCCCGTGGGGACGCTGCGGAACCCGCGCGCACTCTGCCAGGGTGGGCGGCATGGACACCGTCATCGTCATCGGAGAAGCCCTGGTCGACGTCGTCGACCGCCCCGAGGGGCGGGTCGAGCACCCGGGCGGCAGCCCGATGAACGTCGCCGTCGGCCTCGCGCGGCTCGGCCGGCCCGCACGGCTCGTCTGCGCCCTCGGCGACGACGCCCGCGGTGCGTCGGTCCGCGACCACGTCGGTGCGAGCGACGTGCAGGTGGACGCGACCGCGATCGACCGGACCTCGACGGCGGTCGCGACCGTCGGCGAGGACGGCGGTGCCTCGTACGAGTTCGACCTCGACTGGCGGCTCGACGCCGTCGACGTCCCCGCGGGCACCCCGCTCGTGCACGTCGGTTCGATCGGCGCGGTGCTGCAGCCGGGCGCGCAGGTGGTGCTCGACGCCGTCCGCTCCCGCCCGGCCGGTGCCCTGGTGTCGGTCGACCCGAACGTGCGACCGACCATCACGCCGGACCGCGACGGCGTGCTGGCGACCCTCGCGCCGCTGCTCGCCGAGGCCGACGTCGTGAAGTGCAGCGACGAGGACGCGGCCTGGCTCTGGCCGGACCGGGACGTCGCCGCGGTGCTCGACGGTCTGCTCGAGCACGGGGCCGGCCTCGCCGCCGTGACCCTCGGCGGCTCGGGCTGCGTGATCGCCACCGCCCGTGCGCGACGCACGCTGCCGGCGCCCACGGTCGACGTCGCGGACACCATCGGTGCGGGCGACTCGTTCATGTCCGGGCTGCTCGCCGGCGTCCTCGCGACGGGCGTGGCCCCGGCCGACCTCGACGAGGACGAGCTCGGGCGGCTCGCGGCCCTCGCGCTGGCGTGCGCGGCGGTCACGGTGTCGCGGCCGGGCGCGGACCCGCCCACGCGGGACGAGCTGGCGGCGGACGTCGCGGCGACGTTGGGGGAGCGGGCGGTCTAGACCGGCTGGGCGAGCTGCACCGGCGCGTCGAGCGTGCCGTGCTCGCTGTCCACGGCCGCGCGCCGGGCCGCGGCGTGGTGCAGCGCACGGATGCCCCGACCGCCGAGGACCTCAATCCTCCCGGCGGGTGTCGAGCGAGCGACGCCGACGCGCGATGAGCGACTGCACGCCCCACGAGACGAGCGCCAGCACGGCGACGAGCACGACGACGGTGACGACCAGGTTCACGTTCCCGAACACGTCACGAGCGGAGACCAGTCGGTCTCCCCACGGCGGAGCGCCCCGCTGGGCCGACGATGTCGAGCTGGTGTCCGGAAGGCGGTCTAGACGCCCTCGACGAGCCGCACCCGGACGTCGATCACGTCGGCGCGCGTGCCGCCGAGCCCGTCGACGACGTCGCGCAGGCGCTCGCCGACCTCGCGGACGGTGTCCGTGGCGGGCCGCTCGTCGGCGACGGCGATGCCGGTCACGATCCGCAGCGCGGAGCCGTGTCGCTGGACGTCGACGACCGCGTCCGGCTCGTGGAGCGCGAAGGCCGCCGCCGCGATCTCGGCGGCCGCGTGTGCGATCGGTCGCGGCGGGTGCACGGCGACCACGCCGGGGACCCCGCGCACGGCCGTGGTGAGGGTCCGGGAGAGCTCGTCGTCGTTCACAGGGTGCTCCTCACGGCCGGAAGACGTCGTCGAAGTGGACGTCGATCGACTCGATGCGCAGTGCGGTGTGGCGTTCGAGGGCGCGCTGCACGACCGCGCGGAGTTCGTCGGCGGTCTCGTCGGCCGAGGCGCCGTAGAGCAGGCCCGCGGTGATGTCGACGCGGACGGGGGCGTCGGGCGTGCCGATGTCGCCGTCGAGCGTGCACCGGCCCATCAGGACCGTCCGCATCCCGTCACCGGCCCGCCGGACGATGCCGCGGACGGCCGCCTCGGTCACGGCGAGCCGGAGTCGGGGGTCGGGGTGCGGGACGGGGACGTCCCGGCCGGAGCGCACCTCGGAGCGGATGGCGTCGAGCAGCCGGTCGATCCACCCGGTCTCGCGGTCGGCGTCGTCGTCGGCGCGACGGAGCAGCGCGTCCGTCGACAGCTCGCGGAGTCGCTGCATGTTGGACAGGGCGAGGCGGCACCCGGCCGATCGCTCGATCGAGGGGTCGGCGGGGGAGCGACCGCGGTCGAGGTACTCCGCGAGCTCCTCGATCGTGTGGCCGTCGAGGTCGTCGCCGTCGTGCACGGTCACGTCGTCGCTCATCGCCACCCCTCCATCTCCACTGCGAGGAACCGTCGCGCACGGGCCAGGAGCCCCCGCACGGTCGAGGGGGACAGCTCGAGTTCCTCGGCGATCTCCTGGTAGGACATGCCCGCGGTCTCGCGCAGGAGCCAGCACCGGCGCTGGTCGGTGGGCAGACGGTCGAGGGCTGCCCACAGGGCGTCGGTCTGCTGCCGTGTCTCGACGATACGCTCCGGCGTCCGGACGGCATCGGCGGGGTGTGCGACCTCGTCGACGTCGTCGTGGTGCCGCTGACGGCGGAGCCGGTCGAGCGCTTTCCGGGTGGTGATCTGCAGCACCCAGGCGCGGAAGCGCGCCGGCTCCTCGAGCTCGGAGAGCTTCCGCCACGCGGTGAGGAAGGACTCCTGCACGACGTCGTCGGACTCGACGTTCGACGCGAGGACCTGCTCGGCGTAGACCCGCATCAGCGGCCCGTGCCGTCGAGCGAGCACCTCGAAGGCGAGGACGTCGCCGTCCGCGGCGCGGACCACGAGCGTCGCGTCGGCGGCTCTCGCGAGTGGGTCGTCGTCGCTCATCCCCACCCGTCGCTCTCGGCCGTCCCGACGCGGACCGGTCGGACCTCCGAGCATGCACCGCGTGGTCGAGCGCCGCCCGTGCGGCGTGTCACCCGTGGATCTGTGACGTTCCGCCTCGTGCGCACGTCTCCCCGGTGAGATGGACCACGAAACGAACGACGGACCCGACGGGACCACCCTGCGCGCAGCGCCCCCGACCGGTGGCGCTGTGCCCGACGTCGCCCCGGCGGTCCTCGCCTTCTGCACGAGCGTCTTCGACCGCTGGCGCTGCGGGGAGCCGGACGGCCACGACGGATCGCACCGCGCTGCGGCCGGCGGCAGCACCGCCTCCTGGAACGACTCGGCGACCGGACGCGCGCTGCGCGGCTGGGCTGCGCGCACGGTGCGCGGTCCGCGGACAGGAGTGACCGATGACGAGTGAGCTCCACGCGATGCCGGCGACCGTCGCGCCCCCGGCGGTGCTGTTCGTCCCGTGGGGGCCGTCCAGCGTCGACCTCGCGGCGCGGACCGCGATCGGGCTGCGGCAGGACCGCGACCTCGGCGGTCTGGTGGTCGCGAACGCGAAGGCCCTCGTGCCGGACCTGTTGTCGTCCTGGCCCCACCGCACCCTCCGGACCCGCACCGCGATCCCGGACCGGACCGCGGTCGCGGTGGTCCGACCGAGCTACGAGCTGCTCGCCGGCCTCCGGCTCGGGGCGGACTGCGTCGTCGTCGTCGCCGAGGACCCGGCTGAGCCGCTCGGCGGGTGGGCGCAGTTCGTCGGCGCGCTCGACCTGGACAGCGGCGAGGTCCAGGGACTCGACGTGGACGACGCCGTCGAGGAGGGGTTCGTCCGCCTCCTCGACGCCACCCGTGGCGGACTGCCCGACGAGCGGTCGGTGCGCCGTGCGCGCGAGGCCGTGGAACACCTCCGGTCGCTCGGGCTGTCGGGGCCGCAGGTCGTCGGGTACCTGCTCAGCGGTCGTCGGCCGCCGGGGGTGCGCGGGTACCACGGTGACGCCCCGTTCAACGCCCGTGCGATCCGACGGCTGCGCGCGCTGCTCGACTGAGGTTGGCGCATCGGGGCTCCGCGGAGGCCGTGTTGACAGGACCTCGGCGTCCACGAGACCGTGGTGACGTGCGCAACGGTCTCGTCCTCGGTCTCGTCGCGGCGGGCTTCGGCGTCGTCGGCATGGTCCTGACGTTCGTGTGGGACACGTCCCGGTCCGGTCCGCTGCTGGCGCTCGCGGGCGTGGCGCTGCTCGTCGCGGTGGTGTTCGTGGGGCTCTCGGTGCGCGCGACGCGATCGACCCGCGACTGAGCCCGAGCGCGGCGGTCGCATCCCGGGTCTCGTCGTCGCTCGATCACGAGCGCACGCACGCTCGATGGCCTGCTGGCCAGCTGCCCGCGCGCGAACCTCATCCGATCGGATGAGGGTGATTCCTGAGTGCTCTCATAGATTCGGGTGTGTGCCGGGGCGAGGGGCCCCTGCCGCATCAGATGGGGGAATCAATGCTGTTGACGGGAAGAGCCTTCGGGCTCGCGGGGGTCGGACTGCTGTGCGTCGCCGCCATGGCGGGGACGTCCACGGTCGCGTTCGCCGACGACACCGAACAGGTCGACGCGATGGCCGCTGTCGAGGGGATCGCGCCGGAGGTCCTGGAAGGTGTCGCGTCGCCCGACAGTGCCGACGGTGACGCCTCGACGTACGTCGCCAGCGGCGTCGACATCACCGTCCCGAAGGATGCCGGCGACGGCGCCGTCCTGCAGGCCGGGAACCACGAGCTCACCGTGTCGCTGCCGTTCGCGAACCAGGCGGCAACTGCGGTGGACGTCGGCGGGGGACTGACGACGTTCGACAACCAGAACTCGTCGACGACCGCGCCGATCGCACGAGAGGACGGCAGTCTGCAGATCCTCACGATCATCGACGATGCCAGCGCACCCACCCGGTACGACTACGACCTGTCGGTCCCGAGCGGTGGACAGATGACGATCCGCGAGGACGGCGTCGTCATCGTCACCGACCGCGACGGCGGTTTCGCCGGCACCGTGGCACCGGCTTGGGCGAAGGACGCGACGGGGGCGCCGGTCGGAACCCACTACGAGGTGCAGGGCAACACCCTGACGCAGGTGGTGGAGCATGCTCCGGGCACCCAGTACCCGGTCGTCGCCGATCCGTGGCTCGGGATCACGCTCTTCAAGAGCTTCAAGCGCGACACCTACCACGGCGACCACCGCTACAGCGCCTGGGTGACCGGTCCTGGCGCACTGGTCCTCAGCGGTGGTGGCGGAGTGGGCGGGTACGCAGCCGGACAGGCCGTGTTCCGCGGTGCGGGCTGGGATGAGTGGAAGGCCAAGTGGCCGGCGATCACGAACAAGGCCACGCTGCAGCAGCAGTACAACTGCCACGTCGCGGCGAGCGTGTACGGGCTGCCGTTCACGCAGGACTACAACCTCGAGCGGTACCGGGCGAACCGCTCGAACTGGGTCGCAGGAGTTGCCTCCCACCGCTGCAACTGGTGACCGTTGCACGACCGATCAGAGAGAAGCGCATGAAGAAGTGGATGATCGCTTCCGCTGCCGCAGCGGGGGTCGGAGCGCTCACGGCCATCGGGTTCCTCGTCGCGATGGGCGTTGACTACCGCATGCAGGAAGCGACCGGCGCGGAACCCGGGTACACCCCCGACGGCATCGTCGGAGGCTTCCAGGTCGGCCTCTGGCTCCTCGCCATCGGGATCGTGGCACTCGTCGTCTGCGGCGTCGTCGCAGCCGCGCGTCGCCGAGGTGGAAGTGGTCCGAGATCCCCTTCCGAGCGCTGACGGGCTCTCGGGCAGCAGCACCGCTCCGGTGCTGCTGCCCGAGACGTCGATCCGCTCGACTCGACGACATGGCGCTGACCCGGCAGCGCTCCTCCCGTCCCGCCGCTCGGTAGCCGGTAGCCCTCAGCGGTCCTCGTCGTGGATCGCGACGAACGCCTCGTGGGCCCGCTCGTTCGTGGCGGGCGACGTCGACCGGTAGGTGCGCGACCCCGACCGCCCGGGGTGGAGCACCTGCACGGTGAACGGTGTCCCGAGCTCGACCGCGAGCGCCTGCGCGAGCCGTTCGCCCTCGCGCTCGAAGGCCCGTCGGACGTCCGCAAGGACCGCGTACGGGTCCCGAGGATCTCCGGCCTCGGAGAAGCAGGCGTCGAACGCCCGGAGGTCCCGATCGAGGTCGGGCGACAGGTGCATCTCGTCGTGGTCGCGGGGACCGCGGTACCAGACCGGGCTGTCGCCGTGGTCGACGAAGACCCGGACGAGCCACTCGTCACGCTCACGCACCGGCTTCCGCATCCCGCCATCCTGCGCGAGCGACGTGGTCACGTCCGTGACCGTGGCCCGTCTGACGGGCCGGGCCACCCGACGGCGCGTCGGCCGACCCGTGACCGCCGTCACTGCGCGTGCACGATGCGCACACGGGTGACGGTGAACCCTGCGCGCTCGAACGCCGCCCGCATGGGGGTGTTGGCCGCGTCGGTCGTGCCGACGATCCGGGCCTGACCGTCGTCGTGGTGGACGTGGGTCATCTCCGCGAGCAGGTCGTGGACGTACCCGTGTCCACGGTGCTCGGGGACCACGCCGAGGTAGCTGATGCTCGCGTCGTACGCCGTCCTGGTGGGGATGATGAACCCCACCGTCGTCCCGTCCGGGAGGTGCGCGGTCCGCCAGGCCTGCCGGTCGCCGGGCAGCGAGCGGTAGAAGTCGAGGTCGTCGTCGGCGAGTGCGTCGATCCCGTCGCGGGCGACCACGTCGTTCGTGTGCGCGTCGAGGGAGCCGGTCGCGACGGCGGCGAACAGCGCCCGGAAGGTCTCGTCGTCCGCGGGGGCGAACCGCAGGCGGGTCGGGCGCGGCGGCTTCGCATCCGTCGCGGTGCGCGCGAAGCTGACGCGTTCCGTGGTCCGGGTGAAACCGCCGAGGTGTGCGGCTTCGTGACGCCACCGGACCGCCTCCACCGCTGCCGGATCGCTCGCCCAGGTCGGGGCGGCGTCGACGATGAACTCGAGCGGCGCGCCGGCACCGAAGGCGTCCAGTCCCGCGCGGACCAACGCGGCACCGATCTCGACCGCCGCCGGGCCTCCTGTGCTGGTGCTGAGGCAGTCCAGGGTGACGGGGCGGTCTCCGTCGGACCGGCCCCACCAGAGCGCTCGGCCGACGGGCCGCCCTTGCTGTTCCGCGAGCCAGGACCACTCCGGCCGGTAGTTGCCCGTGCGGAGTTCCGCGGTGAGGCGGTCGGCGTCGATCCGTGCCACGGGGTCGTCGCTGGTCCACCGGGTCAGGGCGGGGACGTCGTCGGGCGTCGCACGTCGGATCCGGGTCGGCGGTGTGGTGGGGGTCATAGACCACGAGCCTGCCGCGTCGGCCGCCGATCCACCAGGGCCGGCAGGCGGCCGCTGCGCGCCCGGAGGTGCGGACCCCTCACCGGGGAGCGAGCACACGGTGCGGGATCCACCCCGCACGGCCGTCCGCGTTCCGGCACCAGGCCCAACCGCTCTCCGGGTCGTCCTCGACGACCTCGACGACCTCGCCGGCCTCGGCGGGGAGCTCCGTGGTGTCGTACCCGACCCGCACGACGCCCGACGGGCCGTCGACGTCGATGTGCCGCGCCGGCACCCATCCCGTTCCGTGTGCTGTGGTCACGAACACGAACGCGGGCCACTCGGTGTCCCGGTCCCCGACCTGGACGACCTCGCCGGGCCGCACCACCAGCGGGGCCCGTGCCGGGATTGCGTGGTCAGCGGTCAACACGTGTCGCACGGCACCGATCCTGCCACCAGCCGGGACGGGCGCGGCGGAGCGGGCGGGCGCCGTGGCGCGGGACGTGACGGACGGGAGGCGCGGTTCCGGCCCGCACCGCGCCTCCCGTCCGTCACCCGGTCGCGTCGACGGCCGTGGCCGGCCCGACGGGGCGGTCCGACCGGCGGAGCGTGGCCGGCCGACGGGATCGCCCGGCCGTGGCCGGCGCCCCGGGCCGCCTGGCGGACCGCCCGCGGTCGTGCGCGCGTGCGTCCGTCCGATGGGGGCGCCGACCGGGTTCCCACCGGATCGACCCCGACGCCGGAGCGTCGCCCGGGGTCAGTCGCGGGTGGGCTCCCCTGCGGGAGCGCTCGACCCCCGCACCACCAGCTGCACCGGGTTGCGGACCCGGCCGCGCCGGACGTTCCCGTCGATGGTGTCGACGAGGGCCTCGGCGGCCAGGCGTCCGAGTTCCTGCAGGTTCATGTCCACGCTGGTCAGGTGCGGGCGTGCGCCCTCGACCAGGATGTCCCAGTTGTCGAAGCCGACGACCGCCACGTCGTCCGGGATCCGCCGCCCCGATTCGCGGACGGCGTCCATGACCCCGCGGGCGATGTGGTCGCTGCCGGCGACGATCGCGTCGACGTCGGGGTGCGCCTCGAGGAGCCGGACGGTCGCCTGGCGTCCCCACGCTTCGTTCCAGGCGCCGAACACCAGGCCCGGGGTGCCGACGAGTTCGAGCCCGTGGTCCTCCGTCGCCGCGGCTGCCCCGCGGAGGCGGTCCCGGGCGGCGGCGTAGGTGTCCTCGCCGTTGACGATCGCGATGCGTCGGCGACCGACGGCGACGAGGTGGTCGACGGCCAGGCGCCCGGCGAGCTCGTTGTCCGGCTCGAACGACAGGTCCTGGTCGTCGGTCGACGGCGCGTAGACGTAGACGACGGGAACGTTCGGCTTCGACTGCATCGGCGGGCGGGGGTTCGTGGTGCGGCCGACGACCAGGACGCCGTCGACCCGCCTGGTGAGCAGGGACTGCAGCTGGAGCTGCTCGCGGAGCACGCTGTCCCGCGCGTCCGCGAGCAGGACGCTCAGCGACCCGGCACCGAACGCGTCCTCCGCCCCGAGCAGGATCGGCAGGACGAACCGGTTGTCGAGGTCGCTCGTGAGCATGCCGATGGTGTTGGTGGGCGCACGGTTCAGGGCTCGGGCGAACGGGTTCGGGACGAACGCGAGGGCGGACGCCGCGGCCGTCACGGCCTCGCGTGCCCGCGCGCTGACGTGCGCCTTCCCGTTCAGCGCCTTGGACGCGGTCGCGACGGAGACCCCCGCTGCCCGTGCCACGTCGGCCAGGGTGACGGTCGTCGCCGTGGTGTCGGTGCCGCTGTCGTCGTCGCTCATGGTGCCTCCGAAACTAGTTTACGAATTTCCTTGACACCTCGGTAGGGCGGATCGTAGATTCCTCCCGAAACCGGTTTCGGTTCCCTCGACGGCGAGGCAGCGTCGCCGAGGGGACCGCTGCCGGACCCGAACCTGCGATCACGTCGCATTCAGAGAGGAACCCGTGATCATGCGCACCAAGACCGCAATCCGCATCGGCGCGCTGGTGGCAGCAGCCAGCGTCGTCGCCGGTCTCACCGGCTGTTCGGCCCAGTCCTCCGGCTCGTCGGACGCCGCGAAGGGCACCTACTCGTTCTGGGACCCGTACCCCCAGTACGACGCGTCCTCCGCGTGGGGCAAGCTCGTCGCGAAGTGCGGCACCGACGCCGGTGTCACCGTCAAGCGCACCGGCTACGACACCTCCGACCTGACGAACAAGGCGCTGCTCGCCGGCCAGCAGGGCAAGTCGCCCGACGTCCTGCTCGTCGACAACCCCGTCGTCTCGACCCTGGCCCAGGCCGGGATCCTGACCGACACCGGGACGAACGGCCTGCAGACCGGGTCGATCTCCAAGAACATCCTCGGCGCGGGCGTCATCGACGGCAAGACGTACGGCGTCCCGATCGGCGCGAACACCCTGGCGCTGTACTACAACCCGAAGGTGCTCGAGGCCGCCGGGGTCGACGTCTCCACGATCAAGGACTGGGACTCGCTGACCGCGGCCCTGGCGAAGGTCAAGGCCGCCGGCAAGAAGGGCATCACCTTCTCCGGGATCAACACCGAGGAGGGCTCGTTCCAGTTCCTCCCGTGGTTCTGGGGCGCCGACGCCGACCTGACCAAGCTCGACTCGTCGAAGGCCGAATCCGCGCTGAACCTGTGGAAGGACTGGATCGACAAGGGCTACGCGCCGAACTCGGTGATCCAGAACACCCAGACCACCAGCTGGCAGGAGTTCCAGTCCGGTGACTTCGCGTTCGGCGAGAACGGCACCTGGCAGAAGGACGCGGCGAAGCAGATGGGCGCCGGCGTCATCACGATCCCGGCGAAGGACGGCGGCGCCGCCCCGGTGCCGACCGGTGGCGAGTTCTTCACGGTCCCGGTGCAGAAGGACGACGCCCGCTACGCGACGACGAAGAAGATCGTCTCGTGCCTGTCGTCGGGCGACGACGTCGTGAAGACCGACAACACGCTCAACTACATCGCCGCGTCGTCCAGCCTGCAGCAGCAGCAGCTCGCCGCGAACAAGGACCTGTCCACCTGGGTCGACGCGGTCAAGGCCGCGCGGGCACGCACCGGCGACGACCTCGGCGTGAAGTACCCGGTCATCTCGGAGCAGCTCTGGACCGCGGTGCAGAAGGCCGAGTCCGGTTCCGCATCGCCGTCCGACGCGCTGCAGGCGGCCCAGCAGGCGGTCGACGCGAAGCTCACCAAGTAGGCGCACGACCGCACGACCGCACCACGCGGACACCACCCACCGCACCACCACGGAAACGGAAGTCGACACGACCATGACGACCGACACGACGTCACTGCGACCGTCGGCTGCGCGTCCCCGGGCCGAGGGCACCCCTGCCTCGGCCCGGGCCCGCCGCGCCCACGCGCAGCGGAGAGCACAGCTCACGGCCTGGGCGTTCCTCGCCCCGGTGGCCCTCTACCTGCTGCTCTTCTACGCGTACCCGCTCTACAAGAACGTCGAGCTGAGCCTCCGGCACTACACGGTGACGTCGTTCGTCTCCGGCAACGCCCCGTTCGTCGGCCTGCAGAACTTCGTCTCGGTGTTCTCGAGTGCGACCTTCGCCCCGGCGATCTGGAACACCACGGTCTTCGTCCTCGTGTCGATCCTCGTGCAGTTCGCACTCGGACTCGCCCTCGCGGTGTTCTTCCACAACCACTTCCCGCTGTCCGGACTCCTCCGGGCGCTGTTCCTCGTGCCGTGGCTCCTGCCGCTGCTCGTGTCGGCCAGCACCTGGTCCTGGATGATGAACAGCGACTCCGGGATCGTGAACGCCTTCCTCGAGTCGGTCGGCATCGGGCAGATCAACTGGCTGACCTCGCCGACCTGGTCCCTGTTCGCCGTGCTCGTCGCGAACATCTGGATCGGCATCCCGTTCAACCTCGTGATCATGTACTCCGGGCTGCAGGGCATCCCGGGCGAGCTGTACGAGGCGGCGTCCCTCGACGGCGCGAACGGCTGGCAGCGCTTCTGGCGGATCACGTTCCCGCTGCTCCGCCCGGTCACGGCGATCACCCTGCTGCTCGGCTTCGTCTACACGCTCAAGGTGTTCGACATCATCTGGATCATGACGAAGGGCGGCCCGTCGGGCTCGTCCACGACGCTCGCGATCTGGTCCTACCAGCTGGGCTTCGGCTCGCTGCTGCCCGACTTCAGCTCCGCCGCGACCGTGGGGAACGTGCTCATCGTCATCGCCCTGGTCGTCGGCCTCGTCTACGCGCGCGTGCAGCGCCGCCTGGAGGTGTGAGATGGCCACCACGACCGTCACCCGAGCCGTCACGACCCGGAACGCCCGCGGCGGACGGCAGCGCGCCACCGCGACCGGGCCCGCTGCGAAGCGGTGGGGGCGGACCGTGCTCGGCGTCGTCTTCACGGCGGTGATGCTGTTCCCCGTCTACTGGATGGTGAACGTCTCGCTCACCCGCGACCAGGACATGCGGAAGAGCCCGCCGAACCTCATCCCGATCGACGGCACCCTGCACGGCTACAGCACGGTGCTCGGCCAGCAGCTGCCGTTCCTCGGCACGAGCCTGCTCGTCGGGCTCGGCACCGTCGTCCTCACCCTCGTGCTGTCGGCACCGGCGGCGTACTCCCTCGCCAAGCTCCGGCCGCGGGGCGGGGGAGCGATGAGCTTCGTGCTCCTCATCGCGCAGATGATCCCCGCGATCATCATGGCGATGGGCTTCTACACGATCTACGTGCAGCTCGGGATCCTCGACACCGTGTGGGGGCTGATCCTCGCCGACTCGACGATCGCGGTGCCCTTCGGCGTGCTCATCTTCACCGCGTTCATGCGTGGGATCCCGGACGAGCTGCTCAACGCCGCCCGGATCGACGGGGCGAGCACCTGGCGCACCTTCACCGCCGTCGTGATGCCGGTGAGCCGGAACTCGGTCGTGACGGTGTCGCTCTTCAGCTTCCTCTGGGCCTGGTCCGACTTCCTGTTCGCCAACACGCTCGACGGCGGTGGCGACGCGAAGCCCATCACGCTCGGCATCTACGCCTACATCGGCAACAACAACCAGGAGTGGAACTCGATCATGGCCACCGCCGTGGTCGCGTCGATCCCCGCCGCGGTGCTCCTCGTCCTCGCCCAGCGCTACGTCGCCGCCGGTGTCACCGCCGGCGCGGTCAAGGACTGACGCACCCGTTCCCCACGTCCGAGGAGGACATCGTGACCATCACCCACACCACCGTCCCGGCCGGGCCCGTCGTCCCGTCCACGGGTGCGCTCCGACCGCTCCCGCTCGGTGACCTGCGCCTGACCGGCGGCTACTGGGCCGACTGGCAGCAGCGGAACGCCGACACCGTGATCCGCCACTGCGAGACCTGGATGGAGCGGATCGGCTGGACCGGGAACTTCGACGCCGCGGCCACCGGGCAGCCGTTCGAGCACGCCGGCATCGAGTTCGTCGACTCCGAGGTCTACAAGCTCCTCGAGGCGATGGCCTGGCAGCTCGGCGTGCAGCCCGACGACGACCTCGCCGCGCGGTACGAGCGACTGGTCGAGCGGGTCGCGGGGGCACAGGACGCCGACGGCTACCTGCACACCAGCTTCGGCCGTCCGTGGCAGCGGCCCCGGTGGTCGGACCTGGAGTGGGGGCACGAGCTCTACTCGATGGGGCACCTCCTGCAGGCCGCGGTCGCGCGGCTGCGCACCGCGGGCGGCGGACGGCTCGTCGACGTGGCGGTCCGCGTCGCCGACCACCTGGTCGACGTGTTCGGGGAGGGCGGACGGGAGGCGGTGTGCGGGCACCCGGAGATCGAGCCGGCCCTCGTGGAACTCGGCCGGGCGACCGGCGACCACCGGTACGTCGAGCTGGCGCGGACGTTCGTCGAGCGCCGCGGCCACGGCTTGCTCGCGCCGATCGAGTACGGCCAGGAGTACTTCCAGGACGACGTCCCGGTCCGCGACGCCGACGTCCTCCGCGGGCACGCCGTCCGCGCGCTCTACCTGGCCGCGGGTGCGGTCGACGTCGCGGTCGAGACCGGCGACGTCGGACTCCTGCGGGCGGTCGAGACCCAGTGGACGAACACCGTCGCGAAGCGCACCTACCTGACCGGTGCGATGGGCGCGCACCACCAGGACGAGGCGTTCGGGGCCGACTTCGAGCTGCCGCCGGACCGCGAGTACGGCGAGACCTGCGCCGCGATCGCCTCGAACATGCTCTCGTGGCGGCTGCTGCTCGAGACGGGCGAGTCGAAGTACGCGGACCTCATCGAACGCACGCTGTACAACGCCGTGATGGTCGCCCCGCGCGAGGACGGCCGCGCCTTCTTCTACGCGAACACCATGCACCAGCGGGTCGAGGGGACCGTCCCGCCCGAGGACGAGGTCAGCCGTCGCGCCCTGTCGAGCCTCCGTGCCCCCTGGTTCGAGGTCTCGTGCTGCCCGACGAACCTGTCCCGGACGCTCGCGAGCGTGCAGACCGTGTTCGCCACGGTGAGCGACGACGGCCTGCAGCTGCACCAGTACGGCGACTTCGAGGTCGACACCGTGCTCGGTGACGGGACCCGCGCGGCGTTCTCGGTCCGGTCGGACTGGCCACGCTCCGGACGGGTCGAGGTGGTCGCCACCGTCGGCGGCGACGCCCCCGTCGCCCTCCGGCTGCGGGTGCCGTCCTGGTCCTCGGGTGCCACGCTCGACGTGGCGGGCCAGGCGGTGCCCGTGGAGGGCGACACCGTCACCGTACGCCGGGTCTTCGCCGCGGGCGACCGGATCGTCCTCGACGTCCCCGTGCAGGCGCGCACCACGGTCCCGGACCCCCGCATCGACGCGGTCCGCGGCACCGTCGCGGTCGAGCGCGGCCCGCTCGTGTACGCGGTCGAGTCGATCGACGCGGGCTCGGACGTCCGCGACCTGCTCGTCCCGGCGGGCGCCGAACCCGTCGACCACGGCGCGGACGACGTCCGGCTCGCGGTCCGCACCGTGGCGGTGCCCGAGCCGACCGGCCTGCCGTACGGGGACGGCGACGGCGCCGTGGCGACCGACGAGCCGCGCGAGGTCCGACTCGTCCCGTACGCGACGTGGGGCAACCGCGGACCGTCGACCATGCGGGTCTTCCTGCCCGTCGGGTAGGGGAGCCGCGGGCGGGGGCCG
>Ga0308161_1001008_pt1 | contig 37157 bp, 35 predicted proteins | sample PhyFR2_FD_201034 | JGI IMG/M metagenome (GOLD analysis project Ga0308161, IMG submission 201034) | Phyllosphere microbial communities from UC Gill Tract Community Farm, Albany, California, United States - DLSLF.R2 | ecosystem: Host-associated > Plants > Phyllosphere > Unclassified | place: USA...
ACCCGCTTTCCTGAAGTCCTTTTTTGATAAAGGACACCACACTTGTTTCGTCTTCAATAAGAATAATCTTTTTCATGAGCATAAGGAATTATACAAAAATAGAAAAAAGATTGGGAAGTGTGGGATTTTCGAAGTTTGCGGGAAAGTATTATTGATCTCTACATTATCCGTGGCATGTTTTTATGGGAATAGTATTATCACAGAAACACTATATTACTATTATTTTTTGGTATTTTTATATTCTTTATTTGATATACCCTTCCTTTGAAATAATATAATTCCTTATTTTTTTTCTAATATCTTTTGAATCTTTTCTTTTATATAAAGTAATTTTATAATCTTTTGATATGCTAAAATCTTGAATGCTTTCACCATCCACTTTCCCTATTAACAAATTAGAAATTATTTTTTCGTTTTTAATAATGATTAAATAATAACTTTCAATATCTGAAGTATTATCAAATAATATTATTGGTTTAAAATCATTTACCTGCGGTAAGTAAACATATTCTGAGAAATACAATTTATTACCAATAATTTTAAATAGTTCACTGTTTTTATTATATTCATATTTAGGATAATCTTCATTACACTTTTTTTCATCAGAAGGATAAATACAACTAGCATAAAAATTTTCAAAATCAAATGGTAAAACAGTGGTTTTGTATTTCAAATCATTTCTGATATAAATTTTCTCTTTTGATATTTTACATGCTTGAAAAATGTCATTATAAGTCAAAATGCTTTTATCAAAATTTAATTCTACTGGATTTTCCGGATCTACAGTTACATTATATAATTTTTTTTTATTGGGAATTAATAATAACCAAGCAATTGTACTTTCAACAATTTGTTTCTCTTTAGGGTTATCAGAAAGGTTATTTTCAAAATAAACATGAATTGAAATACTATCATTCTCAATTTTATCTATATCAATAAAATAATTTTTGTAAATTTTCAAATATAGATTACTTGATTTTATTATTTTTTCAACTATTTCTTGACAAGTTAACTTTTGTGTAACTATATTTTTTTTCTCTTTTTTTGAAATAGATAAGCTCATATCTGAATTTTGTTTACAACTTATAGTATTAGTAAACAATGTTATTAAGAAAATAATTAATATTTTTTTATTTATCATTTTAAAAATTATTAGAAATTCTAGGTATTGTTGTATTAATATCTTTAATGTAATTTTGTTGAATTGTAGGGTCTTTAGAGTGCCATCTTCCTACATTTCCTTTATATCTCAAAATAAATTCTGAGATGTAAGACATCCCTGCCTCTACAGATGGAAAGACTATATACTTTTTAACTCTATCCGTAACTTGATTATTACCTCCTTGTCCACTTTTTCCTTTATTTTCATATCTTTCCCATAGTCCAACAGGAATATATTCAGGATATTTAGTATAAATATCACTGTTCCATCCGTAGCTTGGGGCTTCTCCGAACGCTTCCATCCCAGGAGATCCGCAATTTATGTATTGCCCTGAGGTAAAATGTCCCGTTTCCCATCTGTAAATTTTTTCTATCACTTGAGCCATTTCCTTTCCATAACGGTCATTTATAATCCTTAATGCTACTTCTGCATCTTCAACTGTAAAACCATGATTTTGTTTTTTATAAACGACTGCAGGAGAATTAATTTGTTTCACCTCTCCTCCTCCCATACAGCCGCATGTGTTAGAATTAGTTCTATTCGCGATTCTAACAATACTTTCTCCGTTGACTTGATTAATGTTTGTTACAAAAAAATTATCCGTTAGGTATTGTAATTCAAACTGTCTAACATCATAATGTATCCATGTACTTGCAGTATATTCTCCTCTATATGAAGCAATTCCCGGCTCTAAGGAAAACTTGTTTTTTTCTGACCATCTTACTTGATTTCCTAAATATTTTACAAATATTTTTTGTCTTACTTCTTCAATATCTTTTGGAACTTGAGTTCTTTTTCCATTCTTATTAAAATGAATATCTAATGCTTTTCCCATATGATTAGTCGACCTTCTATTGTGAATAGCATTATCTTCCCAGCATCTATATCCTGAAAAAATACATTTAATAGAATATTTTAAGTTTTTTTCAATTACTGTAGTATAAAACATCGCTGCCCGTAAAGACCAAATTAAACTTCTATGAACACCTGGATATTCGTAATTTCGTTTAATTTCAGCAATTTTTGAGTTTTGTCTATCCTCAGAGAATTTACCATTTCCAAATCCATTACACTTTTTGCATTTGCACTTACTATCATCAAAATCGACAATATATTTATTTTGAAACTCATCAATAGCTCTCAAAACATTTCCACACACTTTTCCCGTCTCGGGTACTTTCATATAATCTCGTTGTAACTGCTTTATCATTTTCTCTGTCCTATCAGTAAATTCATCTGTCGGAATATTACCTCCGAACCCGGCGAGACGTATATTAATTTCCCTGATAAGTTCGCTTTTATCTCCTCTTTTTATACAATGCTTTTCTCCGCAATTTGTAACAGTTGGCTGCTCAGCCTCACTCACCACCACCGGGCTTCTTCCCTCCGGTTTCCGAATGGTTGGCCGCTGGTCTTTTTTTATCGTTCCTTTACTTTCGCTCCAATCCCAAAGTTCCCGAAATTGATCATCAATATTTTCCAAAATCCCTCTTTCCTCTTTTTTAGATTGCGGTTTTTGTTCTGCCGGTGAACCTTTTGCTTTGGAAACGGAAGATATAGATGGTTTTTGGGTTGTGGTTTTGATCCCTTTGGAAAAGATTTCTATATTTCAGACCAGAGTAGAAATATTCTTGAAACGGCTGAATAAGTAATTGAATTTATAACTAAGTAATTTGATAATGAATATTGGAATTTATAATCTGTATACAGAAATATCAAATTAATCAATTTTCAAAACATTGCAATTTTTATGTTTTTCCTCAATTGATTTATAAATTGAAGATAATAGAGGTTGGTTAATTTTTTGTTCGCAAATTATCTTTTTTGGAAAATTATTAGTCTTAATAATTGTTGTTCTTATAATTTTCTCGATCATCACTGGCTCTTTTTTTGATAAATAAATATCTTCATAAATATTTGCATTTTCATCTATTTCAAGATTAATAACAATATTATTTGTTTCATATAAAACCTGTGCGTAGATCTCACCATTCAATAGCTTGTCTTTTATAGGCTGAAAAAAATCTATTTCTTTAGATAATCTATTTTCTTTAATCTGTAATTTAGAGTCACTACTAATATCAATACGAAGTGTATCAGCAATATTTTTAAGATTTTTCTGTTTACTATTTTTTTGATTTTGATACAAATAATCACTCTCTACATATGCAGGAACATTTTTTTTACAGCCCAAAAATATAATGAGCATAATAAATATTAAATTTTTTAAATTACAGTTTTTCATATTTATTTTTCATTTTTATATGATACTTATTTACAGCATAGTCTGGTCCATTGTATAATTCTGCTATTTTATTCCAGTTTTTATCTTTCATAGCTTTTACCATTGGCTCTCCTGTTACATCTTTCAAATAAATTTTGAAATAAGCAAAATGTTGCACTTCACACATATTCATCGCATCTTCCAATTCATTAGGAGAATTGTACAAGAAATTGTAGTATTTACCCATTACTTGAAACTTACCCCATGAACAGCTCTTTATTGCGGAATCGTTATCAATTTTCTTTGCTTTATTTAATTTTATAAACTGCTCTTTTTCAGAACCATACTTGGCATTTCTATCCTTGTAAGTCCCAACATTATGTACTAAGTCAGGATATTTTTTTTTTAAATTATCTAAATCCATCTGAGATTTAGTTTTCTTCAGAAAACGATACATATAGTGTCTTTCATATAAAATTTTCGCTTTTTGTTTTCCGCCTATATCAATAAATGATCCTCTTCCTCCAGACTCTACTATTGCGACAGTTTTAAAAACCTTTGCCTCAACACCAATATCTTTTGTTAAACTTTTAAAATGTTTGTCTGTAACAGCATTTCCTTTTCCATTACATGGAATTTCAACTATTCCTTGTAAATAGCAGTAGCATCGTATCGTCTTTTTTATTTCTTGTTTTTCTTTTTCCAAAATCTTAGCCTCACTCACCACCACCGGGCTTTTTCCCTCCGGTTTCCGAATGGTTGGCCGCTGGTCTTTTTTTATCGTTCCTTTATTTTCGCTCCAATCCCAAAGTTCCCGAAATTGATCATCAATATTTTCCAAAATCCCTCTTTCCTCTTTTTTAGATTTCGGTTTTTGTTCTGCCGGTGAGCCTTTTGCTTTGGAAACGGAAGATATAGATGGTTTTTTAGATTGTGGTTTTGAACCCTTTAGAAAAGGGTTGTTGATTTCCACATTATCCGAGGCATGTTTTTTATGGGAATAGTATTCTACTGTTATATAAAATTCTAGTTGTTGGGGATCTGTTTCACCCTGCATGGCTTTTTGCATTAAAGCTTTCGACAAGAGAAATTCAGTAGCAGCGATGCCGTTGTGGTCTACTTTTGTTTTTTGAGTGGCAATGGGCGCATTGCTTTTGTTATGTCCGCCTCCCTTTGCATCATCCTCCCAAAGGGTAAAAACAACTTCTTCATCAAACAAATTCACTGTATAAGCCCTTGCCCGCAATTTCTCCATAAAGCTGAACGTATCGCCTCTGGAATCATCCACATAAAACAGTTCTACTTTACTTATTCGCGGTATTTTGTCCCGCCTTGGCGTGATAATTAACCCACCTCCCTCAGGTTTATAAAGATAAGCTTCTAAACGGAAAGTATGTCCTAACGCTTTTTCACCAAATGTGAAATCACCGATTCCCTTTTTCTTAATATGCGTGGTACCAAATTTCCCATCGCTCCTTTTTATGAAAAGTTCCCAGGTAACCTGAGAGGGATCTCTTTCCAAAGCCAATGTATCGGGATACCAACCGGCAATATGATAGGTGTATTTTTCTCCCACTACAGGAGATGTGTTTCCTGAAACTGCCGAAACGCCTTTTTTATTCATTATCCTGTTTTTAAATTACCACGCCATTCCATAATTACTCCCAAACTCCTCCTGAAATCCATGAAAATCCATAATAGGATTGTATACATGCTGTTCTTGAGCATCGGCTTTTGCAACCTGGCTTTTCACGGGTTCACTTTGCTGACCATGTTCTAGAATGGTAATTTTTCCTCCGGAGATACACATCAGCTCGGAGATTTCTGTGACGCAGCTTCTGTCCATCACTTTTACATTTTCATAGGTTTTTGTCCATTTCCCTGCCGGTGCATAAACACATGGAAAATACCCTCCGGATGAGGGCTTCAGTTTGCATTGTCCGAAAGGCTGCGCAACAGGATCAAATTGAGTATCGTCTTCGGTTACGGCAAGATAGTCTGGCTGTCCGTGTGCGTCATTCCAAAAAAGTTTTTGATGGCTGGTTACTTTGAATTTCGGATATTTAAAACCCTGATTGCACTGACACCTTCCTTTCTGTACAACAAAGTATTTTCCGTCGTGCAATTCGGAACGGCCTATGCTGTTTTGGCTTTCTTGCTTTTTTGAGGTTTCTTCTTTTTGCTGTGAGTCCTGTTTTTTATCCTCGGACAGGATTTTATCACTATAGCCGTTTAATGTATCGGAAGTTTTTTCATCTTCTTTGAGATATTGTGCATCCTCAGGAATCAAAAGCTGCTTTCCCGGAACCAGTTCATAGCCCAATAAGTCTTCCAGAGGACAATGCGTATTGTGAAAACTCCGAAGCGTTTGTGCATCTTTTACAGAAAATCGTTCTGCAACGGACGAAAGGGAATCTCCTGTCTGGATAAGATATTTTTTCATCGGATGTTGTGTTTTTATGATTGATTAAATTTAATAAATTAATTTTTTCTCTGAAGAATTAATTTATGAGTGCTGTATATTTTATCCTTATTTTTCAAAATAATTTTGATTTTTGCTTTTAAAAGCTGCATTGTATGCTTTTCCTTTTCATATTCACAAATTATATCCCCGGAAACCGGCTCTTCAGAATGTTCGGGAAATTTCCTTCCTCCCAGCAATTCCTGTAAGGTGCAGCCGTCTTTTATATTTCCGCGGAGTATTGTCAGAATATGACCATCTGATTCATCATGGTATTCAGCTTCCATCAAACATGTTACAGGAAATGAATTTTGAATGATGTATAATTTTTCTTCCCAAGATTGGTTTTTATTAAACCATTCCATTTTTGGGAACAGGAACTGATAAAGCAATGTAGAGCGAAATTTTTCAAGCAGGAGTTTTTCATTGTCAAGATAATTCCTGAATTGAGTAATATAAGCCTGAGAAATCTCACCTACAAAAAAATTTTCAGGGTCCTGCAATTTCTTCCTGAATGTTCTTATCATTTCTTTATAATCATAAAATCCAGAAATAAATCCCTGAGCAGGAACAGTAAAAGCGACAGGATAAAGAGCTTTCATGCAGGATATTGAAAGCATGCTTATTTTATCTTCGGGAACTTCATTATTTTTTTTAAACTCAGAACTTTTCGTTTTGATTATAAATCCCTTATTTTCAAGCTTATGAACATTTATTGAAACGACGTAACTTATTATTAAACCTTCTGTTCCCGGTTTTTCAAAATGCTCACTTACTTTGTAATTGTCTGCATAGAAATTTTTGAACAGATAACGCGAAGGACGCATTTCCTGTTTTGAAACAATACTGTTATTTTCTCTCAGTTCTCTGATCTTTTCAGGCGGAGGAATGAGTATTTTACGCACATTGTCAAGATCATGTCCGATAAGCTCATCAAGGCTGCAGTAGGTATTATGATATCGTTTCAATACTTCGGCAGAGACGCCTGTTTCCCGGGCAACAGATTCTAATGTATCGCCTTTCCTGACGTAATAGTTGAGAATGCTAATCTCCATTATTGATGTTGTTAAATAATTTACTTTAGTCGGAGGTCTCGCCCACGTTAAGGCGTTCCCTTCACGAAAGCTTCTGTTTCTGAGCTATTAGCATATAACCAAAACTCCCATATAAATTCTTATGATATCTTTATTTTATGTTACAATCATGAAGTTTGCACCAGCTAAGGATTTGCTTGTTCAAAAAATAGTGTTTTGAAAATTCTTCATAACGCATTACCTTATCTCCAGAATATATATGTTTCTTATCCATACCAATTGAAGCCTGCCATTCAGATTTATTTCTTTGAATATTAACAACTTTGAATGAATTTATATCTGCGTTTAAAACCTCAATTCCTCTCCAATAAATTTTATCGTTTATTTTTAAATATGCCCCTCCTAGTATTTTATATTCCTTTGCTTTTCCAATTTGAAAGAATTGTGGGGTTGGCAAATCATCTCTATATATATATATGTGGTTTCTATCTTTGAAATAATTATAAAAAGGATTGCTTAAATAATAAGGATTATTTATTTCTTTTTTTTCCTTTATATTAATTGGAATTAAAGCAAACGATTCAATATCAATACTATTTTTAATTTCTGTTTCAATACCATTAATTTTTACTGTTTTAAAAAAAATGGTGTCATTTTCAACAAAGAAATTTTCCCCTCTTCTTTCTCCCAATAAGAATGGGACTTTAATAAAAATATCATCGTTACGTTTTAGAATAAAATCATTTTTTTCCTGTCCTTTACAAGAAAAAATTAGAATTAGTAACACAAAATAAAATACTACTTTCTTTGGATTTTCCATAATATTGTTTTAGTGGAATCCCACTGTGAAGATTTTCCTGATTTAAACCTATTCAGGCAAGTATTAGCAAAAGTCCAACTGGTTTGTTTTCTAATCCCTTCTGCAATATCACTGAAGTTTCCAGAAGAAGAGGTAATGCCATGTTGGTCATAGATAGCATATTTGGCATCACAAGGATTTGAATTGTCAATTAATAAAAGTAAAGTATGAAATCCATTTGTAACAGTAAAATAAAAAACATGAAATCCTATTTTATTACTAATAATATTTTCAAAATAACCGAATAATTTATTTTTACCTCCTGTATTAAAATTGATGATATCATATTTTACTTTACCATAATTTGCTGAGTCTATGATGGATTTTCTTTTTGTATGATCAATAGAATAATCATTAAATTCAAATTGATTTGAAACATAACCATTTGCTTTGATTTTATTTCCTCTGTCTATAGCTGTTAAACCAGAAAAACCAATTCGATTTCTATGTTTATCCGTTCCTCTTTCTACAGAATAAAAATCGGTATAATTTTTTAATAATTCTGATATGCCTCTTTCTGCCGCCTGCATACAATAATTTTCATCATATTCAGGCTCTGTTTCTGCGTCGGCTTTTGGTTTTATATAATTTATCTCATCAATCAATCTTTTTGATTCCGCATTAGAAAACACATCCTTATAATTAACACATTTTACTTTTATAGTGTTAAGTGTTTTCCCTTCTGCTTTTACTGTAATTGTAGTATTTCCTAACTCTTTAGCTGTTATTTTAGTTTTTAAAATCCATTCATTTTCAGCATTCCATTTTGATGTAGACAAAGAAATATTAGAATTATTCAGTTCAAATTCTATTTCTCTTTTTTCATCGTCATTTTTCCCACCTACTTTAAATTTAACCTCTCTCGTTTCATTAAGAGCAATATTATATTCTACAATTTTAGAGCATTCAAAATTTACGGAAGTAGGAAATATTTCTCTTTTAATTGAAGACCAATTACCATAACTAATCCCGCCCATCTGCTTTTATCTTTTTCACAGAGTTGAACTCCAAATTATCTTCAATGGCATCAAAAGTCATTTTTTTTTGAGTTGAAATACCCAAATTTCCTGTCATAACAATATCCTTTTTGGATGTTACTATTTTTATACTTTTTGCTTGCTTTATAATAGCCATAATATTCTTGGTTAATGATTAGTTCCTTTTTCTCCACTATTCATATGCACAGTTTTTGCACTCTGTATCAAAATATCTTCTTCAGAACTAATGGCTGTTATTTTTTTCGCAAAGATGTCTGAAGTATCAGATTGTCTGGTATAGTCTTTTTGTACTATTTCCGTTCTATTATCTGACATTTCCATTCTATTTCCCGTTGCCGTTTCTATAATGTCATTACCAGCAGTAACCCCAATGTTATTTCCTGCATTTGTAGAAATATTTTGACCCACACTTATAGTCATATTTTCTCCCACATTAATGTTCAGGTTTTTTCCTGCCGTAAAATTCATGTCATTCGGTGCATTCACATTAATATTTCCCTGTCCATCCATCAAATAAGTATTTCCACTCGGGTCTTCTATAAAAATGCTTCCTTCAGCGTCATTTAAAACAATCTTGGTTCCACTTCGGGTATGAATAACTTTTTTATCATTTCCTGAAGTATGATAAGAGCTGATTTCACTACCATTATAATGCGTTCCTATCACGAAAGGCTTTTCCGCATTTCCGCCCTCAAAACCAACGAGCACTTCATCGCCGGTTTCGGGAATAAAATGAAATCCTTTTCCGGATCCTGAGTGAGGCTGTATCATTCTGATCCATGGGGTCTTCTGGTTTTTGTCTTCCTGCCATGGAAACTGTACGCGAATCCTACCCATTCCCATTGGGTCATTGTTGTCTAAAACTCTCGCAGGCTGCTCACTACTTCTTGGTACAGCGTCCGTATCTATATAAGGTGCGGCATTAAACAAATCCGGGATCCCCACAAACTCATTATAATAATCATCACCACCTTCATGAATATGTTTAATATCTATGATTCGGTAGGTTTCCATCGCTTTTCCGTTGATATCAGCCAGCCTTGCTCTTCCTCCAATTTTCAGTTCCGGATCTCTGCTCTTTCCTTTTACAAGCACCAGATTTTCCCTTCGTTCTTTTTCCCGTAAAATTGCCTCTTCAAGCTCTTTTTCCGAATTCTCACCAATTCCTGTATGACTGAAGAACATTTTCGGTTTTTTTTGAAATATCTTTCCGGATGTATTTACAGCGATTGTTTGAAAAATATTCTCCTTGAATTCAGATTTCAGACTGTTGCTGTCTTTTTCCATCTTTGATCCCCTATAAATATCATATGCCGTATAGCTAAAATCCTGAGCATCTATTTTCAGATCGAATTCAACACTGATAAGATCAACATTTTCGACAAGGTCAATAAGAGGCTGTGTAGATGTTCCGAAAATTAATTCCTCTCCATTGTAATAGAAAAATTCACCGTACCTTCTGGCAAGTCTCCGGATGAAATTATAATCTGACTCCGCATATTGTACGGTATATGGCAAGGCATGTTTGGTATTGGGAAGATCAACTTTTATTTTAACTTCCTGAGGATAATCTTCTGCAACCTGCATGATAATTTCTTCCAGTGTTTTATCTTCAAAACTTTGACAATCTTTTCCGTTTTCCAGTAAGATTCCCGGTGAACTGCCCGTAATGATCAGGTTTCCGTATCCTCCCCCTTCATCTTTCATATTTTTAATTCCGGTGATAATTCCTGAAAAAGACTGTCTGATTTTCCCGAAACGCCAGTAGGCGATCCCTACATTTTTTCCAAGAAGGTTTTTAGACTTTTCCATGACATATCCTTCAAAGCTATCTAATGCATCATCCGGGACTGTGATAATAAAATGATCATGATCTGCTGTTTTCTGGTGAAATTCCACCGAATAGCTGTTTCTGGCTAGAAATTCTTTACCGTCAAGGGTAAGCAGGCAATAGACTATCGGGTTGGAAGGATCCTGAAGCCATTCTTTAAAGGAACGTGAGGTACTGAAGACCAAGCTATTATCAAAATCTGTATTTTCCATATTTGCATTTTGGTTGATGGCGTATACTTTACGCACCAGAATTCATTGCTTTAATCACGCCACATTTTTTCGTGAATAGCACCATTTATATTAAACTTTTTTGCAATGAGATACATTTCTATCTGTAATGGTTCTTCGTTGCCGGCATTGAAGTGTTCAGAAAATTCAATGCAGTATGCTTTTTCAAAAACCAATTCCTGTAGTTTGCTCATTGCATCCCGCCGGTAGAAAATGATTTTCCCGTTTTTTACCTGCTGATGATCCAGCATCCAGTTTAAAAGCTCCGGATTGCCTGTACTTTCGATACGGATCATGATTTCACCACCTTTAGGAATTCCTTTTGGTTTTCCTGTACTATCTACTGGCTGAGTAAACCTGTATTGGCATTCGAGAATAGTATATATATTACCGTCGAGTTCTAATTTTGATAAAAATGACATGATTCTTTGTTTTCAATGGAAATGTAATTAGCGTATTATTTTTTTGAAAAAAATGGATAATATTGTTACCCATTCTGACAAACCATTATACCCATTCATTTTCATAGGCACCACTTCCCATTTCTATTTTCCGGGCGGAGATTGTAAATGACTCGGTGAGCGGGTTTTCTCCAACCGAATCAAATTTTTCTTTATGCTTTACGAGATAAGCTTCTGTGAATTTAAGCTCTTTGAGTGTGGCTTCACTGTCTCTTTTGAAGAATACTATTTTTCCGTCTTTTCTTTCGAAAGAATTGGTCATCCATTCAAAAAGTTCCGTAGACCCTGTTCCTTCTACAGTAACATCAACTTTTCCTCCTCTTGTAATGGTAGACGGACGTCCTGTAGCATCAGTTTCCTGGAATAATCCATAATTTACATTCAGTATATTGTACTTTTTTCCGGCTACTTCTAATATTGCTTTAAATGACATAATAATTTTTTTTCGGTTAAGTGTTTTTGTTTGATAAGTAAGCTCTGGTTTTTTAAAAGATCATTGAAGGGAATACCTGTTTAAGGATTCCGCAGGTATTTTCTGATTGAAAATCTCTTTTATAAGAAATACAGAAGCTATATTTTTTAGTTTGAAAGTAATTCATTTTGAATGTAAAGAAGGTTAAACCCATTCATTTACATGTTTGGCATTGCCCAATTCAATTTCTTTTGCTGAAAGTACGAAAGTTTCGGTAAGCGGATTCTCTCCTGAGGCATCAAAATTTTCAGTGTATTTCACAATATAAGCTTCCTTGAATTTAAGCTCTTTCAATGTAGCATCACTATCTCTTTTAATGAATTTAACACTGCCATCTTTTCTTTCAAAAGAATTGGTCATCCATTCAAAAAGATCAGTTGCACCGGTTCCTTCTACGGTTAAATGGATTTTCCCTCCCCGGGCTACCGAAGATGGCCTCCCCGTTTTGTCGGTTTCCTGTAACATGCCGAACTCTACTGATAAAACATTACGCTTTGTTCCGGCGTATTCTAAAATGGTTTTAAATGACATAATATATTTTAATTTTAAATGATAATATTACCAATAATGGAATATATTCATGCGTTCTTAAGCTTGACTTATCGGCGCAGAATACTGTTCAAAAGTAAAATTAATTTTAATAAAACCAAAAAATATTTATAAAATATTGCAGTATTTTTTATTATGTTAATAACAATCTGCTTAAAAAGATAAAAATAATTAATAAAATAACGTATTTTTATAAATAATGAATTATTTATGTCAATCTGTAAAATATAAAGTGTTTTTAGGAAAAAAGTAATTTTAAATTTATTTACATCAATAGAAAAGCACAGAAGCAAAAATGCTCCTGTGCCAAAAAAACACAAATTACGAAAAAGACAGGAGGAATTGCTCACACCCTTACTTATTCACTCCTGCTGCACCATGTCACGGTGCTATTTCCGTTTATTTTTGCTCATATTCCGTATTCCATTCATTACCATCATCTCCTTTATGACCATCCATCTTAATAAGGAAATTTTTTGCCGGGAAATAAGGCTTCATATGAATATCCAGATGAATTCGGTCTTTTTGTACCGGATCCTGTTCGAATTTTCTGATTTCGAAGTTTTCTATAAGCTTGCCGGGACCTGTAATAGCATCTAAAAAGCGTACAATCTGATTCATGATTTCTTTTCTGGTTACAGCAGTAAAATTCTCAAAAGCCCTCCTGTTAAGAAAATCCATCAGGACTTTAGTTACATAATCAAATACCCTGACTACGGAGTAGGTCTGCAGCCCAAGATTATCTCCGTTGAATAGTGTTTTTCCGGAGAATGCCATTACTTTCCCATATTCATTAACCATAGGGATCAATCCCATATTTTCAAGGTTGGCGATTTCACTTTTTTTTAGGTCAAACTTTACTCCGTCCACTTCATTAATCCCTCCGAATTTTTTGCCTGCAGTTACCTGCGACATTAATGTTTTATATACCTTTCCGGCCAAAGCTCCTGACGGAGGCACAAATAAATCTTCCGGCTCACTAATTTCTTCAAAACGGCCTCTTCCTACCAGCCAGTTGCAGGTCATTAAAATATTTGAGCGGTAGATTTCACCACCGGTAAGATAAGCCTGATCAAACATTTCCATCACATCATCCGGCTCATCAAGATGTTCAAAATCCGTTATGAGCATCACCTTATTTTCATGAGCAATCTTCGCCCATTTTTCTACAACGATATTGGATCCCAAATATCCCGGAATTACCAGAATACCATAGTTGTTCCTGAGGTCAAGCCTATCATAATTATCAGAAAGCTCCGCATGGATTGTATCAATAAAACGGGTATTGTCTAGGTCCTTCAACTGTTCCAGCGTAGCATTTACTACTGTAATATTTCTTACTTTTTCAGACTCGGTATTTTTATAGAATAAGGCGATTGTTCTATAGTTGGCTTCCAGTTCCCGGGTTGCTTCCACTGCCCTGAAAAGATTTTTTGCCAACAGTTCTTCTGCAGACTTTCTTTGAGCGTCACAGTGGGACACCATATCGGCAACAGAATTATTCTTTCCGATTATAATAGTCCAGAGCTCCAATGTCTTTTTAAGTATCTCTCTTTCTTTTTCTTTACTTTTTTCGGTAAGAAAAATTTTTCTTCTCGCTTTACGATCCGGATTTATATTCTGAATATTTTCAATGGAGGTTTCCAGCAAGTCGAATCCTCCGTAGCGTGCCAACTTTTCCAATAGCTTATCCGCAGAAGAATGTCCTGCTATTTTCTGCTCCAGTACGGGAGCTTCCATTGGTTGCAGTTCTTGTTGTTTTTGTGACATCGTTTTGTGTTTTTAAGATTATTTATTTTCTTCAAGTTCTTTGATGAGCAACAGCAGCGTATCGTGCAATGCTTTCTTTGCATCGGGATCTTCAAGGGCCGCTTTCAGGATTTTGTTTGTTTTCAGCTGCTTCACAATTTTCTGGTATTGGTCTTTTTCCGTTTCCAGTACATTGAGAAAATTACTTTGTGCGGTAATTCCTTTGGTTCCGAAGTCTCCAAGATTGCTGAATTGCAGAGATTCCATTTGGGTAGCACCTTCTGCATTTTCAAAATCAACTTTAATTTCTGGTTTAAAATGTTCAAAGACTTTTTCTACCGTAGTTAGTCCTTCCACAAGTTCCGGTTTTACCGGGTCTTCTGCTGTAAGTTTCTGTGCGAAAAGGGTTCTGTTTTGCGGGATTTCCACAATCGCTTCATTTGCATCAAATGGTACTTCATTACCACCGATTCCTTTGTTTAATAACATACTATATTGTGTTTAAATTATTCGATATCTTTAATTTTATATTAAGTTGTAATGATTCTCACCTATTTTTCAAATAAGCGGTAAGGATAAATGTTTGCGGATGCATTTTTTAGGTTCAGCAAAAAACTATCGCACAGATATTCCCATTCTTCTTTACGGATATTTTCTTTATTTCGGACAAGAAAGACGTCAATAGTTCTGCTGAAGCCTCCTTTCAATGAAACTTCTTTCTGTGTACCTTTCCTAACTTCAACATCTTTGATAAGCTGCCTGAAATGATTCATTGCAAAAGCCCTGATATCTGCTACCGTAACAATGCGACCTCTTGTCAGCAAAGCATTTCTGTATTCCAATATTTTCTCCTGCGGAGAAAGCTTCTTTTTCCCGCCCACTGAAGTACGGATAGCCAAGGCAGAATTTTCAAACAATCCGTTTTCCGGACCTACTGCTGTGAGCCGGGTCATCTGCTTTACATCATTCCCATCCTGTGCGGCGGTAGACCAGTAAGAGATTTTGCACTGTACATCTGTTTCCGGATCTCCGGAAGAAATAATCAGGTATGGACTGTTAGCCTGAACAAAGTTTTTTTCTTTTGCAAGCTGATGAAGTGATGCCATATTCTGATTAATCTGCCTGAGAATATCATTGACGGAATTGGAACCTATACTTGCAAACGCAGCCGTTTCGTCTTTGATCAGTTCTAATAAATACTGTAGTAATTCCGACGCGCTCCTGCGGTCGAAACGGGAAACACCTCCCCGCCTCAAAACGGCTATTGGTTCTTCATTTTCAGATTCATAATTTTTAATATCTAATCTTTTTCCATACTCGTCCGACACATCATCAAGTTCCAGAAATTGCTCTGCATCATCGATTGGAATGATATTCAGCCTGCTTTTTATTCTACGGGTGATGTTTTGATTCCTGATATTAATAAAAGGAACACAGTTTAATGCAAAACGGACATTTTGTAAAATCTCAGGAACAATTGCTTCCGAAAATTTAAACTTAAGCCAAAAAATATCTTGTTCAGCCGCTATCTCATTTTCCGGAAAGTGTTTAAAAAACAGCTCTTCTTTTTCCGATTTCTCAGAAAAAGACAACCTCGCTTTCAGCGTAAAGAAATATGGTTTATAAAACCGGTTGATTTCATTATAAATATATTCCAGGTCGGAATAATTTTTAGTAATAATCTGTTCTGGATTCAGGCTGTCATTTTCTATATTATAGCCTTCATTTAAATGATACTCTCTATTTCCAAAAAAAACTTTTACCTGCTTCAGATAATAATAAAAGATCTCTTTCTGGAAGCTATTACTACTATCAATAAAAAGCACCAAGTCCTCAAGATCTTCTCTCAGATGAGAGTGTATTCCCAGCCATAATTCACCTGAGGGAAGATGTTCTTCTGCCTTTCCGATAATTTCATCAGAAAAAAAGTCTTCAATGTGCATCATTACATTATCATAAGCAAGATATTTTACTTTTGCAGCAAACAATTTTGTTTCTATCGAAGGACTGAAATACAAGTCTTTAACAGTACTTTCGGATGGATTGTAAATATTCTGTTTTCGAATTGTAGTTTTAAAACTACTATAGTACGAAATAAAGGTATTGTTTTCCAGAGGGCTCACCTGAAGCAGGGTTCGTGCCGGTACTACACCGGAAACCTGTTCGGGGAACATTACTTCCAAAACCCTTTCTATAATTCTGGAACGGGAATTTTCAAGCTCAGAGCCCAGTTTTTCAAGTTCTGCGGCACAGGCAGATAACAATAAGCTTACAACGGGATCGAAGGAACTTTCCGACTCCAACTCACTGTATCCCCACAACTTTGAAGCCTTTCTTAATATCCTGTCTTTAATTCTTTCCTGATTCATGTATATTTAATTCCGTATTAATATGAAAGTGGTCCCACAAAAAAACAACTACTGAACACAAATGAACGGTCAGTCTCTGCAATGAGCCCTTTAATGGCAAATGACACTCTTTTTTTCATTCTTCTTTTTACTGAATTTCCAAGTTTATGGTCACTTACATAAACCTCAACATTTTCAAGTTCCAGCCTTTTCTCATGTTTTATAATTGATTTCTTCAGAGTCTCAGAAATTAATTCTTTGAGGCTGTTGTCGCTCTTCAGGAGATCAAAATCTATTTCCCATATTTCCGAGCCATAGGTTTCATCAAATTTACATTCTCCCAATGCCGTGGTTGCCAGCAGAAAGAGATGTTGCCGCAGTGATGTTTCCAAAGAAATTTTATCGACCTCTTTTTTGCCGGTAAGTCTTTCAAAATCAATTGGTATGTTGTAGTAAATGTCTTTCATTGCCGTGTTAAATTTTACAGATAAATAATTTTTTTAATACTTCCTTTATTATTGTATTCGAAATTCATCGGAACCTGCTTTCTTTTGATAATCCTGAGTTCTACTTTGGGAGTAAGTTTCAGAAATTTTTCACGGTAAAGAATATCTCCGATAAAGCTCTTTCCCTGATCATTATCTACAACAATAAAATATTTCTCAACATGTTCCGGTTTTATAAAATTGCTGATATCTCCTGCATAAATTACCATCTTATCCCCGCTTCTTTCCAGCTGGTAAAACAGCATATCGTGAGATAATTTTCTGTATGCTGAAATATCGAATGTTTCAATGCTGTCCTGTTTCGGCTCAAACGGAATATTTTCGTAGAGATAAGACGCTTTATCAAACTTTTTAAATCCGAAGAATGACAACCAACTTTTTTTATTTTTGGTTTTAACAAATCTCAATATATCTCTTGTTACCTGATAAGATCGTATTTCTTCTGTCTTGTCATCGGTCACAATTAGTTTATACGTGGGAACTTCAATTTCATTTCCATTAATCTGCAAAATTATAGTCCCCGCCTCCTGATCGGATATCGTAAGACTAATCGTATATTTCCTAAGTGCAGAATCCGTTCTTATGATTATTTCTTCTTTTCCCATTTCATTAAAAGGAAAATCAGGATCTTTTGACATTCCTAAATTCAGATTTAATTCAGGCAGCGGACTCATTTTATACGATTTTATTTTACTCTCTTATTTATGGATTTCACCTTTTCTAATCTTATATGCTGAAAGGCAATTAATGTAATGGAGAATATCCTGCCTATGCACTTCGTTCAGATATATCTCATAATTTTTTTTATACGTGTAAATTTGTAATTGTGTCATTTCATTTTCTTTAAATTTTTTAAGTTCTTTTTTACTTAACTGTCTTGCGAAAAGCGACTCACAGTTGATCGGAAATTCATTTTTCAGGACAATAACTTCGCCTGTTTTAAAATAAACGTCAACATTTTTATCATTATTAATGCAGATATCTTCTCCAAGCAGCTTTAGATAGAGATATATTTTATTTTTCCTTTTTCCCAGCTGAAATGAAGCGTACATTTGTTTGTCATTATCTATTCTCAGCCTTATTGCCGGAACACTTGCAAAAAAACGGTGATCCAGCTTTTGCTTACTCTGGATAATTCCACAATCGAAATGAGCAAATTGTGCAGAATCAAATGGTTTATTCTGAGCATAAAGCTTATACTCAAAAAAGAATATACCACAAAAAATTATACAGAATCTTAACATTTCGATTATATATTTAATACAACACTTTTATCACTGAACCTGATAAAGCTGTCTGCAGACATCAAGATCGGTTTTCATTTTATCATATTCTTCTTTCAGTGCTTTGTTTATTGTGTTTAAACTGTCCATCAGTTCCTGATTGCTTGAAAGCTGTTTGATTTGTTTCTTAGCATCAATCAGGTCTTTGTAGGTCATGATGGTGTTGTTGTACATGTTCTTGTTTTTCAGGGTATCTTTCGGGAGTTGTTTGTACATGTCCGCAAGAATGGAAAGCGCCAACTTTTCATTAAAAAAATCATTCTGCCCCGGCATTCCCATAGAATCTACAGCCACTTTTACTTTTTCCAGCTGAAATGAAAATTTATTCTGTGTTTCCATTTCTTTTTTCATTCGTATGTTTTCAGCTTTGAGAAGGCTGTTTTCTTTAAACGGAAAATAAGTATTGAAAAAAACAGCTACTACAATAAGTGTGGATGTAAGCAGGAAAAACAATATAAAAAACCAATAAGCGGTTCTCCGCTGATTTTTATTTAAAACTTCCATGAATGATATTTAATTTTAGAAATATAATTTTTAGCTTCATTTATCGTCTTATAATCATTCTGCCAGGAAGGTACGGCTTCTTTTGGCATGGATAATTGTATCCTTTTCATCGGTACTTTCCGATACGAAAATGCTTCCATCACGTTTTTTCCCGATGTAATCAAGTCTGCTTAAAATGGAGAAAAGATTTTCAAGTGTTTTCATAAAACGGGTAATCTTTACAATCATTCTGTCCATCTGATTATGGTTATAATCAAGATTAATAACATCCGAAAATATGATTTCAAAATCTCCCTGGCTAACGTTGCACCATTCTGCAAAATAATTCAGAAGTTCTTCTTTTCCTGCTCCGGAACGGGCATCAATAAAGTTTTTAAGAATTCTTGCCAGAATCACAACCGAAAGCAGCATGTTGACCGGAGCAGAATGCGGCACCATCCATCTGAAGCGGTTGATTTCAATGCCTAAATAATTTAAAGTTTTATCAGACATAAGTTCCATCATCACCGCCAGGCTGTTTGACTGTTTTTTTGCATATATTTTTTGGGAAATCTGCGTAGAATACAGTTCAATCTGTCCATAAAACCGATCAATTTCAGTATGTAGATCCTGAAGCCTGTGATGTCCGGCAATAGTGACGGAAGGAGGAATATAATTTTCATCAATTTTAGATTCTCCTGCGTTTACCAGAATCTTTCCTATGGTTAGATAATTACTTCCAAAACCTATATTCCTTTTTAGTTCGTCTTCTGAGATTAAATTAAGTGAATATTCGGGATGAGTATAAGGATATCTTGGCGGATTTTCTTCTGGATCCGGCTCTCCGTAAGGCGTTCTTTTGAATGGATTCACTGAAATACAAGCCAGTAAGACCGCATTTTCATTTTCTTTCAACTCACGGACTGCTTCGGGATAGGGAATGGATAAAGCGAGGTTTTCGTAATCACCTCCCCCAATTTCTATTCTTGAGCCATTAGGTGTTATGGCGTGGCACTCTTCCACCTGTACACGCAGAAGTTTATGATTATCAATAATAAGATGAATCTTAATAGAATTTTTTACCGGAAGGAGACCATAATTGATCATTGAAGTATGCACTCCAATTGCATCACGCACCGAATCGCTTATAAAATACTGCATATCAATAAAATGAGTTTTATTGATCTTCATTCCGTCGATCCAATTTACCGGAAAGTGAGTTAATTTTTCTATCATTTGTGTTATCTTTATTGTAATGGTTTTATTGATATTCTCTTTCTTTTTCCTGATTATATTCAAAGTCTGTTTTACCGGCTTTTTTATTTTTATCTAAAACCTGCTCTGTTCTTATACAAAACACCACGCTGTTTTCTTCAATGCCATTCATGTAAAGGGTGAGATTGGGATCAATATATTTAGTAGACTCGTACCATTTGGGCTGTAGAAAGAATACCCAGCTGAAAAGTCCGTTTTCGTCTTCCACCTGAATCTGATCTTCCGGATGTCTCTGGTTGTAATCTACTGTAAAGTTGTAAAAAAGCCTTCCGAAATCAAGTCTTGTTGGTCCTTTAGCTCTGTATACGCTGTATTTTCTGGCAGTTTTATCTTTATCCATCACATAAGTGAAGACAACCATATCCCGCCATTCATCATCAGATAGACCAATGGTCTCTTTATAATTTTCCGGAAACTGCCATGTTAGGTAGACTTTGGGAGGAATACTCATGATCCGGTTAAATGTATCATTTAAGAAGGTTGGAATAAAAAATACAATAAAATGTCCCAGCATCAGATAAACGAGATCTGTTCCGTTAAAAAATGAGTAAATCAACATAAAGGGAACGGAGGCATATAAAACCGAAAGTAAAGTAAAAAGATATTCGTTACCGGATTTTCTGAATTCAAATTTATCAAAATATGCACGATAGGCATAACAATGAATGATCCCTATAATTAAAGAACACAGTTGATAAAAGACAAATTCATAGAGATTATTTCCTTGGAATAGCCTATTATAACCTAAAAGCGCAATGATTGCGTAAGCAAAAGCAAATGAAAAAAGATAGATGTAGAATTTGGCCCGGTATTTTTGTTTGAAATCTTTTGTTTTTTGAGAAAAAATCATGGTGAGGATGATACATAAAGCAATTCCTACCAACAAAATGACAAAGAGTTGGGGATCTAATAAATTAGCAATATGTTTTTTTATCTTAATCATATACAGGTATTGTATCCTAAAATAGCTTCGGTCTGCCGACTCATATCAAATTTTTCTTCATTTTCCTGAAGAAGAATTATTGTAGTAATTTCTATTTCGAGCGGAAAAAAATATTCGCAGAACATACCAACAAATTTTTTCTTTTTTCCTGTATGGATAAAGTCTGTGAATGTCGACTTTTTCAAAGGACCAATTTTAATATCGATATGTCTGGAATAATCATCATATTGAGTTCCTGTAATAGAATCCAGTCCGAGACGGGTCTCACCCAACAAAGTTGTTTTGCTGTCGTCAGCATATTTTTGATATCCGCGTTCATTAACTGTTACTTCTTCTTCAAGCAATATCGAAAGAATGTGGCAGGCCTGAGATATATTGCCGACTATTTTATAGGCGAAGGGAAGGAGCCTGATGAATTTTGAGATTAGCAGTGGCGGAAAGTCCCTGCTCATATTCCAGAATGTATAAAACAGATCGGGAGCTTTGGTTCCGTTGAGTGCAGACAGGAAGGAACTCTCAAAATCTTCTATTTCTACACCGAATTCAAACATTTCATTTTCAAAAGGCTGAAAAAACTTCCTTGCCTCTTTTTGCTGTTTTTTTTGATCATAATATTCGCGAATCATCACATCCACATCTTTTCCTGAAGTATCATTCTGAGAGTTATGGAAAATTCCCTGCGGCAGTGTATCGTACATGCTGTCCCGGGAAAGATTCAATACGAGCTGCGCTTTTTCATCATCGGAATCAGCTACTTTTGCATCAAGCACATCGAAGCGATAAGCCCTCGAAAATTGGCCTTCTTTAAGAATAGTATAGTCTTCGGCTTTGAGATCTCCGCTTTGTATAAGATCATTGATAATGACTTCTGCTCGGATATCCTGAGGAAAGGACGTAATTAGAGAGGCAATATGTTGTAAGTGATTCATTATTTCTTGTCTTTTAATCTTCCTGCAGCTACAAAACGCAGCTGAAAATATTCATCATTGAAATTATAGATATTAAGACCTTTAGAGGTACACGCCAGAATACGGTCATTATGAAGATACAGCCCTACATCAGAAATAGGATGGGATTTATCATACCGAAAAAAAATGATATCACCCTCTTTCAGGAACATTCTTCCTGTAAAAAGCTGTAACATTTTTGAACGAAAAATACCATCCGGTGTTTTAGGAAAGGTTTCTTCGTATACTTCACTGAACAACGCCTGTATAAGATAGGAAGCATCAACTGCCTTTTGTTTTTCAAGAGACTGTTTTTTATAGGGCGTTCCCAGCCATTCATCAATATAGGAATAAAGCCTGTAATCTGTGATTTCCCTAGGCATTACTTCCATAATAATTGAATATTTTTCCTTAATTTTCAATACGTCATCATCTAAAATCTGAGAATTATTACCTTCTATAGAATGCGGGGATCCAATGTCATTTGCCAAATTCCGGCTTTTGTGAGAATATTGATCTGAATAATAATAAGGGATTTCTGTAATGTATTTCTTGCCGCTACATGAAAGTATAGCGATATATATAAACAGATATAGAGTAATATGAAATACATCTTTTCTCATCGTGTTTTAATAAAATTTGTGTTTATTCTGTTACTGTATTTTTTACAATAATGATAGAACTTAAAGTATCAAATATATCAATTTATTATGAAATAATTAATAATTACAATTCAAATTAAAATAATTTAAAATAAAATGACTCAATAGTTAAATAGTTAATAATTAATTTCGGTTTTGCTTTTTGTAATATTTAATTATCGTGTAATTTTTTTTAATCAATTTTAAATTACATTGCATTTTTAATAATCGCATTTGTCCTTTTAAGGCTGGAAAATTTGTTTTCTATAAGTCATTCTTCCATCCATAACATCCATTTTTTTACTTTATAATGAATACTAATACTCTGAATACAGTTTTTAGTATTTTTATTCATCCTGAGAGCGGTAATTCTAATTTTTTTACCGGCAATTTCCTGACAAAGCTGATCGAATGGTATCAGTTTTTTTTCGTTCACAACAACAGGAATATCATATCTTTCACATATGAAATCTTTAAAGTCGTCCTTGGTTTTGGTTTGTGCCGCAACCTGCCCAACCATAATCCGAAATTGTTCATTGGAAATTTCCGGAGCTTTCTTCGCAGCAATGCCTGAGTCTTTTTGGGGTTTCATTTTCGGAGACACGGGAATATATTGCAACATATCTACAAGAGGATCTTTCTGAGCTTCCCCGGGAGGTAAAGAAAACGCGGAGTGAGGTTTTTCAAATTTATAGGATTTAATATTTACCTTTTGTTTTGCCCGAATCACTTTAGGAGCAACATATATTGTTTTTACTGCAGTATGCTCTACGTCTCCATTAACGATAAGGGTAATTTTTTTATCACCTGTCGTTTTGAACCTATAAACGGGCGCTTTTTCTAAAGCATCTGTTGATCCGGTTTCCCCAAAACTCCATTCCCAAGATTCGCCGTCTTCTTTTTCAGCATTAAAATAGACAGGATCGTTCACAGTTGTCACATCCGGAGCTATGATAATGGGAAGATAGCCATTTTGCTGACTAATACTGGTAATAGTCACCGGTTTTTCGTGTATACAGTTGCCGTTGATTTTTAATTTTACAATATATTCTCCCGGCTTTTTGTAGTAATGAAGAGTTCGCTGCCGGCGATCAGCCGGTGTGTTGTCCCCAAAATCCCACTCCCAGGATATAGCTCCCTTAGTGTTATCATTAAATTCAACTACTTTGTTGACGATATACTCATCTGCATGAATATAGAAGTTAGCATTTTCGCAATCTATGTGGCGGAAATACTGATAAACCAGGAAAACAAGACTGAGTAAGAAAATGATTCCAAAGCTTAGATAGATTCTCGGATCAATATTCGGAAGAAAACTGGTTCTTTTTTTCATTTTATATCATTCGTGTGGTTACAAATGTATTTATGTTTTCGGGTTTAAACAAATTTTATTTTTCTTTTAAAATTTATGCCTTCATCCAAACCTGTGATTTATAAAACCTCATCATATAATCATAAATTATCATTTCAAACAGCCTTTGTTGCGAAACAAAAAGCCTGTTGATATTCATATGAAATATGCTTTGAAAGAATTCCCGTAAAGGCATTTTTAAAGATTGATCTGAATAATAGCGAACAATAGAATCTACAACAACATCACTTTTTTCAATAAGGGCAGTAACTTTATTTCTTTCATCTGAAAATTCATCGGCCTGAAGAAATTCTATATATTTTGATTTAAACTTCCTGTATTTCTTATCTATGCTGGAATTCAACTTTTTATCTGCATTAAATTCAGCTTTAAAAGCGGCATTAAAATCATTAATCCAAATAAGTTTTTCCCAGATAGAAAGTCCGATTTTGTTCAACAGTTCCTCAATATAAAAAATACTTATTATAATTTTTTCCTCATCATCATAGTGAAGGCATTGCAGCGTAAATTCGCTGTTTTTATGGAAGAATGACTCTGCTTCTTCTATGGTGTTTTTACCATAACGTTCAATTTCACGATTATAGGTATCAATCTGAATATTTGAAATTTCTCCGCTGTCGATAAATTGCTCAAATAACTGATTAATTTTTTCAAGCATTTCATTGTAAAAAATGACATTATTCAACAGCAACCTTACTCTCAAATGCGGCTTAGGATCGTTATAGCGAATAAAAAACCATTTTGAAATATATTCTTTTTGCTGAAAGTATTCTACAAGAGGCTGTATTTCTTCCTCCAAAATAAGATCAGCTGTTTTCACTCCTGTATAGATTTTCAGGTAAAGCCATTCGCTTCCGGGAGGGAATTTTCTTTTCATCATTTAAATTGTGTTTCTCTATTTTACTTTGTACATCGGGAAGATAAATTCACGCTTAAAATCGTCGTTTTCATTGTACAAAAATTCTTCAATAATGATTGCCTTCTCTGCTTTCAGGGTTTGGAAGAACAGCTGTACCATATCGTAATTTTCAAGGTTGAAGGTTAACGTATTATCAGATTTTACCCACTGAATCCATTGCGGAATTTTCCTTTTTTCTCTCCAGTTTTTAAAGGTTGTTAAAGTCTGGTTTTTATCTGCAGACATTTCCACTGTGGAAATATCTTTTTCATTGATCTTCCACTGTGCTTTTGAGAGAATGATGTTTTTATATTCTACTCTGGGTAAAAAATGGTAAATCTGACTTAAACTTCCCCAATCGAAATATAATCCGGTTCGCATATTTTCTGAATTAAGTTCGGAGAGAAAATGATAAACAGGAAGTGTGTTGATATAGTAATTATGTGCATTTGTGAGATAAGGTCTAATCTTTTTATTCAGCCTTTTGGACCTTAAGACAATCTTATTGTTTTGTAAAGAAATATACAGATCATCAATGGGTATTTGCATCTCCTTCGATAATATAGATTGCGCCAGATAGGATATTTCGTACAATCGTATTGTCGGTCTGCGGATGATATTTCCTATTCTTGCTTCCGGTAGATGGATAATTTCCGCTAAGATCTCATCGTTGCCATATTCTGCCTGTCGAAGCTTTTCTTCTTTTTGGGCGATGGCTATTGTAAGGTTTTGTACACCTGCTTTTTCCGAGCAAAACCTTCCCAGGAGATTAGCCGCACTGCTTCCGCCTCCGTTTCCTATATATAATTTTTCATTTCCGCTTTCCGAAATTATTTCTGCCATAAAAGACATCGTATCCGGCAAATCATCCCAATTTTCAATAAACCCGTCAAAATCTTCGTCAGCCAAGCTGATTACCTGGCGGTTTTCTATAATCGCTTCCTGCAATTTTTCATTGAGAATTTCCTGAACGGGATTCAGACTAAGTTTCACAACCTGCTTTTGAGGAGAATCAAAAATTAGTAAATCTTCCAGATAAGGGTGAATTCCGTTTGATGCGATGTTCTGTTTGTATCCTATTCCTATTTCGGTGTCGAGCACATAAGCCAAAGGCATTTCCTGCGTTTCAAACCGCTCATAAAAAGCTTTTTTAAATTCTTCCAAATAAGATCGTTTCTGAGATAATGTAATTTTATTAAGAAAGCTGATTCCTTTTTTGAGTTCTTTTTTCCATTGTCCGGGCAATAGAAATTCGTCTTTGTAATACAGATCGGTCTGGAAAAGGTATTTTTGTTCGTATTCGGTATCGAATATTTTAATGAGGCTTTCAATTTCAGTATATTTTGAAGCGGGATTTCCGATATTCTGATCCAGTTCGTTTAGCTTATTTTTTATGTCGATTAAAATTTCGACTTTATCATTTGCTCTTATCTTATTTAAAACAGCAATGATGGAATCTAAAAAATCATTTCCCGAAACATTCGGCTCCAGCTCGCTTACCAATACCTGATTGCTGATGAGTTCCTCTACAAATTCTTCTGCTTCCCATGTTGCGGTTTCTTCATTTACCAAAATCCCGGCAATTTCATCTATGGGTCTTTTCTGCTTTGAAAAATGCAATACCCGTTGCAGCTCTTCTGAAAGCGGTGCCGAAGAAATAATATATTCTCTTTTTCCTTCAGTGTACTGATATTCGACATAGCGAATTTTACTCCCTACCTTATAAATACTGTTGTTGGGAAAAAATAAAAGTTTTTTTCTTACCTCGGGTAGCTGCACAAAATGCTGAGCAAGGGAGACCAAAAAATGCATGTCCAATTTCGTATCCCTGACTTTTTCTGAAACCGGAATTGTCATCCTGACTTTGTCGAAGGATCCCAACCCTACTCCCGAAAATAATCCGAAAGGTGTACACCGGCAGCTTATTCTGCTATAATATTTTAACAGGGTTTGTTTTAGTTTCTGAAATTCTTTAGAAGAAAAGTCTTTTTCTGACTGGATCCATTTACAGGCTTCATCGTGAAGGTTGGGTGACGCGAGATAAAGCGCCTCCAGAAAAACAGGATTTCTGCAAATTTCTTGTAACTCCGAATCAGGAATTTCATTTCTGCTCAGTTGCTCCTGAAAGTCTTTCCGCGAAAATAAAGGAGTACGAACAACGAACTCATCAAAAAACTGATACGGGAAACGGGGCATTGTTATTTTTTTGGGTTTTCTTTGGGTTGGTAATCGGGATGTCCTAGCTGCCAGAGAGCAAAAGCAAAAATATCACCTATTCCGGCATATCTCTTTACAATAGAAATGTCTTTTCCATGCCCTCCCTCATAATCTATTTTTAATAATTTAGGATTAGATGAAATATCATTTGCTAAAAGCTTAGCCACAAATTTTGTAGACATCCAAGGTTTAACTCTTGGGTCATTTATTCCTGCTGTAATAAGCATGGCAGGATATTTCTGTCCATTTGTAATATGATAATAAGCGTCCATTTCCAGTAAACCTTTAAATTCAACAGAATCTTTCGGATCACCATATTCTTTTACGGTAGTTCCTCCTGTACCATTTTGCTCCACTCTTATTGTATTTAACACTCCTGATTCAATAATAACCGCACCAAATAAATCCGGTCTTTCAGTAACAGCCCGCCCCATTAAAATACCTCCTGCACTTGCGCCTAATAAGGCTATTTTTTGTGATGAGGTATATTTATTTTTTATTAGATATTCTGCGCAGGCAATAAGATCTTTCCATGAATTAGGTTTTTTCATTTTCTGTCCATCAATGTGCCATTGATCTCCTTTTTCTCCTCCTCCTCTGACATGGGGCACTGCTATCATGCCTCCTTGATTTGCCCAAAGCAAATAACTAATAGAAAAATACGGAGAATAAGATTCTGCAAATGCACCGTAACCATTCATCAATACTGGAACTGTCCCGTCTCTTTTTATATTTTTATTATATATTAAAGATAAAGGAACTTCTACCCCATCGTAGGATCTCACCGTAGTTTCCTCTACAACAATATCTTTAAATTCAGGATATTCAATAACTGGAGCAAGATTTTCCAAAGTAAAATCATTCGTTTTTAGGTTATATTTGAACCGTTGCTCATCATTTGCCCATCCGGAACAGCTTACCCATATATCAGAGAAGTCTTTTCCTTTTGATGACAAAACAATATCTCCTGATACATAAGGAAGTTTTATAGGAATCTCCTTACCATTTTTATACAAGTATAATTTTGCTTCAACACCATTTTTCGTGGTAGTAAAATAAATTCCATCTTTGGTAATTGTATAACTGTTGAAAACTTCATCTTTTTTTTCACCTACAAGTATTTGTGGATTTATGAAATTAGGCTTTTTAACACTTGTTTTACATAATTTATAATTAGAAGAATTATATCCTGAGAGAAAAGTAATTTCTTCACCTATTAATTTAATATTGTGCACTTTACTATCCTTATCATATAGCTTTTTCCAATTCTTTTTTCCGGCTAATAAATCTTTTTTATTAATAATAAATGTTCTTCTAAAATCTTCCGAATCTACCAGTATTCCGATGTAGTAAGCATCATCAGGATTAAAAGCAAGTATTGAAGGAAAAACTTCTTTATCAATTTTAAGATCGGGATTATTCATATTTGAAAAAACAACCTTTCTATTATTTGGATTATTTCCAATTTTATATAATACCGACTGGGTATTTTTATTAAACAATTGAGATTTTGTATCTGTAACAGGATAATAAACGTAAAAAAACCCGGAATTGTCTTCTAACCACCTAATCCCTCCAATATTGGAAGGATTTGACTGATTAATAACTTCAGGATAAATATATTTATTTTTTACCTCCAATATTATAATTTCTGATAACTCTTTTCCTTTTTCAGATAAAGAGATAGCAATTCTGTTTCCGTCCCAACTAGGGCTTATCAAATTAATAATAAATTCATGAGTTGCTTCTTTTGTGCCATCTTCATTAAATGAAGAGATAAAAGATGAAGGATCATATAATAATTTTTCTTCTCCTAAAAAACTTTCTTTATAATATAATTTCGCTGTTTTTTCTCCTGCGTTTCTCTTTAAATAAAAATATTTGTCATTCCCTGTTATTCTTAAATCAGATATAGAATAACCTTGTCTTTTATCAAATTCCAATCTTTTATCTAAATAATAGTTCCGATTTGGAATTTTAGCTAATAATGAACTAGTATAATCTGATTGAGACTTCATCCAAAATATTGTCTGCTCATCTTGTAAATTTTCCAAGTTTCTATAATCATCAATTATTTTAGTCCCAAAATATTCATCTGCAAATGATTTTGATGGGGCAAGATTATATTTCTGACCATTAATCAATACAATCGAAAAGAAAGAGATGACAAATATTTTAATTTTCATGTTGATTTAGATATGCAATTAGAAGTATTTATAGGTACTATTTCTAGATAATGCAATAGAATATATTAAATATGTAAGGAGTCATCTTTCTGTTTACTAGCATTCTCTGGGTACTTACAACCATCGCCACCTTCTAGTTCTAAGTTTTGGTTAAATTGAGTACCTCCTAAAATTTTCTGAAGATTATTAATTTTAGTAAGCTGTAATTTTTTAAACACCAGCTTTTTAGTTTGTGTTTGTTTTTTCATCATTATAAAAATTAAAATTTGTGATACAAATAAAGTTAGATTTTCTTGTAATATAAAATATTTAATCAATAAATTCATGAATTTATAAATCATTTAATATAAATAAATAATTTATAATCAGTAAATTAACAGGTTTAAATGTAATTTTTTTATGAAAAATAATTACTGATTATAGAAAAGCAATACTTTTGCAAAGCACTTATAAAAAATGATGAAATCTCTAATCTATATATTACTCATAGGGTGGCCTATAAACAATATGTTACATGCTGAGAAAAACGAGATTCTCAATGACACTTTAGCCACTTATAATTATTCTGAACTTGAAGAGAAATTTTATGATTTCAAGGAAAGTAATAAAATTGATAAAGCTAAATTGATTGCTCAATATTATCTGCTAAAAGCTAAATCAGAAAAAAATAATAATCACATCGCAGAAGGTTATGTAATGCTTCATTATGACCAGCCTTTTAAACGTTCATTACAATACATCGATAGTTTAGTCCTTTTTGAAAAATATTTACCAAAAGAAAACTATCCTACCAGAATTTATTTATTAAAGGGGCGGATATATTATGACTATGATAAAGAAAAGCTGGCATTAAATAACTTTATAACCGCTTTAAAATATGCAAAAGAAAAAGATAACAAGCGGCATATTGCTATCGCAGAGATTTATATTGCATATCTCAACAACTATATAGGAAAACATGCAGAAGCAAAAAAAGTACTGCAATACTACTATGATAACGGAGATTTCCTAAGCGATAGTGAACATGAACATGTAAGGCTGAACTTAGCAAGTACTCTATTAGATATTAATAAGCTTGAACCTGCAATAAAATTAATACATGAAGGATTAAAGAATACTTCTGAAAAAAAAGATATTGAAAAATATAATAAATATTTATTATTTCTGAGTTTATATAACTTAAAGTCAAAACAATACAAACTAGCTATTAATAATCTAAATAAATGCAAAACATACTTTTTAAAAAAATCTGATGATTTAAACTCAAGTTATACATTATTATATTTGGGACAAGCCCATGCTCAATTGCAAGAAATAGAGAAAGCTGTTGAATATTTTATAAAAATTGATTCCATAGTTCAAAAAACACATACTACTTTCCCAGAACTTAAAGAAGTATATCCATATCTTATTGAATATTATAAAAGCAAAAATGATAAGGAAAAACAACTTTATTATATCGAACGGTTTTTAACGATATATAAAGAGCTGGATTCTAAGTTCAGATACATCTCAAGGGAGTTACCAAGAAGGTATGAGGCTCCTAAACTTCTACAGGAAAAAGAAAATATTATTAGTGAAATAGAACACAAAAGAACGACTTCCTATGTAATTGCCGGAATCTTGTTACTCGGTATGAGTATATTAATTCCATTATATTTTCTTTCCAAAAAAGCAGAAAAACGAAGTAGAAAAATTGCGCAAGAACTGATACGGTCAGTAAATGAAAATAAAGTAGTACTAAATAAAGATAATTCCCGGAACGACGATAGTCCGGGCGATACTACTGAACGAGAAGATATAATAGGTAAAACCAGCAATATTATACCTGATTATGTTGTTGAAAACATTCTTAAGGAACTAGCCATTTTTGAGAATAAAGAGAACTTTCTAAAAAAAGGAATCACGTTATCAAACCTTGCTAAAAAAACTAAAACTAATTCCAAATATTTATCTGAAATCATTAATACACACAAAGGAAAAAACTTTGCAGCTTATCTGAATGATTTACGGATAGATTATGCTATTAGCAAGCTTGCAAAGGATAAGAAATTCCGTTCTTACAAAGTCCCGTTTATTGCTGAAGAGTTGGGATATAATAACGAGCAAGCATTTACTTTAGCCTTTAAAAAGAAAACAGGGACACCGCTTACAACATACTTAAAAGAAATTGAAAAAGCAGAAAACAATCAAATAAAAAACAGTGTATCAGACAATTAATAGTTATAATTTTATGAATTTATAGACATAGATTCATGAATCTATAAAGTATTTACTTGTACAATCTACCACACTTCCTGCATCTTTGCTCCAACAAAAAACACAAATGTTTATTTTTTGTAGTGCGCACTGCAAAGTATAAATGAAAACCGCTGATCAGCAAAAACCCATGCCGGGGTTTATACGGCAAACAAAATCTTTAATTTTAAAAAATCAACAAAAATGAAAAAACTATTTGTAGGTGCTGCTATTATAGTAGCTGGATTAGCAAGTGCTAAAGGAACTATTGCAAACAATACTAAAATTGCTACAGAGGCAAATACCAACACATCGGTAAATACATTAATGCAAAATGAGAAAATTGTAAAATTAAATAACAATACATTTTCTCAGGAGCAATTAAAAACAGTTGTAGAATATACCGTAAAACAAGTAAACGATACACAAATGGCAGCTGGTGTAGATTGCGCAGCTGTTGGAAAGATTGTAAAAGCTGTTGTTGGAATGTTATTTCCTAATACTGATCAACAAACCTTGGACTTAGTTGTTGCGATTGTAACGGTGATTTGTGAAGTTATGCAATAATAACACTTTACTAACTGCCCTTATATTCAAGGGCAGTTTTTAAACATTCGGTAATTTTTAGTAAGTTTGAATATTAAATTCACAATATGAAAAAATATTATTTCCTATTATTTGCATTTTTTGCGCTTAACTTTTCTTTTTACAAAGCGCAAGAAAGCAATTTCAATTACGAAATCATCTATAAATTTGAAATGAAAGCTGATGAACAAAAATTGAAAGCCAATCAAAAAAAACTGGATTCTACATTTGCTAAGTTGGGTGTGTCTAATGAAGAAGGAAACAGGATCGCTCAAAATCTAGTAAAAATGTTTAATGATAACAGTTCAACTTTTACTTTAAAAGCCAATTCATCCTATTCCTATTTTACTTCCAATTCTAAAATTTCCGAAAACTCAATTGATCTTATAGGACGAATGTCTAAAGCTGCTGGTGATTATTATCAATCCTTTTCAGATAATAAAATAACTATTATAAGAGATTATAAGGGTTTAGACTTTACAATTAATGACAAGGTAGAAAAAAATTGGAAAATTACTTCCGAAAAAAAGAATATCCTGGGTAAAGAATGTATTAAAGCTGTTTCTACTTTAAAGCCCAATACGTTTGCATGGTACACTCCTGAGATAAAAACTCCTACAGGCCCCGTAGAATATGGTGGTTTAGATGGGCTTATATTAGAACTGATTCAAGGTGAAGCACATTATACTGCCATAGAAATTAAAAAATTAGATTCCGAACCCAAAATAAAGATCCCTAAAAAAGGCAGATTTGTTACGATGGAAGAATATAATAAAATGGTAAAAGAATCAGAAAAAGAATAAGTGAGAACCATATTATTTTTTATTTTCCTGATTCCTTTCAGTCTGTTTTGTGCACAAAATAAACTTTCTGTGCCAGGCTATATCTTTGATGAAAATAACACTGCATTAGAAAAAGCTGAAATAAAAAATCTACAAGACCAAACTGTTGTATCAACCAATGCTAAAGGTTTTTTCAGTTTTCAAGCTGATAAAAAGGATAGCTTTAGAGTCTACAAAAGAGGATATTCTTCAAAAACTTTTGCAGCTACTTCAGATACCTTAAAAATAGTCTTGGAAAAAGTTCAGGAAATCCAGGAAGTCACAATAGAAAAAAGTATTATTTACAAAAAAGACACTACTGTTTATAATTTAAATCAGCTTTCTGATAACACAGAAAGAAAAATTGGAGAGCTTATAAAAAAACTGCCCGGAGTAGAAGTTACCAAAGAAGGCATAAAAGTAAATGGCCAAAAAATCGAAAAAATAACAGTAAATAACCAAGATATTTTTGCCGGAAATCAAAAAGTCAGCCTGGAAAATCTTCCCGCCGAAGCATTTGAAAAATTAGAAGTAATCAGTAATTTTTCCGAATCTAAACTGTTGAAGGGCTTTGGAGAAACGAATAACCGCAATATCATCAATCTGAAATTGAAAAAGGAATATGAAGGAAAGGTTTTTGGTGAAATATCTGTAGGGAAAGGAAACGAGAACTATTACTCTGTTCATGCAAATTTGGTGAAAATAGTAAAAAAAGGAGCATTATCAGGTATTTTCGATTCCAACAATATCAATGATGAAGCTATAAGCTCACAAGAGCTATTAATGAAAACAATGGATATCGGACTGCTTTTTGAAGATGCCGAAAAGTTCTTTCAAGGTGATTTTTTTAAAAATTTTGATATTTTCAGCAACCCAAATGTGTTTACATCAAATGATCATAGCTTTTTGATAGATCATTCCCGAAATATTAAAAAATGGAGCGTAAAGGCTTTTCTAATTGGAAAGTATAATGAATTGGATAAAGAAAGTGGTATGTTAAGAAGATACTATCAGAATGGAAGTCTTCTTTTTGAAGAAAATTCAGAAAATAATATTCGTCAATATAACAGCCATGTGATTTCACAGATAAAAATCAATAAAAATGAAGCCAATTCGGAAGACCGGTTTACTGTTTTCTTCAAATACAATAATAGCACCATAAATAACCAAAATAATTTCAGTTTTTTCAACCTGAATCGTTCCGTTAGCAAGCAGAATGAATCGGATTACAAAGACATTTCCATCAACTACGAAAAAGTATGCCGTCATAACCCGAAACAACTTTCAACATTACTATTTAAAGTAAATATTGAGGATAATGAGGGTAATCAAAATTTCTTTTCTCCAGACAATGTTTTTCCTACAGGTATTGCACAGAACAGCAATAATGGCTACCTGTTTTTCCAAAACCAGAATTTTAAGAAATTAGATTTTTATTTTGATTATAAATTCCAATATAGGATATCATCTCTCGATATTTTTAAATTTAATATAAAAAGTAATTCTACTACCGGAAATAATACATTTGCTCTTATTCAGAATAAAGATCAGGAAAATATAAATACTTCTTTCGGAGATTTAGGATATTTTTTCTCTGATAATTCTGTTGCTTTGGAATATCAACGCCTTATTAATAAAATTACCATTAAAACCAAACTAACCTATGAAAATATATATAAAGAAAACCAGCAATCTCAGCTTCATAAAAATTCAAAAAATTACATTCTTCCAAGACTTGATATAGACTGGATGATAAAACCATCGTACTTCATTAAAGGCAGTTATTCTTTAAATACGTCTATTCCTATGGCTGAAAATTATTTTGAAAGCTTTCTTCTGCAAGATTATAATATCCTTTTTAAAGGGAACCCCGATTTAGAAAATACATTATTTCAAAATGCTTACTTGCTGATGTATAGAAGGATTGAATTTTACAAACTGAATTATTCACTTTCCATGAACTATTCTAAGCAGATTAAGGGATTTACTATGACTAATATTCAGACTTTAAACCTTTATCAGATGTATCCAATTACATTGAATAATCTGTCTGAAATGTATAAAATTTCTGCAAGCATAGAAAAACAAATTAAAAGGGTAAACTTCAAATTGGGTACAGATTTTTCTGACAATACCCTAAAATCTATTAATAATGAAATTGTACAAAATAATAAAAATAGTAATCTAAGTATTTTCCTTAAAGTTAACAGCTTTTTTAAAGAAAATCCTAATTTCACATTAGAAACACAGTATGATAATAGGAAAAGCATTCAGGCTAATGGAGACGCTAATATTTTCAGAATTTTCAATCTTAATGTCGATACTAAATTGAAGGTCTTCAATTATTTTTTCATTACTCCTATTATTGAATACAAGCACTTTTTTGATTATAGCGATTATAAGAATTATACCATCGCTAATCTTAATCTTTCATTTGTAAAGGCCGACAAAAGCTATTCTTTTGATTTAATGTTTAAAAATATTTTCAATCAAAAGTACTTTTATAACAGTAGTTTTAATAATCAGGTTTTTATGGTAACAAAATACCGCGTCTTTCCTTTCACAGCAATGCTAAAAATGAATTATAGCTTTTAATTTGATATTTGCTGTTGATAAATTACTATAATAAATCTTACAATTGCAGAATCAAGTTGATATAACTTCAACTTAATACAAATTAAAAAACAGCAAATTTATTTGATGCAAAAGTAAAACCAATAATCAGTTATTATGCAGGACGCTAATGGAAAATGTTATTGATTTTGATATTAGAAAAATGAATCGAAATCAGCAAGAAGATATTAGAAGAAATAATAACCCATAGAACTCAATCATAAAATTAAGTATGATAAACTTTAAAGATAGCTAAATCATGTATTTGATAAATATGTCTTTTAGTTTCAATAATAATATTTGTTCCTATCGAAACAGAGAATTAAGTATTATAACGAAGTAAAATAATAGACATAAATGGGGACACACTTTAAAACAAAAAGCAATACAATACTATGAAATGGAAAATATTATTTAAAACATTATGTGTTCTTATAACATTAATCTTTAATCAGTCGATTGCACAAAATTACAAAGTATATTATCGTATGAATTACAAAACAGATTCATTAGAAGAAGAGATTAAAAATAAAAATATGATCTTACTGATAAAAGACGATAAATCTAAATTTTATTCTCAAGAGCAATTTGAAAATGATTCCACAGTAATTGAAAATAGAAAGAAAGGAGTTAAGAGCCAGATTAAATATGACTATGCCTTTATGATTATAAAGGATTCTAAGACAAAAAAATTATCAAAATTTACCTCTTTATTCAGTGATCTATATCAGCTATCGGAAAAAGCTCCAGATTTTGACTGGAAAATAATGCCTGAAACAAAAAGCATTGCTGGTTATACCTGTCAGAAAGCATCATTGAGCTATTCTGGTCGTAATTGGGAAATATGGTTTACATCTGATATATCTTTACAGGAAGGTCCATCTATTTTCAATGGATTACCCGGACTGATTATTTATATGAAAGACACTAAAAATAATTATGAATTCAGCTTTACAGGAATAAAAAAAGATGAGATTACAGATATAAATTTTTTCTCTACACCCTTCCTGGAAGTAACAAAGAAACAACTTGCAAAAGTTCTTATTGATCATTACAACGACCCATATAGAGAAATGAAAACAGGAAATATAAAAGTTCTCTGGCAAGATGAAAACGGCAAACCATTTAAGCCCGATTACAAGGATCTTACAAAAAATGAACAGCAATACATTAAGAAAAACAATAATCCGATAGAATTAGCTGATTCAATAAAGTACCCTTAAAATCATTGATATTCATTAATATCCGTTTATATTTATAGCTGCAGTTTATTTTTTCAACAAATTGTTTGTTTTTAAAGATTAAAAAATATTCTAAAAAGTAGTTGCCAGAATGACGCCATTTATTGCATACAAAATGATTAAAAATTGAAATCCTTTCCCTTTTACCTTCAGCCTGATTCCAAAGACTGCGGACCTACGTGCCTTCGTATCGTCAGCAAATACTATGGTAAAACCATTTCCCTGCAGCAGATCCGCAACCTCTCGGAGACCACCCGCGAAGGAAGCAGCCTTCTGGGGCTGAGTGATGCTGCCGAAGATTTGGGGTTCCGTTCCATGGGCGTTCAGATCGACTTCAATACCCTGGCCGAAGAAGTACCCCTCCCCTGCATTGTGCACTGGAACAAAAACCATTTTGTGGTCGTTTATAAAATTGACAAAAACAGAAAAGTATATATTTCCGATCCAAGCTACGGGCTCATTACCTACGCTCCGCAGGAATTCATCAAGCTCTGGATTGGTGAAAACGCCAATGAAAAAACAGAAGAAGG